>Ga0213872_10000027_pt1 | contig 148884 bp, 129 predicted proteins | sample VelepicomBERX_R2_FD_160071 | JGI IMG/M metagenome (GOLD analysis project Ga0213872, IMG submission 160071) | Rhizosphere microbial communities from Vellozia epidendroides in rupestrian grasslands, the National Park of Serra do Cipo, Brazil - RX_R2 | ecosystem: Host-associated > Plants > Roots...
GTGACAAGCCGCAGCAAAAGTCCGAATGTACGGGTGCAATCGAACCTTCATGCCGTCATCAACTGATTGCTTGGCAAACCGGGGGCGTCCATGTACGGTCATTGGCATTCGTCCGCAAAGGGCCGGTCTCGATCCTGCCTATGCAGCATCGACGTGTGGCCATTCACCACCAACTCCACAGCGGCCCACAACAGCCCGCCTGGCTGATCCCACGAGCCGGTCTGCATTGATGGAAGTCAAGTACTCGAGAATTTCGGGCGCTACGCTGGCTCCATGAAATCCGCCGAACTTCCGGCATGTCATTTGGCCCGGCCCTCTGACGAGCCCGTCGACACGGCCGCCTTGGCGGCGCGCGAGGCTGATCGCTTCGCGCAGGCGATGGTGGCGCGCGCGACCCTCGGCATCTCCCCTGCGGCCATCGCCCTTGCCTTCGACGACTGGCTGCTGCACCTAGCGACCTCACCCGGCAAGCACGTCGAACTCGCGCGCAAGTTCGCGCGCAAGTGCCTGCGCTACGCCTGGTTTCTCGAGCGTGCCGTGCACGGCGGGGCTGTCGCCCCATGCATCGATCCGCTGCCGCAGGACAAGCGCTTTTCGACAGATGCCTGGCAGCACTGGCCCTTCAATGCGATCTACCAAGCGTTCTTGCTGCAGCAGCAGTGGTGGCACAACGCCACCACGGACGTGCATGGCGTGACGCCGCAACACGAGCAGGTGGTCACCTTCTGCGTCAGGCAGATGCTCGATACCTGGGCTCCGTCCAACATGCCGGCGATGAACCCCGAAGTACTCGCAGCCACCAAGGCGAGCGGCGGACTGAACTTCGTGCGCGGCGCGCAGAATTTCGCCGAAGACACACGCCGCGCACTTCTGGGCGAGCCGCCGGCCGGCAGCGCCGCATTCGTGCCGGGCGTGCAGGTGGCGGTGACGCCCGGAAAGGTCGTACTGCGCAATGCCTTGATTGAGCTGATCCAGTACGAGCCTCGGACCGATTCTGTGCATCCAGAGCCGATCCTCATCGTTCCCGCCTGGATCATGAAGTTCTACATCTTGGATTTGTCACCCGCCAATTCCCTGGTGCGATACCTCGTCGAGCGCGGCCACACCGTGTTCATGATCTCGTGGAAGAACCCGGCACCGGCCGATCGCGACGTCTCGATGGACGATTACTTGCGCCTGGGCATCAGGGAAGCGCTTGGTGCGATTGGCAAGATCACGCCGGGGCAAAAGGTCCACGCCACCGGTTATTGCCTGGGGGGCTCGCTGCTGGCCATCGCCGCTGCGGCCATGGCGCGCGACGCCGACGACCGACTGGCGAGCATCACCCTGCTGGCCGCCCAGGTGGATTTCGAAGAAGCAGGCGAGCTCACACTGTTCATCAATCACAGCCAGGTCAGCCTGCTGCAGGACATGATGGCAGCCCAGGGATTTCTAGACACGCGCCAAATGGCAGGGGCATTCCAGCTCTTGCGGTCCAACGACTTGATTTGGTCCCGGCGCGTGTCGGACTACCTCCTCGGCGAGCGACCCGTCACGACGGACCTCATGGCCTGGAATGCGGATGCGACGCGCATGCCATACCGGATGCACAGCGAATACCTGCAGCATCTATTCCTGGAGAACGACTTGGCGGAGGGACGATACCAGGTCGACGGACGAGCGGTAAGCCTGCTGGATATCGCCGGACCGGTCTTCGCAGTCGGCACGACCCGCGATCACGTCGCGCCGTGGCGCTCGGTGTACAAGCTGCATCTCGTCACGGAGACGGACCTCACTTTCGTGCTCGCCAGCGGCGGACATAACGTGGGCGTGGTCAATCCGCCCGGCGGCAAGGCGCCGTCTTCCTACCAGATCGCCACTCACGTGCGCGGAGACCGTCATCTGGATCCTGACACTTGGGTCCAGCGGGCGAGCGCGCAGGCCGGTTCCTGGTGGCCGGCCTGGCAGGCATGGATCGCCGCACGCTCCGGCCCGCAGGTCGCCCCCCCCATGCTCGGCAACCCGGCGCACGGCCTGCCGCCGTTGTGCAATGCGCCCGGGGAGTATGTCTTCCAGCGCTGAAGCGCGCTCCCCCACCATGAGCACCGCCGAGCCGTTCGCACCCAGCTTGCGTGGACTCAGCACCGCAGAGGCACTCGTGCGCCGTGGGGATGCGGGATACAACGACATCGAAGACGGCGAGCGGCGCGCCTTGGGCCGCACGCTGCGGAGTGTCGCCATGGAACCAATGTTCCTGCTGCTGGTGATCGCCGCTGCGATCTACGCAGTGATCGGCGACATCCGCGAAGGCTTGCTCCTTGCCTTCTTCGCACTGGTGACGGTGGGGCTTGCCGTTTTCCAGGAGCGCCGCAGTGAACGGGCACTCGATGCGCTGCGCATGCTCGCGGCGCCGCAAGTCCGGGTCGTGCGCGACGGGAAAGTGCTGGTCATTCCGGCACGCGAGCTCGTGCCCGGGGATCTGTTCCTGCTGGCCGAAGGCGATCGGGTCGCGGCCGACGCCGTCCTGCGGGATGCCGAAGGTGTCACCGTCGACGAGTCATTACTGAGCGGCGAGTCTGTCCCCGTGCGGAAGGTCGCGCATGGAGGGGACGCGGTCCCGGCTCATGCGCGTCCCGGCGGAGACGACGCTCCTTTTGTGTATGCGAGCACGCTGGTCGTGTCCGGCCACGGTGCCTGCGAGGTGCTCGCAATCGGCCGCCAGACCCAAGTGGGCGCGCTTGGCGCCTCGCTCGCGACAATCGATACGGCTCCGACGTCGCTGCAGCAGCACATGCGTCGAGCCGCGCGCCTGTTCGGATTGCTGGCCCTGGCGCTCAGCGCCTTGCTCGCGCTCTGGATCGGGCTGGTCAGTAGCGCCTGGACGCAGGGGGTACTCGCTGGCATCGCACTGGGCATGGCCACGCTGCCCGAGGAATTCCCGCTGGTGCTCACGGTGTTTCTGGCACTTGGGGCGTGGCGCTTGGCCCGGGCCAAGGTCCTCGCACGGCGACCGGCGGTGGTCGAGGCGCTGGGCGCCGCGACCTTGCTCTGTGTCGACAAGACCGGCACCTTGACCGAGAACCGGATGCGCCTGCGCCGCCTCGTTTCCGGTACGTCAGAGATCGACCTCAGCGCCTCCGATGGGCTCCCGGAACCCCTGCACCGGGTGCTGGAATTCGCGGTACTTTCGTCTCGGCCGTACAGCGCCGACCCGATCGACCGCGCGCTGCGAGAGGCTGGTGAACGGCTGCTCGCGAAGACCGAACACCTCCATACAGACTGGAGCCTGGCTCGGGAATATCCGTTGACCCCGGAGCTTTTGGCCGTGTCGCACGCGTGGAAGGTCGTCGATGGAGAGCACGTCCTGGCGGCCAAGGGTGCGCCCGAAGCTGTTGCCGACCTGTGCCACCTTTCGGCGCCGGCGACAGCGGCCGTGGCCGAGCGCGTGCGCGAGCTTGCCGCGCAGGGGCTGCGCGTGCTGGCCGTCGCCTCGGGGCGCGGGCCGAGCCGGCGCCTGGCGTCCCGGCAGCACGACTACGAATTCGATTTTCTGGGCTTCGTGGCGTTCGAGGATCCGCTACGCCCGGGCGTCCCGGCTGCGGTCGCGCAAGCGCGAAGCGCCGGCATAGCCGTTGCGATGATCACCGGGGACCACGCGGCCACGGCCCTCGCCATCGCCCGGCAGGCCGGCATCGATACAAGGGCCGGCGCGCTCGCCGGCCATCAGCTGGAAGCTCTTAACGACGCGGACCTGCGCTGCACCCTGAGAGAAGTGCGTGTATTCGCGCGCGTGCTTCCGGAGCAGAAGCTGCGCCTCGTGCAGGCATTCCAGGCCAATGGAGAGATCGTTGCAATGACGGGTGACGGCGTGAATGACGCGCCGGCGCTGAAGGCTGCGGACATCGGCATCGCCATGGGCGCCCGTGGAACGGAGGTGGCGCGCCAGGCGGCCGGCCTCGTGCTCCTGGATGATGATTTCGGGCACATCGTGGCGGGAGTGCGCACAGGCCGGCGGATCTTCGACAATCTGCGCAAGGTGATGACGTACATCACGGCCATCCATGTGCCGATCGCGGGCCTCGTGTTCATTCCGGTCCTTGTTGGGCTGCCGCCGGTCATGCTGCCGGTGCACGTGGTCCTCACGCAGATGGTGATTGATCCCGCTTGCTCGCTGGCATTCGAAGGCGCTGCCGAAGATCCGAATCTGATGCGGCAGCCGCCGCGCCGAGGCGACGCGGCCGTCGCGGGCTGGCCGATGCTGATCCGCGGCGCCATTCAGGGGGGGGCGGTGCTCCTCGCCACTCTCGGGGTCTACCTGATGGCGCTACGCGGCGGCTTGGCGGAAGACACCGCGCGCGCACTCACCTTCACCGGACTGACCGTGGGCAACCTGCTGCTGGCCGGGGTCAATGCCACCGCGGGCCTGGGCTGGCGCGCGCTCGGTGCGGAGGACTTCCGCCCGTTCTGGCTGATCACGGCGTTAGCGACCTTGGCGCTCGCGGCTGCGCTGCTCCATCCGGGCCTGCGGGAGATGATGCGTTTCAATGTCCCGGATGCGGCGGACCTCGCCGTCGCCGTGGTCGCCGTGACCCTCGTGACGCTGCTGGGAATCCTGGGCGTACGCCGGTGTCTCGAGCGGCCATGAACCGCCACCCACTCACCGGTGGGCTCAATGCGCGGTACGGGCATTTCGCTACCTTGGCGACCCTGCTTGTGCTGCTCGACCCGCAGCTCTCGTCGTTCCTGTCTCCGATGCTGTCGCGTGATTTCCCTGAACTCTGGATCGTGGCGCACTTCGCGGCCGGCGTGCTCGCCACGGCGACTGGGTGGCCAAGCGACTGGGTGGCCAAGCGACTGGCCTTCTGACGCACAGCCAGAGCCCTTTGCTTCGTGTCGGCCTCGGCCAAGATCTCGTTGAACAACTCGAGCTGTTTCAGCTCGGCTTGCGTGAGAGCGGCCAGCGCTTCGACGTCCTGTGCCTTCGGCTTCGCCGAAATGCCGAGCAGCGCGAGCGCAACCGCGGTCTTTGCGCGCGTCAGCGCGACGTACGCCGTCGTTGCCTGATTTCCCCATCGCTCCTGCGTGGGGGCTTGACGACGCGGACGACGACGGCCAATTTGTCCGTTTTCAGCGCACCTTGAACGCACCGATTGGACGTGGGCATCGGCTGCCGCAAGCAGCCATGCCTTTTCTCAGCCGTGTCCTGAATCAAAAAGTCGAATCATTGCCTCCGCCCGGATCGAAGCCAAAGTCCCCGTCTCCACTCGCTTGGCCTCCAACGTCAACCTCAAACTCATCGGTCGCTTTCAAGCCGCTTTGACGCTCTTCATCAATGTGCAGCGGCCTGTTGTCGTAGTCTGCTCCTATGCCGGGGCGGGCGCTGCCTTCTCGGTGACCGCTCAGCATGCTGCCAAGCACGAAACCAGTAGCCACGTCACCAATCCCGCCCCCGCCGGAACGGACAACGACCGGCCCTTGCGCGTACCCTGCAGACTGCGAGGCGCGCGCCCTTTCCATGTCCAGCTCGTGCTGACGCTGTGATTCGGCTTCAGCTTCCCGAGCCCGCCGCTCACTGGGCTTTTCCTCGCCGCGCATGGTTGCGATTTCGTCCGGGACCCGGTCAACCAGTTCCAAGGCGGCGGTGAACTCGGTCGCCCTGGGAAGTCCAGCGATCGCAGCGTCGACCTGGCTTCTGAGCGAATTCAGGACGTCGTGATTCCCGAGCCGCTGCTCCTGACTCAGCTCAGCCTGCCCATCGCTCCACTTCATCGCTGTTTGAAGTTGTCCGCTGACATCATTCAGCATGTCGCGCACGCGGGCTCGCTCGCGCTCAAGGTTCTCGGCGGCCTTCCTTCTGCCGCTGGCTGCGAACAGCCAAATGACAACCACCACCCCAAACAGCGCCAAGAAGATGTAGCCCCAGCGCAACTTGCTAGGCCGTGGCTCTGGTTCGGCCCTGAGTGGCGGCGCCACCTGTTCGGATTGGGCGGCAGCGGCCAAGGGCGCCTGGGGTGCCGTCTCGACAGGCGCAGACGAGCGGGCTTGCGCCACCTTGGACTGCTTGCCTGCATTGATCGCCGACTCGAGCCTTGCCAGACCCTCGGCACTCGACGCAAACGTATGGTCAGGATCGATGCGCTTGGCTGCCTGGAGCTCCTCGTCGGCGATTTCCATGCCTCCCAGCTCGAGCTGGACTTCGGCCCGCCAATAGTGCGCCATCGCGTTCTTCGGGTGTCCGGCGAGTGTCTTTTGCAGCATCTCGTCGGCGCGCTGCCAATCGTGCGCCTTCATGGCAGCTTCGATGTCCTCCTTGGGGCCGGCAAGCGCGCTAAAGCTCAGGCCACCGGCGATGGCGATGATGGCGGCTGCTCGCGAGAAGGCCCTCGCATGACTGCCAGCCATGAGTACTTGATTCGTCATTGATCTCCCCGTTTCAAATGGTTTCGGCGCGATGGTCGTCGAGATCGCACGCGCCTGCGTCTCTTTCTGGGCCGCGCGGCCGAGCGGAGTGTGACCCAGATTCCCAAGATCAGAACCACCATGAGGGCAAGTTTGCCGGCTATCCGCTCAGTTTGATCCGCCTGGTCTTCGCTGGCGTCGAACTGCGCCTCCTGGCTGCTCGCTCCGGTGGCTAAATCATCTGGCAGCGGGCTATACATCGAACTCGCCGCCGAGGTCGGCGTAGCAGCCGCCGCCGCACCCGACGCTGCCGAATCGGAAACCGATGCTGGCCGCGTGGTCATGTCAGGTCCTTCTGCCTGCGAAGCTGCAGCAACGAGGGCCGGAACAAGACTCACAAAGATTGCCAACGAGCGCCTTGCAAACATGCGTCCCCCGCTTCTGATCGGTACGAGGTGCGAAATCGTCGACCTCCCTCCAAAGACGTGCAACCCTGGTGGCCTTGCCCTCCTTCCAGTCGAGCCGCGGCTACGATGAAGATCGGCCCCGCATCGTAGCAATCGCTCCAATATCGATAAAGAGAATCCATGCGCAGCTTCTCCTGGGCGACCGCCCTTGCCGCCCTCGCCGCTCTGTGCCTGCTGTCGGCCGGCTCCGCCGTCGACGCCCAACAGCCCGACTCCGTGAACCTCGAGCGCGTGGAGGTGGCCGGCAAGAAGGCTCAGATCTCCAAGTGGTTCCGTGCCGAGAGCCAGCACTTCGTCGTCTACTCGGACACCCGGGAGGAAGACGTCACCTCGCTGCTAGACAACCTGGAAAGGCTCGATTACCTGCTGCGCATCTACACCCAGCCCGCGGGCCAGGTCGAGCTGAAGGAGCCGAAGCTAACGCTGTATTTCCACGCCCGGCTCTCGGGCCTTGTCGCGATCGATGACGGCGCACCAGCCGATGCCGTGGGCCTGTACAGCAGTTGCACATCCGGCGTGCAGGGGGACGCGGTTCAACTGGATCGCATCGTCAGCCTGGGCGATGGACAGCTCGACAGGTCCCCACTGAGCGACAGTCTGTCCTACGTCTTCGAGGCGTACGCGAGGCACTTCCTCTATCGCCACACCGACATCCGCACCCCGGCGTCGTTCATCGACGGCTTCGCCCAGTACTTCTCCAGCGTGCGGTTTTCGGAGCAGCAGATGGTCGTGGGGCGGGTGCCGAAAAGCATTGGCAACTACCTGAAATTCTTGGACGACGGCCGAAGGTATAGCCTGGAGTATGACGACGTCCTGCAGAACAAGCTCGCCAACACCCACAACTACGGCGGAGCCGCCGGCGTGCATCTGGAGTACGAGGCGAAGGCCTGGCTGTTGATGCACTACATGCTGTCGTCGGATGACAAGCGCAGGCGCATGAACCGCTACCTTGTGCTCGTCGGCGATGGCGCTTCGCCGAGCGTGGCGTTCGAACGCGCCTTCGGCGTGAAGACCGGGGACCTCGGCCGCGTGATGTGGCGGTATGGGCTTCGGGGCATGACGGTCTTGAGGGTCGCCCCAGAGTCGCTCCCCTCGGCCCGGATCAGCTTCCGGATGCTGCCCAAGGCAACAGGAGAGTTCGTTCTGGCGGATGCCGCCCTGAAATCGTGCCCGGGCAGGCAGGCCGGCGAGTCCCTGCTGCGTAAAGTAACGGCTCTGACAGCCCGGTTCCCGGATGACCCGCTGGCCCGTCTCACCTTAAGCCGGGCGCAGATCGATTGGGGTGATCCCCAGCAGGCTTTGTCCCTTCTGGATGCCGACCTGCAAAACGACGATGCCAACTTCGAGGCGTGGTACTTGGCCGGTATGGCAAATCTGCGGCTTGCCGCACACAGCGAGGACGCTCCCCGGCGCGCCTTCCTCCAAGCAGCGCAGCAGCACTTGAATCGAGCGCACGCCCTGAACCCGGAGTCGCCCGAAATTGCCTTCGCGTTCTTTCAGGCCGAGGTGGCCGCCACTGACACGCCAGGTGATGCGGCGCTGCAGGGCGTCATCCGGGCTTGGCAAAGCGCCCGCGAAGTCGACGCGCTCGCCAGATATGCGGCACTGGGCTATGCCTACGCCGGCGAGGCGGACGAGGCCTATCGAGCTCTAGGGACGCTGGCGCAGAACGTTGACGACGAGCCCATGGCCCGATGGGCGAAACAGTGGCGCAGCCGCCTCGAAGCAGGTGTGACCCGCAGCGACATTCTTGCCGAGATGCGTCGCGATCCGGCGTCCGACGTGCCTTTCAAGGAGTGGACGGTCGACAAGCAAAGCGCGATGCAGAAGGTCGAGAGAAGCTACGGACTGGAGGCTGCGGACGCCTTCATCAAGGAGCAGCAACTGCAACAGAACACCGCTACGCAGCCGTCGAACAGCCTCGGTGCAAGCGGAGACACAAGGTAGCCGATCTGCGTCGGCGTGACTGATTTCGGCGAGGAGCCATCAGGCAATCGAAGCTCCTTTCGTCCGGGCCTGTAGCACCCCGTGAGCAAGCATGGCCAATCCCGCCCCCGTGAATTCAGCCACCACGAAGCCCAGGACGCTGCCCGGCGAGATGCCTGCAAAGCTGTCGCTGAACATGCGCCCAAACGCCGCAGCCGGATTCGCAAACGAGGTCGAGGCAGTGAACCAATAGGCGGCTCCGATATAGGCCGCCACCATGGCTGCCACACGCTGCTGTGGTGCGCGCAGGATGACCAGCAGCAAGCCGAAGGTGGCCACGACCTCGGCCACCCACTGACCCGTGCCGCTGCGCACCTTGGTCGAAAACTCCAGCACCGGCAGCTCGAACATCGCGTGCGCGAGCCATGCCCCCAACATTGCACCGAGCAACTGGGCCAACACGTAGTGCGCGAAGTCGCTCCAACCCAGCTGCCTGCGCCCTGCCATCACGAGTGAGACCGCCGGGTTGAAGTGCGCGCCGCTGATGGGGCCGAAGACCTCGATGAGCACATAGAGCCCTGCCACCGTCGCCAGGGTGTTCGCAAGCAGCGCTACGGCCGCATTGCCACCCGCCAGGCGCTCACCCATGATGCCGGAGCCGATGACCACGGCGAGCAGCAGCATGGTGCCGAGCCCCTCGGCCAGAAGTCGCTTCGTCAAGGGTGAGTCCATCTCAGTCCTCGGAAATGGCGACCAAGGCCTTCTGGAGCTCGGCCGTATCGAGCGACTCCACCGGCAGCAACGCCAACTGGAGCATGCGGTAACCAATGGCCTGCCGCGTCAACTCGAAGGCTTGGGCCTTCTGGTCCTCGGGGGCGTTGGATGGGTCCGGGTAGCCCCAGTGCACCTGGACCGGACTGCCGGGCCAATACGGACACGGCTCGGCCGCCGCGCTGTCGCAGACCGTGATGACGATGTGCATCGTCGGCGCCTGAGGACCGGTGAATTCATCCCAGCTCTTGGAGCGCAAACCATTCGTGTCGATACCGACCTTGGAGAGAGCCGTGAGCGCATGCGGATTGATGCGACCGCTCGGCGAACTGCCCGCGCTGAAAGCCCGGATGTTCTTGCCCAGCTTGGTGGCCCAGTGATTGAGCATGCCCTCGGAGAGCACGCTGCGGGCCGAGTTGTGGGTGCAGAGGATAAGGACGTTGGTGCTCACCGGCGGGCCCTCCCCTTCAGCAGCACGACGACGGTGCAGCGTTGACCGGGATGCCGACGGCCTTGCTGACCTTGGGCTTGGGCGCGCCGCCCGCGCAGCAGGCCGAGCCGGCTTCATCGGCTTTGCGCGTGGCTTCGCTGAAGACTGCGATGTTGCCCAGCGTGTGGAACTGCTCCCAAGCGATGCCCTGCGGGTCGGTCAGCCAGTACTTGTCGCTGCGGGCGTAGCAGCAGGTGGTCTCGCCCTCATCCAAGAGCGCCATGTCGGCGGCCTTGGCACGAGCCTTGAGTTCGACCAGCTCTTCTTCGCTGTCCGTCTGGATACCGAGGTGGTCTACGCCAAGCTTGCCGTCGCGAGTCGAGATGGCGAAGTTGATCCGCGGGTCCTCCAGCATCCATTTGGCGTAGTCGCCTTCGATGCGGGTGGGCTCAGCGCCGAACAGGGCCGAGTAGAAGGCGATGCTGGCCTTCAGGTCTTCGACGTGGGCATGGACATGGAAGCGCTTCATGGGGTTCTCCTGAGGGCTCGATGAGGGCAATGGCGGGTTGAGGAGGGTTCAGCAGCAGGCCTTGGTGCTGGCCGTGGCTTCGCAAGCCGAGCCTTGGCAGCAGTTCTCGGTGAGGTAGTCCAACAGCGCGTTCATCTGGGGGTAGACCGCGCGGTAAATGACATGCCGTCCCGATTGCTCGGAGCTCACGAGGCCGGCCTCGCTCAACTCCTTTAGGTGAAAGCCCAGCTTGGCGTAGGCCACATCGAGCATTTCAACGAGCTTGCCGGGTGTGAGCCCGTCGTTGCCGGCCACGACCAGGGCGCGGAAGGCGTCGAGGCGAATGGGGTGAGCGAGGGCGCCGAGGGCGGCCAGTGCGTCAGGCTTGTTCACGCGTCAATATTACAACAATATTTGTAATGATGCGACTGAATGCTCGCAAGGTGGCAGCCTGTATTGCCTGCGGTTATGAGGCGTCTGCACGCCGTAGGACCAGCTTTCGGATCAACCCGCATAGTGGCTGAAGCCCGATTTGCCTAAGGTAGGCGGGCACAAGCCGAACAAAGATACCCATGCCCTGCCCCCCATCCCGCTCCAGTCGTCCTCGTCAATTGATCGTCGCGCTGAGCGTTGCGCTGGCCGGTCTGCCGCTGGGGGGATGCGGCGCATCCCCCACGTCGACAAAGACGGCAGGGGCGCCGCAAGCCGCGGCCGAGCCGCTCGACCTCCTGATCCGCGGCGGCCGCATCATCGATGGCAGCGGCAACTCCTGGATGCGCGGTGACGTCGCCGTACGCGCAGGACGCATCGTCGCGGTGGGCGTGCTCGGCGACATGCCGGCAAAGCGGGTGATCGACGCGCACGACCATATCGTCGCGCCTGGTTTCATTGACACCCACGGACATCTGGAAGGCAATCTGCTCGAGAAGCCAACGGCCGACAACTACGTGCAGGATGGCGTCACGACGGTGATCACCGGCAATTGCGGTGCTTCGGCCGAGGGCGGACTCAAATCCTACTTCGCTCGCATCGATCAGGAAGGCACATCGATCAACGTGGCCTCGCTGGTCGGTCACAACACGGTGCGCCGACAGGTGATGGGCCTGGCCAATCGCGCGGCCACACCGGCCGAGCAGCAGCGCATGGAGGCATTGGTTGAACAGGCGATGGACGAGGGCGCAGTTGGCTTCTCGACGGGCCTGATCTACTCGCCGGGCATCTTCAGTGACACGCCCGAGGTGGTCGGCCTGGCCCGGGCGGCCGCACGCCACCACGGGCTATACGCCTCGCATATTCGCGACGAGGGCAATGAGGTGGTCGGGGCCATCAACGAGGCGCTGGACATTGGTCGCCAGGCCCAGTTACCGGTGCAGATCTCGCATTTCAAGGTCAGCGCGCCGGCCAACTGGGGGCGTTCGCGCGAGACCTTGGCGTTGATCGAGCAGGCGCGCGCCGACGGGCTGGACGTGACGATCGACCAATATCCCTACACGGCCAGCAGTACGTCGCTGCAGGTGATGCTTCCGGATTGGGCCGTTGAGGGCGGCCAGGCGGAAATCGCCAAGCGCCTGGCCGATGGCCCGACGCGTGCGCGCATCAAGGCCGAGATCGTCGATGGCTCGCGGAGCAAGAAGAGGACCAGTTTTTCCTATGCGGTGGTCGCGCGCTATGCGGCTGATCCGACGCTGAATGGTCGCAATATCAGTGAGATCACCGTTCAGCGCGGCGGCCCGGCGACGATGGAGGCCGAGGTCGAAACGATGCTGCAGTTGATCTCAGGCGGTGGTGCGCAGATGACGTTCCACGGCATGAGCGAGGACGACGTGCGCCGCATCATGGCCTATCCCTTCAGCATGGTCGGCGCCGATGGCGGCGTGCAAGACGGCAGCGGCATGCCGCACCCACGCAGCTACGGCACGAATGCACGCGTGCTGGGCAAGTATGTGCGCGAGGAGCAGGTGATGCGGCTCGAGGAAGCGGTGCGCCGCATGAGTTCGCTGGCGGCCCAGCGCTTCAAATTGCAAGACCGCGGCTTGCTGAGGGTCGGCTATGCCGCGGATATCGTGATCTTCGATGACCGGACTGTGCACGACCGCGCCACCTTCGAGAACCCGCACCAGATGTCGGCCGGCTTCGACGCCGTCATCGTCAACGGCGTGCTGACGGTCGAGAACGGCAAGCATCTGGGCGCGCGCGCCGGCAAGGCATTGCGCAGCAGCTAGGGCGCTGCGCTCATCACGCTGTGACGTCCACCACCACCTTGCCGGTCGTCTTGCCGGAGGCCACAAGTTCATGCGCTTCAGTCGCCTGCACGAACTTGAACTCGCGCGGGTCCAGGAGCGGGCGTAGCGCACCTGCGTCCACCAGCGCCGCCGCAGCGCGCAGGATTTCTCCGTGGTGCTCGCAGCCCTCCCCCGTCAGCATCGGCAGCAGCGTGAACACGCCTGAGTAGGTTGCGGCACGGAAGGACAGCGGCGCCAGGCTGTGGGTGCCCCAACCGAGGATGCTCAGCACGTGCCCGCCGTACTTCCGCGCTGCGGTGAATGAGGCGTCCAGTGATGCGCCGCCGACGGTGTCGTACACGATGTCGAAACCGCGGCCGTCGGTGTGCTGCTGGACATACTCGCCAACCGTTTGCGCTCGGTAGTCGATGGGCGTGGCGCCCAGCTTGCGGATGAAGTCGGCCTGGGCCGCGGATCCGGTGGCGAATACCTGGGCGCCGCGAGCCTTGGCCAATTGGATGACGATGTGGCCGACACCGCCAGCGCCACCATGGACCAGGACCCTTTGGCCCGGCCCGACTTGGGCGCGATCGACGAGCCCCTCCCAGGCCGTGATGACGGCCAGGGGCAGCGCTGCGGCCTCGCGCATCGAGAGGGCGGCCGGCTTAAGGGCAATGAGTCGTTCATCCACCGCGGCGTACTCCGCCAGCGTGCCCTGCAGGCCGCCAATGCCGCCGGCCAGGCCGAAGATTTCGTCACCCGCCTTGAAGTCCGTCACCCCTGCCCCCACGGTCACGACCGTGCCAGCCAGGTCCATGCCCAGCACAGCAGGCAGCGGTTGCCTGGCATGGTCGGCCTTGCCGGCGCGGATCTTGGTGTCGAGCGGGTTCACGCCGCTCGCGGCGATGCGAACCAGAACCTGCCCCCTGCCCGGCTCCGGGCGGCGCAGTTCCTGGATTTCAAAGGCGGCTTCGGCGGTCGGCACGACCAGCGCTTTCATCGAATGACTTGTCATCTCTTGCTCCTGGAGCGTTGTGGATGAGCGAATTGTTGGATCAACAATCAAGAATGGGAATATCAAACTCTGAACGCCATTCATGCATTTTTGTATGATCTTCGCAAGCGCGATTCGAAGGAGATGTCATGGAATGGAGCGATGTCCGACTGTTTCTCGCCATTGCCAGAAACGGCTCACTCGGCGCGGCCGCCAGAACGGTCGGCCTGACCCAGCCGACGATGGGCCGAAGGCTGCGCGCCCTGGAGGCTTCGCTGGGCCACACGCTTTTTCAGCGCAGCAATGCAGGATTCGTCCTGACGGACGAAGGCTCCGCGGTGCTCACGCGCGCCGAGCGAATGGAGGACGAGGCCTTGGCCCTGGAGCGCGAACTCGCAGGTGGGGGGCAGTCGCTGGAGGGTTTGCTGAGGATCTCCTCGTCCGATTGGTTCGGCACCCACGTGCTGGCGCCGGTCCTGGCACGCTTTGTCGACGTGCACCCGCGCGTGTCCCTGGAGCTCATCACCGATGCAAGGCTTTACGACCTGTCGCGCCGCGAGGCCGATCTTGTGTTTCGCATCCAGCCCTTCGACGAGCCCGAAGTCATGCAGCGCCGCCTCATGAATGTCGCGTACGGGCTCTATGCCGCAAGAGGGAGCAAGAAGATCAAGAAGGGCAGCAAAGGCAGTGGCCTGTCCATCGTCACCTTGGATGCTGCGTATCGAGACTTCCCGGACGTCAGGTGGCTCCGAGAAAAGTTGCCCGAGGCGCGTGTATCCATCAGCAGCAACAATCGCAGCGCTCAGGCCGTGCTCTGCGCCGCAGGCGCGGGCTTGGCTGTCTTGCCCAGGCTGCTCGGGGATGCCATGGATGCGCTCGAGCTCGTCAACCTGGGAGAGGCTCCGCCGGCAAGACCTGTGTGGATGGGATATCACCGAGACCTGCGCAGGCAGGCGCGTCTGCGAGCGCTCATCGAATCGGTCGTCGATGAGTTGGCCGACGACAAACACTGATCGTCGTCGGCGATCAACTCAGTTGGTCAGATCGGCGCCATTCAAGGGCGTTCCCAAGCCGGTGAAGTCGCCGATGACCTTGGCGTCGTAGGGCCCGTTCAACTGATTCGCGCCACGACCTGGCATGTTCAGCATCCCCTGCTGGAACACGACGTTGCCGCCGGCATCGACCTCGATCACCCGATCGTTGAATTGATCGCTGATCAGGGTATTGCCGTTGGCCAGCCGCACGGCGCGCGTCGGCAGCGGGTTGGCGTTGCTGCCGGGCATCGTGTTGGTGGCGTATTGCCAGACAATCTTGTCGGTCGGGTCGACCTCCACCACGCGATTGTTGTTGGAGTCGGAGACCAGCGTATTGCCGCTGGGCAGCCGGCTCGCAAAGGCCACGCCGTTCAGCGTGCCGCCTGCTGTGAACTGTTTGACCAGGCCGCCCTTCATCGTGACCTCGATCGCCCGGTTGTTGCTCTCGTCGGCAATCAGGACATTGCCGTTGTCCAGGACCTCGGCGCTGTTCGGGTTGTTCAATTGATTCAGGCCCATGCCGGCCGTACCGGTGGTGCCGTATTGCCAGACAAGCCGGTGCTGACGGTCGACGACAATGATGCGCTGGTTGGCCTGATCGGTAATGATGACGTGCAGGCCGGCTTTCCCCATGAAGCCCTTCAGCGCCGCGGCCTGCACAGGGGTGTTGAGTTGGTTCGCGTCGGATCCGGCCACGCCTGCCTGCCCGTACTGCCAGACAATGTTGCCGCCGCGGTCCACGAGCATGACGCGGTTGTCCGGGCAGCCGTTGATTGGGTCCGAGCATCCGGGCAGCGCCGGTGAACTCGGCGGGATCCCAGTGCCGGAGATGAGCGTCAGCTCGCCATAGCGCACGGCGTCGTTGACGCCGACCACGCTTTTCGGTCCGGCCTGGTCCGAACCGGTGCCGAACTGCCAGGTGACCGCGTGGCTGGCCGGATCGATGACGATCACGCGATTGTTGAACCGGTCCGCGATCAGGATCTGGTTCGATTTGACCGCGTGCGAGGCCGGCTGCAAGGTCGACAGGCTGAGCATGCCCTGCTCCGTTCCACCGCCGCCACATGCGGACAGCAGCGCAGCGGCGATCAGGCCGAACCAGGAAGTCCGGGCTGGATGATGTCTGTGCTTCATGGGTTCCTCCAGTCAAACGTCAACATGACGAAGGGGCGTGAAACGCACCCACTGTGGATTCCCGAATGGCGTGTCCGCGTTCAGCACTGCGACGACGACCTTGTCGCCATAGATGGATTCGGCGGCCCAAGCCCCGCTGCAAATTGCAACAAGTTCGTGCCGCGCGGACGGTGATCGCGGGCTCTAATGGTGCCCAACTCGCGCGCGCAGTCACTTCTCGCGCCGCGAGCATTCGATGGAGGACTCTTTATGAATACCAAGCGTTTGATCGCCGCCACCGTGGTGTTTTCCGTCGTGCTCGGCACATTCCCCGTGCAAGGCCATGCCGCGATCGTGCCCACCGAGGCACTGCTCCCGCCCGCGCAGACGCAGGCGAGTGTCGACAACCGTGTGCGCATCAGGGAATTCATGGCCCGCACGGACGTTCGTCAGGCCCTGATGCAGCAGGGTGTTGACGCCGAGGCCGCGCTGGCCCGAGTCGATGCAATGAGCGATGACGAGGCTGCCGACATGGCCAATCGCATCGCCCAGGCGCCCGCTGGCGGTGACGTGCTGGGCTTGGTTTTCACGGTCTTCATCGTCTTGCTGGTCACCGACATCCTCGGCCTCACCAAGGTCTTCCCCTTTACTCGCTCGGTGCGATGAAGCTCAGTGACAGCGCCCCACTGCTCGGCGCGCTGTTCGTGTTGACGCTGTGTGGCGGCCTTGCCGGTTGTGCCGCCCCAGCGGCCGTGCAGCAACTGGAGCGATCTTGGCCTCCCGCGCTTGCGCCGCGGGCAGACCTCAGCAGCGTGCCCTTCTTCCCCCAAGATGACCATGAATGCGGACCGGCGGCGCTGGCCATGCTGCTGCAGGCCAGCGGAACAGCGGCCACACCGGCACAGTTGTCACCGGAGGTGTATCTCCCCGGCCGGCAAGGCTCGCTGCAGCAGGAACTGCTGATCGCAGCCCGGCGCCACGGCCTGCCGGCCTATGTGCTCGCGCCGGACCTGCGGGACCTGCTGACCGAAGTCGCGGCCGGACATCCTGTGCTGGTGTTCCAGAACTTGTCCTTGCCCATCTACCCCATCTGGCATTACGCCGTCGTGGTCGGCTATGACCGCGAGCGCGGCAGCCTGCTACTGCACTCGGGGCTTACCAAGCGGCTCGAAATGTCGCTGGCGACGTTCGAGCGGACCTGGGCTCGGGCCGGACATTGGGCGATGCTTGCCTTGCCAACGAACGAGGTGCCTGCCACCGCGCAAGTGCAGACGTTTGCGGCGGCGGCGGTTGCATTGGAACGCTTGGACGCTCGCGCGGCGCGTCAGACCTACGCCACGGCCCTCCAGCGATGGCCCGAAGATCCTGTGCTGCTGCTGGGGGCCGGCAACGCCGCCTATGCGCAAGGCGATCTGGCAGGCGCGGCAGTCGCCTATCGGCACGCGGTCAACACTCGCCCGGACCTTGCCGATGCCTGGAACAACCTGGCCCACGTACTGATGGAATCAGGCGAGGCAGCCCACCGGGGCGAAGCCAGGCAGGCGGCCGAGCAGGCGCTCGCTTTGGGCGGCCCTCGAGTCGCGCAGTACAGGGATCTGGCGGCAGCGCTTCGAACCGATCCCTAGTGCTCGCTCGTCGGCCCAACCGCGAACCGATCGAAGGAAAGCAGCACGGCGACAAGCGCGAACGCCGCAACAGGGCCGGCAAAGGGCGACAGCTGGGCCGCGACCACGGGGACCACGAAGACGAGATGGCGCAAGCTGACGCTGTAGAGCACGCCAGCCTTGCGCACATAAGCAGCCTCCGCCCTCTCCCAGCGCCGGCGAACGGGCGCCTCCGTGGGAATGGCCGCGATGAAGCTGGCATGGCTGTAGAAGCGCACCGACATCACCGCCGATACCAACGAAGTGATCAACAGGCTCAGCAGGACGACTTCCAGCACAAGCTTGGGCCCCAACCAGGACGCGCCAGGCAGTGTCTCGCCGAAGGCCGTGTGCAGCGAAGGTGCTGCCAGCGTCACCGTTCCCATCAGGCCCAGCGCCGCTGTTGATGCCAGCATCGTCGCGGACATGAGGGAATTTCGCAGCGTTTGCACCGCAAGGATTTCAGAGCCCTTCTGCGCTGAGACCGCCTCGAACCAGTCCAGCCGCAGGGAAGCGTGGGCCGAGCGTGCCAGGGCTTGGGGCTGTCTGCGTTGTATGGCAGACAGCAGCAGCTCGTAGGTCAGGAGGACCGCAACGGTCAACCCGACCGCCACCCAGGCGGCAGCGAGCTTCATGAGTGCTTCACGCTGTGCGCGGCCGAACAGCCTGTTTGCGCCGCTCAAGAATCTCGAACACGCCCATCCCCGCAAGCATCGCCAGCACGAACACCGCCGCCTTCAGCTCGCCCATACCGAGCGCCGTGAGAGCGGGACCGGGGCAAAATCCGGCAACACCCCAGCCCACGCCAAACAGCAGGCTGCCGCCCACGAGTCTGCGGTCGATATGGCGAGCCGTCGGCAACTTCAGAGCCAGGCCAAGCATCGATCGGGTGCGTCGCTTGGCGACGGCGAATGCCGGCAGGCCGACAGCGATGGCACCGACCATCACCAGGGCCAGCGACGGGTTCCACGCACCGGCCAGGTCGAGGAAGCCGAGCACCTTGCGAGGGTCGGCCATGCCGGAAACGATGAGGCCGAGTCCGAAGACCAGGCCTGCAAGAAATGAGCTCAGAATGGGCACGATGACTCCTCAGGCGCCAAGCAGGTGGCGAATGACAAAGACGGTGACGAAGCCGGCGCCCATGAAGGCTGCCGTGGCCGCCAGCGAGCGCGGCGACAGTCGCGACAGGCCGCAGACGCCGTGGCCGCTGGTGCAACCGGCACCGTACCGGGTCCCGACGCCGACCAGCAAACCCGCGAGCACGAGCACGCCCCAACCAGCATCGATGTGAGGTTTCGGGACCGCGGCGAACAGTCCATAGGCGATCGGCGCAGCCACCAGCCCGAGCACGAATGCCAGGCGCCAGGAGACATCCCCCTTTTCCGGTCTGAGCAGCCCGCCCAGCACGCCGCTGATGCCGGCAATGCGGCCGTTCAGCAGAACGAACATGGCGGCCGCCACTCCGATGAGCACGCCGCCGGCCAGCGACGCGTAGGGCGTGAAAGCGATCCAGTCGATATTCATGACTTATTCCTTCGGGCAATAGACGCGGTACAAGACTTTGAGCAGCTCAAGCACATCAGCGTCGACGACGTCGTAGTAGATGCGCTTGCCGTCGCGGCGTGTGCTCACCACGCCTTCGTTGCGCAAGACACCCAACTGCTGCGAGAGCGTGGGCTGGTGAATGTCCAGCGCCTCCTCCAGCTCGCTCACGCACATCTCGCCCTGCGAGAGCTGGCAGAGCAGCAGCAAACGGTCTTCATGGGCGAGAGCCTTCAGCGCACCCACGGCACGTCCTGCGGCCGTGCGCAGGAGTTCGGGGTCGATGTCGGTTCGGCGAGTGCCCATGTCATCCCTTCAAGTTGACATCATTATGCATATAAATATAATGTTAGTCAACATATCGTTAGGGCAAGGAACAAAGCGATGTCCGCCGCAACCACCATCCAAGCGTTTTTCGATGCTCAGACCTGGACCGTCTCCTACGTCATCGTCGACAAGGCCACTTTGGCAGCGGCCATCGTTGATCCGGTGCTCGATTTCGACTTCAAGTCCGGCCGGACGAGCACGGTCCAGGCAGACCAAATGCTCGCCTATATCCGCGAACACGGTCTGCAAGTCCAATGGATTTTGGAGACGCACGCGCACGCCGACCACCTCTCGAGCGCCCGTTACCTGCAGGAGCAGGTCGGCGGCCGCATCGCCATCGGCGAGCGCATCAAGGAGGTCCAAGCGGTCTTCAAGAAGCTTTACAACCTCGAGCGGGGTTTCCTGCCCGACGGCACGCAGTTCGACCATCTCTTCAAGGACAACGAACGGTTCATGATCGGCCAGACGCAGGCCCAGGCGCTCTTGGTGCCCGGTCACACGCCCGCGGACATGGCCTATCTGGTGGATGGCGCCGTCTTCGTGGGCGACAGCTTGTTCATGCCCGATGTCGGCACGGCACGCGCTGACTTTCCCGGCGGGGATGCGCACACCTTGTACCGCTCCATTCGGCGCATCCTTGCACTGCCACCGCAGACGAAGCTGTTCGTCTGCCACGACTACCCGCCCGAGGGCCGCGTGGCTGCGTGGGAAACCAGCGTTGCCGATCAGCGCGCCAGCAACATCCATGTACGCGACGGCGTGAGTGAGGAAGAGTTCGTCCGCATGCGCAAGGCCCGCGATGCGACGCTGGACGTGCCCACGCTCATCCTGCCGTCCATTCAGGTCAATATCAGGGCCGGGCAGTTGCCACCTGCGGAAAATGACGGGGTCAGCTATCTCAAGATTCCGCTCAACGTGCTGGGTAGGCCCAAGGCTGGAGAAACGGGCCGTAAATCCTGAGGCATCCAGTCTGCCGTATGCTCGCCGGCTTTCGCCAAGCCGTCTTGCCCATGTCGTCGTTCAAGCTGTCCCCCCTGCTCGCCGCCCTCGCCCTTGCACTCACAGCCAATGCCGACGAGGCCAAGAAACCGACCTGGGACGTGAACAAGCCGCCCGGTGCGGCGCACGAAGTCAGCATCGACACACGCACGGGCACCTGGATGAGCGTGGACGTCAGCCCGGACGGCAAGACCCTGGTCTTCGACCTGCTCGGTGATCTCTACACGCTGCCGATCGAGGGCGGCGAAGCAAAGGCGCTGACCCACTCAATCGCCTGGGAACAGCAGGCACGTTTTTCGCCCGACGGCAAAAAGATCGCTTTCACCAGCGATGCCGGCGGCGGCGACAACATCTGGGTCATGGACACCGACGGCAGCAACGCACGGGCCATCACAAGCGAAGATTACCGGCTGCTGAACAACGCGGTCTGGCATCCGAGCGGCCAGTACCTGCTCGCCCGCAAGCATTTCACCGGCACACGCTCGTTGGGCTCGGGCGAGATCTGGCTCTACGGCCTGGACGGTGGCAAGGGCGTGCAACTCAACGAGAAGCCGAACTGGCAGAAGGACCTTGGCGAGCCGGCGATCTCGCCCGACGGCCGCTACGTGTACTTCTCGCAGGACAGCACGCCGGGCAATTCCTTCGAATACAACAAGAACGCCAACGGAGAGGTCTTTCGCATCTACCGCCAGGATCTGCGCGAAGGCGGCGGCCCTGAGCCTTTTGTGACCGGTGCCGGCGGCGCGATCCGGCCCACGCCCTCGCCCGACGGCAAGTACCTCGCCTTCGTGCGCCGCATCCGCATGCAGAGCACGCTATTCATCAAGGATCTGACGAGCGGCGTGGAAAAGCCCGTCTGGGGCCATCTGGAACGTGACCTGCAGGAGGCCTGGTCAGTCAACGGCGTCTATCCGGCCTTCGCTTGGACTCCCGATGCGAAGTCCGTCGTGCTCTGGGCCGGCGGCAAGCTCTGGCGCGTCGATCCCTTCAAGCCCGATGGCTCGAATGCCGCCGAGATCCCTTTCCACGTGAAGGATTCGCGCCAAGTGCGCGAGGCCCAGCGCGTGCCGCAGGTCGTGGCGCCCGAGCGCTTCCCGGTGCGCGAGCTGCGCTGGGTGAACGTGGCGCCGGACGGCAGCAAGGTGGTGTACGCGGCCCTGGGCAAGCTGTGGATTAAGTCGCTGCCCAGCGGCGAGGCCCGGCGCGTCACCCAGGGCGAGGACATGGAGCTCTACCCGAGCTTCTCGCGCGACGGCAAGCAGCTCGTCTATGCGAGCTGGAACGACGACAAGCTCGGCAGCGTGCGCGTGCGCGACCTGGCCAGCGGTCGCGAGACCGTGCTGACGCGCGAGCCGGGCCACTACGAGTCGCCGCGCTTCTCGCCCGACGGCAAACGCGTGGCCTGGGTGAAGGGGCGCGGCGGCTACCTGACCACGCCCTGGTGGGGCTTGGAGACGGGTGTCTACCTGGCCGACGCCGATGGCAGGACGGCACCGGTGCGGCTGACCGCAAGCGGCTCGCGCCCGCAGTTCGGCGCCGATGGCGACACGGTCTACCTTCAACGTAACAGCCAGACCTCGGAGGTCGACTCTGAGCACAAGCTCGTGCGCATCTCAATCGGCGATCGCAAGGAAGTGGAGATCGCCAAGAGCGAGTTCGCCACCGAGTACGCGGTCTCGCCGGACGGCAAGTGGCTCGGCTTCGTCGAGCGCTTTCACGCCTATGTGACCGCCCTGCCCCAGACCGGAAAGTCACTCAGCGTCAGCGCCAAGATGGACGCCCTGCCCGTACGCCAGCTCGACGTGAACGCCGGCGAGAACATGCAGTGGAGCGGCGACAGCCGGCTGCTGCATTTCTCGCTCGGCGATACGCTGTTCAGCGCGCCGGCGAACGACGCCAAGGCCAAGGCAACCGAACAGAAGATCGGATTCACGCAGGCCAGCGACAAGCCCGCCGGCCGCATCGCCCTGCTGGGCGCTCGCGTTGCCACCATGAGGGGCGACGAGGTGATTGAGAACGGCGTGATCGTCGTGGAGGGTAATCGCATCGCCGCCATCGGCGCGGCCGAATCGGTGACCGTGCCCAGCGACGCGAAGAAAATCGACGTCAGCGGCAAGACCATCATCCCCGGCATGATCGACGTGCACTGGCATGGTGCCATGGGTGACGGCGAGTTCGTGCCGCAGCAGAGCTGGATCGACTATGCGTCGCTCGCCCTGGGCGTGACGACGATCCACGATCCGTCCAACTCGAACGGCCCGATCTTCACCCAGGCGGAGATGCAGCGTGCCGGCCTGATCACCGCGCCGCGCATCTACTCGACCGGCGTGATCCTCTATGGCGCCAAGGCGCCCTACACCGCCGTTGTCAACAACCTCGAAGACGCGCTGACGCATCTGCGCCGCCAGCAGGCGCATGGCGCCATCTCCGTCAAAAGCTACAACCAGCCGCGCCGCGACCAGCGCCAGCAGATCATCGAGGCGGCTCGCCAGACCGGCATGATGGTCGTACCCGAAGGCGGCTCGCTGTTCCAGACCAATATGACCATGGCAGTGGACGGCCACACGGGCGTCGAGCATGCGCTGCCGGTGCCCAATGTCTACGACGACGTGAAGCAGCTGTGGTCACAGACCCGGGTCGGCTACACGCCGACCTATATCGTGGGCTACGGTGGTCTCGATGGCGAGCACTACTGGTACGACCACACCGAGGTCTGGAAACATCCGCTGCTCTCGAAGTATGTGCCCAAGAGCCTGCTGCAGGCCCGCGCAGTTCGGCGCGAGACCGCGCCGGAAGAGGACTACAACGTGCTGCAAGTGGCCGCCACCGCCAACGAGCTGTCCAAGGCCGGCGTCGAGGTCCACATCGGCGCCCATGGTCAGCGCGAAGGCCTGGGCTCGCACTGGGAGTTGTGGACCGAGGTGCTGGGCGGCATGACGCCACTGCAGGCCATCCGCACGGCCACGCTGAACTCGGCGCATTACCTGGGCTTGGATGCGGACATCGGATCACTCGAAGTCGGCAAGCTCGCCGACCTGGTCGTGATCGACGGAGACGTGCTCAAGGATATCCGCCAGAGCGATCGCATCCAGTACGTGATGCAAAACGGCCGCGTCTTTGACGCCGCCACGATGAACCAGGTGGCACCGCTGCAGACTGCGCGCAAGCCGCTATATTTTGAAGGTCCGCAAGGAGCCGGCATGCCGGTCGATGCCCGCCTCGGCGACACCCACGGAGAGGATTGATGATGAAGCGCCGCCTGCTCTTGGTGGCCGCTGCCGTTCTGGCCGGCTGTACACAAACACCCCTCGTCGCACAGGTCCTACAGGTCCAACAGGTCCCACCCGACGCAACGCCGGCCAAACCGAGACTCGTGGTCTTCATCGCCGTCGACGGCCTGCCCATGCGCCAGGTGATGGGCGAGCGTGAACGCTTCGCGCCCGACGGTTTCCGCCGCTTCCTGGATCAGGGCGCTTGGTTCTCCGATGCTCATTACTCGCACGGCTACACCGTCACCGCCGCCGGCCACGCCACCATGCTGACCGGCGCGCCACCCTACCGCAGCGGCATCATCGGCAACGAGTGGCGCAATCCAGTCACCTACGAGCCCGTCTACAACACGGGCGATGCCGCGTACAAGTACATCGGCGAGGAGACCGCGCCGCTGGCCGGCACCAGCCCGCGCAATCTCAAGGCCGAGACCGTCGGCGATGTGCTGCGCCGCGTGCATCCGGAGTCCAAGGTCGTCAGCGTCTCGGGCAAGGACCGCGGCGCCATCCTGCCAGGAGGCCACGCCGGCACGGCGTACATGTACATGAGTGCCACGGGGCATTTCGCGTCCAGCACCTATTACATGGCCAAGCATCCGCAGTGGGTGGACAGCTTCAACGGCTCTGGTGCCGCTGAGAAGTACTTCGGCAAGACCTGGGCGCCGCTGCTGGCCGAGAGCCCGGCCGCCGGCTGGGACCAGCCCTGGCAGAACGACGCAGGCAATGGCCGCCGCCTGCCGGTGTCCGTGACCGGCGGCCTCAGCGCGCCGGGCCCGAAGTTCTACGCCGCCTTGCTGCCCTCCCCTTACGCCGATGCGCTAACGCTAGAGTTCGCCCGCGCAGCGATTGCAGGTGAACAACTCGGCGCTGAAGGCAGGACGGACATCCTCGCGGTCAGCCTCTCCGGCCACGACTACATCAACCACAGCTTCGGCCCCGAGTCGCGCATGTCGCAGGAGCACCTGCTACAACTGGATCTGCTGTTGCAGGACTTCCTCCGCGACCTGGACCAGCGCATCGGCCGTGCCAACTACATGGTCCTGCTAACCGCCGACCATGGCTTCGCCGATTCACCGGAGTGGAGCCAGCGCCAAGGTCTCGACGCGGGCCGGCTGGCGCCGGCGATCTTGAACAAGGCCATGGAAGATGCGCTGGCCGCCCGCTTCGGACCCGGTCCCTGGCTGCGTGGCATGTCGGCCATGGGCTACCTGTTCGACGAGCAGAAGATCTCCCAGGCCGGCCTAGACCGCGACGCCGTCTACGCCGTCGCGCGCGACGCCGCCAAGACCGTGCCCGGCATCTTCACCGCGTTCACGCGCACTGAGCTCGTCGGCACGGGCACCAAGGACCCTGTGCTGACGGCCATGCGCAAGTCCTGGGATCCGGAGCGTGCCGCGCCGCTGCAGCTTGTCATGAAGCCCCGCTGGCTGCTCACCAGCAGCAACCGCGGCACGAGCCACGGCACGCCGTGGGAGTACGACCAGCACGTGCCGCTTCTCGGCTGGGGCCCGGCTTGGCTCGGACGCGGCGAAGTGAAGGCGCGGGTCGAGGTGGTTGATGTCGCGCCGACGATCGCCGGCATCCTCAGCCTGCAGCTGCCAGATCGCTCTGAAGGACACCCGCTGCCGCTGCCGCTGCCCTAGCCCGGGGTCAGAGTGAGCGCGCTGCGGCGATCATCTGTTCGAGCTCCTGGCGGCTGGTCCCCCCGTGGCCGCGCACGCCTTGCTCGCTGTGGGCAGGGTCGGTCAGCGCTTTCTTAAGGCAGGTGGTCGCATATCGGTTCAGGCCCTTGCGCAACGCGCCGATGGCCGTTATCACGAACTCCGACTCCCACTGGTCCGGCTCGCGGCCCTCGACCTGCATCACCTCGCAGAACCGCATCGCGAATCCGAGCAGCACTTCGCGCCCCTTCGTCCCGTCAGGAATCGAAGCGTTGTCAAGGTCGCGCCTCAACTTGCGCATCTCATCACTCTGCACGCTTGCCTCTACTGCTGCCTCTACTACAGCCTCGAACGTCAAGCCACCAACCCTAGCACCGCACTCCCGCGCACGTCGTAACGGACAGTGCAAAAGTGAAGCAATGTTTTTGCTGCGTGTGGCAGATCCTGCGCCGCAATTTCGCATCCAAAAAAACAGGCCGGGGCGAGCCCGGCCTGCCGCACTTCTGCCCGGCGGGTTTCAGCCGATCCGCACCGGCACGAAGATGCGCTGCTTGCCGCGCTGAACCAGCAGGGCGACGGACTTGTCCGCGCCCTCGACCGCGCCGCGCACCTGCTCCACCGAGCTCACCGGCGTGCCGTTGACCGCCAGCAGCACGTCGCCGGGCTGCACGCCGGCCCGCGCCGCAGCGCCGCTGGCTTCTTCGACGACCAGGCCTTCACGCAGGCCCGTACCACGCATCTCCTCGGGCTGAAGCTCGCGCAGCGCCAGTCCCAGCTTGCCGCCCTTGCCCGCCTTGTCTTCGGCGACCTGCACGACCTTGTCCGCCGAAGCACCGAGCTTTGCCGTCAGCGTCTCACGATGGTTGTTGCGCCAGACGGTCAGCTTCACGGTATCACCGGGCTGGCTCTCGCCCAGCAGTGCCGGCAACTCGGTCGACGCAATGATGGGTTTGCCGTTGAGCTCCAGGACCACGTCGCCCGGCTTGAGCCCAGCCTTGGCACCGGCGCTGCCCTCCTCCACGCTGGAGATCAGGGCACCGGCGGGCCGGTCGAGCTTGAACGAATCGGCGAAGGCCTGATCCACGTTCTGGATGGTCACGCCCAGTCGTGCATGTTGGGCGTGACCGGTCGAGACGATCTGCTGCTCCACGCGGCGCGCCACGTCGATGGGAATGGCGAAGGACAGGCCCTGGTAGCCGCCGGTCTGGCTGAAGATCTGCGAGTTGATGCCCACGACCTCGCCGCGCGCGTTGAACAGCGGGCCTCCCGAGTTGCCGGGATTCACCGCCACGTCGGTCTGGATGAAGGGCACGAGATTGCCGTTCTCGTCCGGCAAGGCGCGGCCCTTGGCGCTGACCACGCCGGCCGTCACGCTGTTCTCGAAGCCGAAGGGCGAGCCGATGGCCAGCACCCATTCGCCCACGCGCAGCGCCTTGGCGTCGCCGAGCTTCACGGTGGGAAGGTTTTTGGCCTCAATGCGCAGCACGGCCACGTCCGTCTTAGGGTCGCTGCCCAGCACCTTGGCCTTGAACTCACGGCGATCGGTCAGCTTGACGGTGACCTCGCTCGCATCGCGTACCACATGGGCGTTGGTGAGGATGACGCCGTCCGCGCTGATGATGAAACCGGAGCCCTGGCCGTGGATCTCGCGTTGCTGCGGACCTTGCGGCGTCTGGAATCGGCGAAAGAACTGGAAGAAGGGATCGTCTTCGTCGATGCCGGGCGGCAGCTGCACGCGGTTGCCGACCTTGACCGAGCCGGTGACGCTGATGTTGACCACTGCCGGCCCCATCTGCTCGGTGATCGCCGCGAAATCGGGCAGCACGGTAGGCGCGGCCGCAGGCGCCGCAGTGGCGGCAGTACTCGTGACCACGGCAGGCGCGGTAACGGCATCCACCGGCGCCGCGGTCGAGGTCTTTTGCAAGGCGGCCGCAGCCAGGGCGCCACCGCCCAGGCCCAGCACGCCGACGCTGGCAAGGATCCAGCTCAGGCGCTTTACAGAGATGAGGGTTTCTTCAGCCATGTTCGACTCCTTTCAGGCAGGGGTTGTTCGATGGCAAGGACTGTGCAGTCCCGCGCTTAGAACGCTCTTAACGCAGATGCAGTGGAAAGCTCACCTCGACGCGCAAACCGCCCAGGCGCGGCGAGCTGTCCAGGCGCAGCGTGGCGCCATGACGTTGCGCGATCGACTTGACGATGGCCAGGCCCAGGCCGCTGCCACCGGCTGCGGCAGCCGTGTCAACGCTGCGATAGAAGCGGTCGAACACGCGCGCGCGCTCCTCGGGCGCAATGCCGGGGCCGCTGTCCTCCACGCGGATCTGCACAGCCTGCGCCTGCTGCGTGAGACTCGCATCTACCTTGCCGCCTCGGGGCGAGTACTTGATGGCATTCTCCAGCAGGTTGCGCACCAGCACGGCCAGGGCGTCCGCCTGTCCGTCGACGCTGGCCGGGTCGGCGTGGACGAGCCCAAGATCGATGTCGCGCTCGCGTGCCGCCGCGGCCTGCTCGGCAACGGCCTGGCGCATCAGCGGCTCCATGGCCACGGCCTGCACCCGGGGCCGTGCGGCCTCTTCCCGGGCCAGCAGCAGGAGCTGCTCGACGAGGCGGCTGGCGCGCTCGATGCCGGCATCCAGGCGCGCGAGCGCCTTGCCCCGGGTTGCTTCATCGCCCGCACGTTGCAGACCCTGGAGCTGGAGTTTCAAGGCCGTGAGCGGCGAGCGCAGCTCGTGCGCCGCGTCGGCCACGAAATGCTGCTGCGCCTCGAAAGAGCGCTGCACGCGGCCCAGCAGTTCGTTGAATTCGCCCACCATCGGCTGCAGCTCCGCCGGCAGGTCTTGCGAGCTGACCGGCGCCAAGTCCTGGGCCTCGCGCTGGGCCAGTTGCCTGCGCACGCGTTCGACCGGTGCCAGCGAGCTGCTCACCACCCAGCCCACCACCAACATCAGAAGCGGCAACATCACCGCGATGGGCGTGATCGTGCGCAGGGCCAGCGTGCCCGCCAGGCGTCGGCGAACCGCCATGTCCTGCGCCACTTGCACGATCTGTCCGCCCGCCTGAGCCGAGAGCACGCGGTACTCATGCCCGTCCGAGTTCACGTTCGCAAAGCCCAGCACGGCTCGGGCCGGCAGCCGCGCGCGGCCAGCCGACTGGAAAACCTGCAGCCCCTGTTCCGACCAGGCCTGGACCATCAGCTCCAGATCGTCTTCCGTGTGCAGGACCCCGCCGCCCAGACCGCCGCCCAGCGAGACCGCCACCTGCTGCATCTGGTGATCGAAGATCTGGTCGGCCTCGGCCAGCGCCGTGCGGTAGCTGGTCCAGCCCTGCAGGAGGGCCGCCACGACAACGGCGGCCGACAAGAAGAGCAGCAGCCGCCGTCGCAACGACGCAACCAGCCAACGCAGGCCGGCCCTCATGCTTGGGCCTTGGGCACCATGTAGCCGAGCCCGCGCACGTTCTGGATCAGCTTGGGGCCGAGCTTCTTGCGCAGGCCGTGCACGTACACCTCGACGGCATTGCTGCTGATCTCGTCCTTCCAGCCGTAGAGCTTTTCCTCCAGTTGCTGGCGCGAGAGCACGAGACCGGGCCGCGCGATCAGCGGCTCCAGCACCGACCATTCGCGGGCGGAAAGCTGCACGGGCCGGCCATCGACCGTGGCCTCGTGCGTGACCGGGTTGATGGTCACGCCCATGTGTTCGTAGACCGGCTCCGCGCGACCCTGGGCGCGGCGGATCAGGGCGCGGATGCGCGCGAGCAACTCGTCGAGCTCGAAGGGCTTGAGCACATAGTCATCGGCCCCGGCATCGAGGCCCTCGATTCGCTGGCTCACGGCGTCCCGGGCCGTGGCGATCAGCACCGGTGTGCGGTCCTTGCGGGCGCGCAGGGCCCGCAGCACGCTCATGCCATCGCGCTTGGGCAGGCCCAGGTCCAACAGCACCAGGTCGTAGCTCTGGCCCAGCAGGGCCGTGTCGGCCATCTCGCCGTCACGCACCCAGTCCACGGCGTATTTCTCGTCGCGCAGCAGGTCGAGCATCTGCTCGCCGATCATGTGATCGTCTTCAACCAAAAGGATTCTCATCCTAGGGATTCTGCAACTGCTTCTTAACCACTTCTTAATGGCTAGAATGCACGCCTGTCAGGAGAGAGTCCTCTTCCCACGAAGAGGGCCGCCGAAGGCGATGCAACGCTCAGGCAAAAGGACTGACAAGACGCGTCCTCAGGATGCGTTCCTCACTGGAGAGAGGCGGGTGGATCGGCTAACGATCGAGCCTGTCCACTGAAGGGGCAAGCCGCTGAGTCTAGCGGTCAATCTCTCAAGTAAACCGGACAGCGAGGCATCAACGGTCGAATCACACCCTTGGAGCCTCTTCGCATGTCCGCTGTCCTCAAGAAAACCCCGCTGCACGCCCTGCACCTTGAACTCGGCGCCAAGATGGTGCCCTTCGGCGGCTACGACATGCCGGTGCAATATCCCATGGGCCTGATGGCCGAGCACAAGCACACGCGTGCCGCCTGCGGCCTGTTTGACGTGTCGCACATGGGCCAGGTGCTGCTGATCGGCGCCGGTGCCGACGCCGCGCTCGAAACCCTGGTTCCCGTGGACATCGTGGATCTCGGCGTCAACAAGCAGCGCTACGCCCTGTTCACCGACGACAAGGGCTGCATCCTCGACGATCTGATGGTCTGCCGCCGCGAGCATGAGCTCTTCGTCGTCGTCAACGCCGGCTGCAAAGACCAGGACATTGCCCACATGCAGAGGCACCTCTCGGACAAGTGCGAGGTGCGGCCCCTGCCCGACCAGGCCCTGCTGGCCCTGCAAGGCCCGAAAGCCGTGACGGTGCTCTCACGCCTGAACCCCGGCGTCGCCCAGCTCGTTTTCATGACTGGCGGCTTCTTCGAACTCGACGGCATCCCCACCTTCCTGACCCGTTCGGGCTATACCGGCGAAGACGGCTACGAAATCTCGGTGGCCGCAGACCAGGCCGAGGCGCTGGCCCGAAAGCTGCTGGCGCATGAGGAAGTCAAGCCCATCGGCCTGGGCGCACGCGACTCGTTGCGCCTGGAAGCGGGCCTATGCCTCTACGGCCACGACATCGACGCGACGACCACGCCCGTCGAGGCCTCGCTGACCTGGGCGATTCAGAAGGTGCGCCGCTCCGGTGGCGCGCGTGCCGGCGGCTATCCCGGTGCCTCGGTGATCGACCGGCAGCTGGCCGAAGGCGCGTCGCGCAAGCGCGTCGGCCTCGTCAGCAGTGAGCGCATGCCGGTGCGCGAAGGCAGCAAGCTCGTTGACGCCGACGGCACCGAGATCGGCATCGTCACCAGCGGCACGGTCGGCCCGACGGTCGGCAAGCCCATCGCCCTCGCCTACATTGGCGCGGCCTTTGCCAAGGCCGGCACCGAGGTCTTCGCCATCGTGCGTGACAAGCGCACGCCAATGACGGTCTCGCCCACACCCTTCACGCCCAACAACTACTTCCGCGGCTAACCCGCAATCACAACGGAGCCTTTGCAATGAGCATCAAGTACACCGCCGACCACGAGTGGATCGAAGTCAACGGCGACATCGCCACCGTGGGCATCACCGTGCACGCGCAAGACGCGCTGGGCGACATCGTCTTCGTGGACCTGCCCGCGGTCGGCAAGACCCTGGCCGAGAAGGAAGTGGCCGGCGTGGTCGAGTCCGTCAAGGCCGCAGCAGACGTCTACATGCCCGTCTCGGGCGAGATCGTCGAGGTGAACGAGGGCCTGCGCGACGAACCAGCTCTGGCCAATACCGACCCGCTCAAGACGGGCTGGTTCTTCAAGGTCAAGCTCTCCAACCCGGCCGAGCTGGGCGCCCTGATGGACGCGACCGCCTACGACGCCCTGCTGAAGTCCCTGTAATTTTTCGAAGCGACCCGCCATGTTGATGTCTGCCTTGAACCGCTTGAGCGAGCTCGAGAACGCCGCCGAATTCCAAGCCCGCCACATTGGACCCGATGCCGCTGACGAAGCCGGCATGCTCTCGGTCATCGGCCAGGCCTCGCGCCGTGCTCTGATCGATGCCATCGTGCCGCCGGCCATCAAGCGCTCGCAAGGCATGCAATTGCCTGGCGCCGTGACTGAGGCGGTGGCGCTGGCCGAGCTGAAAGAGCTCGCCGGCAAGAACCGGATCCTCAAGAGTTACATCGGTCAGGGCTACTACGGCACGCTGACCCCGGGCGTCATCCTGCGCAACATCCTCGAGAACCCCGCCTGGTACACGGCCTACACGCCTTACCAGGCCGAGATCTCGCAGGGCCGCATGGAGGCCTTGGTCAACTTCCAGACCCTGGTCTGCGACCTGACCGGCATGGCGATTGCGAACTCCTCGATGCTCGACGAGGCCACCTCGGCGGCCGAAGCCATGACCTTGGCCGCGCGCGTGGGCAAGAGCAAGAGCAAGGTCTTCTTCGTCGCCGACGACGTGCTGCCGCAGACGCTGGAAGTCGTGCGCACCCGCGCCAAGCCGCTCGAGATCGAGGTGGTCGTCGGCAAGGCCGAGGACGCTGGCAAGAGCGAGTGCTTCGCCGCGCTCTTGCAGTACCCCGGCGTGACCGGTGCCCTGCGCAATCTCCAACCCATCGCCGACAACGTGCACGCCCAGGGCGGCCTGCTGATCGCCGCCACCGACCTGCTGGCCCTGGCCATCGTCACGCCGCCCGGCGAGATGGGTGCCGACGTGGCCGTGGGCAACTCGCAGCGTTTCGGCATGCCCATGGGTGCCGGCGGCCCGCACGCCGCCTTCATAGCCTGCAAGGACGAATTCAAGCGCAGCCTGCCGGGCCGTCTCGTGGGCGTCAGCAAGGACGCCCACGGTGCCCCAGCGTACCGCCTGGCCCTCCAGACGCGCGAGCAGCACATCCGCCGCGAGAAGGCCACCTCCAACATCTGCACGGCCCAGGTTTTGCCGGCCGTCGTGGCCAGCATGTACGCCGTCTATCACGGCCCGCAAGGCCTCAAGCGCATCGCTCAGCGTGTGGCCAGCTACACGGCCATCTTGGCGCAGGCCTTCGGCGTGAAGACTGCGGCCTTCGACACGATCGAGGTCACGACGGGCGGCGACACGGACGCCTTGCTTGCCAAGGCCGTGGCAGCCGGCATGAACCTGCGCCGCGCCTCGAAGGACAGCGTCTCGATCTCGCTCGATGAGACGACGACCCGCGCCGATCTGGCCGCCGTCGCCGCAGTCTTCGGCAAGTCGGTGGACTTCGCTGCCTTCGAGAATGGCATCGCCTCGCTGGTTCCGGCGGAACTGGTCCGCAAGTCGGCCTTCATGGGCCATCCGGTGTTTAACACCCACCACTCCGAGACCGAGATGCTGCGCTACATCCGCATGCTCTCCGACAAGGACCTGGCGCTGGACCGCAGCATGATCCCCCTGGGCTCCTGCACCATGAAGCTCAATGCCACCAGCGAGATGATCCCCATCACCTGGCCGGAGTTCGCCGGTGTGCACCCCTTTGCGCCGCAGGACCAGCAGGCCGGCTACCACCTGCTCAACGAGCAGCTGACGAGCTGGCTGTGCCAGGCCACCGGCTACGCCGGCATCAGCCTGCAGCCCAATGCCGGCTCTCAAGGCGAATACGCGGGCCTGCTGGCCATCAAGGCCTGGCACGAGTCGCGCGGCGACGGCCATCGCAAAATCTGCCTGATCCCCGAATCGGCCCACGGCACCAACCCGGCTTCGGCCCACATGGTGGGCATGCAGGTCGTGGTGACCAAGTGCGACAAGGAAGGCAATATCGACCTGGCAGACCTGGAAGCGAAGTGCCAGCAGCACGCCGCCAACCTGGCCGCCATCATGATCACCTACCCCTCCACCTATGGCGTGTTCGACACCCACGTGAAGGAGATCTGCGCCCTGGTCAAGAAGCACGGCGGCCGCGTCTACGTGGACGGCGCCAACATGAACGCTCTGGTCGGAGTGGCCGCGCCCGGCGAGTTCGGCGGTGATGTCAGCCACCTGAACCTGCACAAGACCTTCTGCATCCCGCACGGCGGTGGCGGCCCGGGCGTCGGCCCGGTCTGTGTCGTCGAGGACCTCGTGCCCTACCTGCCCGGCCACCGCACGGCCGGCCTGGGCAAGGCGACGAACATTGGTGCTGTCTCGGCCGCTCCGCTGGGCAATGCCGCCGTGCTGCCGATCAGCTGGATGTACGTCCGCATGATGGGTGCCGAAGGTCTGACCGACGCGACCGAGGTGGCCATCCTCTCGGCCAACTACGTAGCGGCCCGCCTCTCCGAGGCCTACGACATCCACTTCAGCGGCAATATCGCCGGCGTCAAGGGCGGCGGCGTGGCCCACGAGTGCATCCTGGACCTGCGCCCGCTGAAGGACACGAGCGGCGTCTCCGCCGAAGACGTCGCCAAGCGGCTGATCGACTACGGCTTCCACGCTCCCACCCTGTCCTTCCCGGTGGCCGGCACGCTGATGGTTGAGCCGACCGAGAGCGAGAGCAAGTTCGAGCTGGACCGCTTCTGCGACGCCATGCTGCAGATCCGCGCCGAGATCGCCAAGGTCGAGAGCGGCGAATGGCCCCAGGGCGACAACCCGCTCGTCAACGCCCCGCACACGGCCGAGGCCCTGATGAAGGCTGACTGGACGCACGCCTACAGCCGCGAAGACGCCGCCTACCCGGTCGCCTCGCTGCGCAAGGTCAAGTACTGGTCGCCAGTGGGCCGCGTGGACAACGTCTACGGCGACCGCAACCTGTTCTGCTCCTGCGTGCCCCTTAGCGAGTACGCCGAGTAAACCGCGAGGCTCCAGGCCATGGCAGTTTCGGTATTCGACCTCTTCAAGATCGGCATCGGCCCCTCGAGCTCGCACACCGTGGGCCCGATGAGGGCAGCGCGGCTCTTCGTGCTGCGCCTCAAGCACGAGGGCCTGCTCGAGAAGACCAACCGCGTCGTCTCGCAGCTCTTCGGCTCGCTCGGCGCCACCGGCAAGGGCCACGGCAGCGACAAGGCCGTGCTGCTGGGCCTGGCCGGCCATGAGCCGGACACGGTGGATGTCGAGCAGGTGGAGAGTTACCTGAGCGTCATCCGCGCGGGCGACCTGAAGCTGCTCGGCGAAAAGCCCGTGGCCTTCAACGAAGCCAAGGACCTGACCTTCTTCCGCCGCCAGAGCCTGCCCCTGCACGCCAACGGCATGAAGTTCGCCGCCTACGACGTGGCGGGCGAGTTGCTGACAGAGAAGACCTTCTACTCGGTCGGCGGCGGCTTCGTCGTCAGCGAGGAGGTGCTGGCCGATGGATCCAAGCAAAAGGTCATTGCGCCCGATGCCACCGTGCTGCCCTACCCCTTCAAGACCGGCGACGAGCTGCTGCAGCAGACCCAGCGCTACGGCATCAGCATCGCTGAAGTCATGCGCCGCAATGAAGTCCACTGGCGTCCCGAGGCCGACACCCGTTCCGGGCTGCTGAAGATCTGGCAGGTCATGCAGGACTGCGTGCAGCGCGGCCTGAAGACCGAAGGCATCCTGCCCGGTGGATTCAAGGTCAAACGCCGCGCACCGGACCTGTTCCGTGCCCTCACGAGCAACCCCGAGCAGGCCCTGCGCGACCCGCTGCAGGTCATGGACTGGGTCAATCTCTACGCCCTCGCCGTCAACGAGGAAAACGCTGCCGGCGGCCGTGTCGTGACCGCGCCGACCAACGGCGCGGCCGGCATCGTTCCTGCGGTGCTGCACTACTACAGCCGCTTCGTCCATGGTGCCAACGAGGACGGCGTGGTCGACTTTTTGCTGACCGCCGCTGCCATTGGCATCCTCTATAAAGAAAACGCCAGCATCAGCGGCGCGGAAGTGGGATGCCAGGGCGAGGTCGGCGTGGCCTGCTCCATGGCCGCTGCGGCGCTGTGCCAAGTCATGGGCGGCACGCCGGCGCAGGTGGAGAACGCCGCCGAGATCGGGATGGAGCACCACCTGGGCCTGACCTGCGACCCCGTGGGCGGCCTCGTGCAGATCCCCTGCATCGAGCGCAATGCCATCGCCTCGGTCAAGGCGATCAACGCCGCCCGCATGGCTCTGCGCGGTGATGGCACGCACTACGTGAGCCTGGACAAGGTCATCAAGACCATGCGAGACACCGGTGCGGACATGATGACCAAGTACAAGGAAACGGCCCGCGGCGGTCTGGCGGTCAATATCGTCGAGTGTTGAGCGCTCCGGGGCCTGGTTGAGCTCGGCCCAGACACCCGAATGTGTCTGTCGCCGCGAACTCGCGGCATGATTCCAGGCGTTTCCCTGGCTTCGAGCTGGGTCGGCCGGCGGCAGAATCATCCCTGTGCACCCTGCCCTCGCCCTGGCCCAGGAATTCCTGAACTACCCGTCCGCGCTCGACAAAGCGCAAGGGGCGAGCCGCGAACGCATGCGCCAGTACCTTTTGCTGGCCGTGCTGCTGCACGTATGGCTGATCGTGATGTTCGGTTCCGCTCCCGGGGGCGCCGCCAAGCCTGGTGAAGGTGCCTGGGGCCGGCTGAGCGTGCTGCTCGAGGGTCCCGCGCGGACCGGTAGCAGCAGTGCCACGGCCGTGCCGGACGCCGGCCCACCGGGCAAGGCGGCGCAGCAGCGCTTCGGCGGCACGGTCAGGCCCGTGGAGTCGCAGCAGCAGGAGCAGCCCGGCGCGGAAAAGACGGGGGCCTGGCGCGCCATGGACAATCCAAACGAGCCCATGCTGCCGGAGGCCGCGCCCGTGACTCCGCTGGAGGCGCAGCAGGCAGTCCAAGTACCCGCGGTACCTTTGAGCAATCTGGATCAGCTCAAGCCCATGAGCACCTCGCGCATGACCGACAGCGTGAGCCGGGCCGAGCTGCCGCGCCAGACCAGTGCGGCGCCCGCCAAGCTGATGCCCGGCCCGCCGAATGATCTTGCCGGCATGGCCGTGCCCAGCCTCGAGGGTGTGAGACCGATGAGTACCTCTCGGATGACGGACAGCCCCACCCGGCCCGATCTGCCGCGCCAGACGAGCGCCGCACCGGCCAAGCTCGCGCCTGTACAGCCGAGCGAGCTTTCCGGAATGGCCGCCCCCAGCCTCGAAGGCGCCCAACCCATGAGCACATCCCGCATGACTGAGACGGCAGGCCGGCCGGAATTGCAACGCCAGACAAGTCTTGCGGCGCCCGCCAAGCTGGCGCCGACACAAGCGGCAGAGCTGCCGAACATGCCCCTGCCGAGCCTGGACAGCCTCAAACCGATGAGCACAGCCACGATGAACGCGGGCAGCAGCGCTGCCGAATCCCTGCCCAGGCCGCAGGAAGCTGCGGCGCCGCAGAAACTGCAGCCAAACAAGCTGCCCGAGATCGGGTCGGCGCCAGCCGTGGATGCCGTGGCACCGGTGGCTGCAAGCCCCGTGCCCGGCACCGGGTCACGTGCGCCGGGCGGATCGCCGAATGCCGGTGCTCAGCAGGGCCACGATGTGGCCACCGCGCCGTCGGCGCCCGACTCGAAGAAGCCTCTCAATCTCAACCTTCCTTCGCGCGGGCCCATGGCCTCGCGGGGTGATGGCAGCGGCATCCTGCCCGTCATGCCAAAGCCGCCGGACACCAAGACGGCCATGGAAAAGGCCGTGAAGCAAGGCGAGCGGGCAGACTGCCGAGACGCCCATGCTGGCGACGGCCTCCTGGCCGCCGTGCCGCTGGCCGCGGACGCCGTGCGCGACAAGGGCTGCAAGTGGTGAGCCCGGCGCGGGCGCGGGCGCGGCCGGGCCCGGTTCAGGCCAGGGCCTGAGCGAAGTCGGCGATCAGGTCGTCCAGGGCTTCGAGGCCCAGCGAGAGGCGGACCATGCCATCGGCGATGCCCATCTGGGCACGTACCTGCGGGCCGGCCTCCCAGAAAATGGTTGGCGCCACGGGGATGATCAGCGTGCGCGTGTCGCCCAGGCCCGTAGCCTTGATGGGCAGTTGCAGTGCGTTGATCACGGCGTTCAGGCGCGAGGCGTCGCGCAGCTCGAAGGCCATCAGCCACGAGGCAGCACCGAAGAGTTTCTTCGCCAGTGCATGCTGAGGATGCGAGGCCAGACCGGGGTAGTGCACCTTGGCGATGGCGGGGTGCGCGCTCATCCACTGCGCCAGGCCTTGGGCCGTGGCGCTGCTGTGCTGCACGCGCAGGCTAAGCGTCTCGCTGCCCACGGCGATCTGGTGCGCGTGCTCGCTGGACAGCGCTCCGCCCATGTCGCGCAGACCCTTCTTGCGGATCTGCTGCAGGCCCCACTGCCTGGCGTCGCCCTTGCGGTAGGCCGCGAAGATGTTCGGGTAGCTGGCCCAGTCGAAGAGCCCGGTGTCGGTCACCGAGCCACCCAGCGCCGCACCGTGGCCAGCAATGGTCTTGGTCAGTGAGTTGATCGAGAGGCTGGCGCCGACCGCTTTGGGCTGGAACAGCGCGGGCGAGGTGATGGTGTTGTCGACGACGTAGACGAGACCGCGCGTCTTGCACAGCGCACCGATGCCTTCGAGGTCGGGAATCTGCGTGCCAGGATTGGCGATCGTCTCCACGAAGACCATGCGCGTGTTCGGCTGCAGCGCCGCTTCGACCGCACTGACCTGGCCAGGATCCACAGTGGTGACCTCGATGCCCAGACCGCGCAAGGTGCCCAGCACGCTGTTCGTATTGCCGAACACGAACTGGCTGCACACGAGGTGGTCGCCGGCCTTGAGCAGGGTGAGGAAGGTGGCGCAGATGCCCGCCATGCCGGTGGCGAAACAGATAGAGCCCACGCCGCCTTCGAGCGCCGTGATGCGGGCCTCCAGTGCGGCCGTGGTGGGTGTGCCCTGGCGGGCGTAATTGAAGCCGCCCTTGATCGTGCCCTGGAACACGCCAATCAGGTCCTCCACCTTCTCGAAGCCGTACTGGACCGAGGTGTGGATGGGCTTGTGGATGGCGCCATGTTCGGCACCGAAGTCGCGGTCGGCGTGGGCGAGCAGCGTGGAGAGGGCAGGCTTGTTCTTCATGGGCTGGAGCTTACCGCGCCAGCCCCTCTCCCGCGCTTTAGCCGTCTTGGTTGATTCTGGTGATCAGTGCCTGCAGCACTTCGTCGGCCTTGTCGTTGGCCACCTGGCAGGTGCCGGCCGCATGGTGGCCACCGCCGCCGTACTGCAACATCAGCGCGCCGACGTCGGTCTTGCTGCTGCGGTCGAGGATGGACTTGCCGCAGGCCATCACGGTGTTTTGCTTCTGCACGCCCCACATCACGTGGATCGAGATGTTGGTGCGTGGGAAGAGCGCATAGCACATGAAGCGGTTCGTGGCCCAGATCGTCTCTTCTTGGCGCAGATCCAGCACGAGCAGGTTCCCGTGCTGCCTGCCACAGCGCAGGATCTGCTCGCGCGCCTTGGGGCCATGTTCGAAGTAGACGTCCACCCGCTCCTTCACGTCGGGCAGGTTCAGGATTTCGTCGATGTCGTATTCGAGGCAGTGGTCGATCAGCTCCATCATCAGCTGGTAGTTGCTGATGCGGAAATTGCGGAAGCGCCCCAGGCCCGTGCGCGAGTCCATCAGGTAGTTCAGCAGCGGCCAGCCATTGGCGTCGATGATTTCCTCGCGGCTGAACTGGGCGGCGTCGGCCTTGTCAACGGCCTCCATCATTTCGTCAGAGATGCGCGGGAAGGTGGCCTTGCCTCCGTAGTGCTTGTAGACCACGCGGGCAGCCGAAGGCGCCTCGGCGTCAATGATGTGATTGTCCGGCAGGGTGGCATTGCGGATCAGCTCAGACGCGTGGTGGTCAAAGGACAGATGGGCGCCCGGCACATAGGGAAGATTTGTCGTGATGTCGTGTGCCGTGATCGCGACCTTGCCGTCCTGCATGTCCTTCGGGTGAACGAACAAGATGTCGTCGATCAGGTCGAGCTCCTTGAGAAGCACGGCACAGACAAGACCGTCGAAGTCGCTGCGGGTCACGAGACGGAACTTCTTGGGCGTGGCACTCATGGGATACCTCTTGGGAATGGAGTGCCGAGCATCATGCGCGGTGCTAGACCGCCGTGCAAGAGCGCGAGGCCTGCATTCCGTGTCATTTGGCCGGGATGATGTCCTCCGCTGCAATGGCCGTATCCCTTTCCACCTGCACCGGCTTCTTCTCACGCACGAGGTAGCTGTAAAGCACTGGCACCACGACCAGCGTCAGCAGCGTGGACGTGATCACGCCGCCGATGATGGCGCGGCCCATGGGTGCCTGGATCTCGCCGCCCTCGTTCAGGGCGATGGCCATGGGCAGCATGCCGAAGATCATTGCCGCCGTGGTCATGATGATGGGCCGCATGCGGATCAGGCCGGCTTCGCGCAGCGCGTCGGCCAAGCTGGCCCCGGCCTTTCGCGCATGGTTGGCGAAGTCCACCAGCAAGATGGCGTTCTTGGTGACCAGGCCCATGAGCATCACCAGGCCGATCATCGAAAACACATTGAGCGTGGAGCGCGTGACCAGCAGGGCCAGCATCACGCCGATCAGCGAGAGCGGCAGCGAGGCCATGATGGCGATGGGCTGCAAGAAGCTGCCGAACTGGCTGGCCAGCACGATGTAGATAAAGATCACTGCCAGGCCCATGGCGCCGAGCAAACCCTTGAAGGCCTCGTCCTGGTCCTTGCCTTGGCCGTCAACCATGAAGCTCACGCCCGGCGGGAGCTGGTAGCCGTCGATGAGCTTTTGCACGTCGGCGTTCACGTCGCCGGCCGGGCGGCCCTGCACGCCGGCATAGACGGCCTCGCGGCGCTGGAGGTTCTGGCGGCGGATGACCTCGGGGTTGAACACCGATTCGACGGTCGCCACTTGGTCCAGCGTGATCGGCGAGCCGTCACGCGCGAAGGCCACCGGCAGGCGGTTCATCTACTCGACGCGTTGGCGCTGACCCTCGGGCAGGCGCAGCAGTACTTCCACCTGATTGCCGTCGGGGGTGGTCCAATAGGTCGCCACCTCGCCGTTGACGTAGGCGCGCAGCGAAGCGGCCACCTGCGCACCGGTCAGGCCCAGTTCGCGGGCCGCGGAATCCTTGAGCCGCACGGCGAAGGCCGGCAGGCCGGGCTTGACTGTGCTGTCCACGTCCACCACGCCCCGGATCTTTTTGACGCGTTCGGCAAAATCTTTGGCGGTCTGGGTGAGCACCTCCGGGTCATTGCCCAGCAGCGTCACCCAGACCGGGCGATTGAAGCCCACCGACAACTCCACGCCCGGGACCTTGGCCAGCTGGGCGCGCATGGCGTTCTCGATCTCGACCTGTGAGCGCTGGCGCTGCTTGCGCTCGGTGAGCTTGATATTGAGCTGGGCCGAGTTCCGGCCCAGCGCCATGCCCTCGCCGGTGGAGCCCACCGTGGTGGCGACCGTCACGACCTCGGGGAAGCTGCGCACGATCTCCTCGACCTGCGCCACCTTGGCATCGCCGCGTTCCAGGCTCGTGCCCACCGGCATGCGCAGGGCCAGGGAGGTGAAGCCCTGGTCGGTCTGCGGAACGAACTCGCTGCCGACCACGCCAGCCAGCACGATGGCCACGGCGAAACTGGCCGCCGCCACCCACAGCACGATGCCACGTGGCGAGATCGTGGCGCTGCGCCAGCGGCGGGCTGCCTGCCGGTCGCGTGTGCCGTCAAGCTTGATGGGCCGGGCAAACACCGGCAGGAAGACGCGGTAGTGCCGGCCCGAGAAGGCCCAGCGAATCAGCCTCTCGTAGACCCGGTGCAGCAGCTCCAGCGCGGCGTCGGTCCCGTTGATCAACTGGCGCAGCACCGGGATGCGGCGCAGATAGGTCGACGGCGGGTCGGCCCAGATGCTGGAGAGCATGGGGTCCAGCGTGAAGCTCACGAACAGGCTCACCAGAACGGCCACCACGACGGTGATGCCGAAGGGATAGAAGAACTTGCCGATGATGCCGCCCATGAAGGCCACGGGCACGAATACGGCGCAGATGGCAAAGGTCGTCGCCATCACGGCCAGACCGATCTCGTTCGTGCCGTCTTGCGCCGCGCGATAGTGATCCTTGCCCATGCTGACGTGGCGCACGATGTTCTCGCGGACCACGATGGCATCATCGATCAGCAGACCGATGCACAGCGACAGCGCCATCATGGTCATGAAGTTCAGCGTGAAGCCAAAGGCATGGACCGCGATGAAGCTGCTGATGACGGCGATGGGCAGTGTGAGGCCGGTGATGATGGTCGAGCGCCAGCTGTGCAGGAAGAGGAAGACCATGGCCACGGTGAGCAGCGCACCTTCGATCAGGGTGTGGCGCAGGCCTTCGAGCGACTGCTTGGTGAAGTCGCTGGACGCATAGATCATGCGCAGCTCGACGTCCTTGGGCAAGGTGTCGCGCAACTCTGCCATCGCGGCCTTCACCGCTTCGCCAGTGGCGACGACGTTGGCGTCCTGCTGCTTGAAGACGCTGAAATTGACGGCAGGTTTGCCGTTGATGCGGGCCAGTGTGTCGGGCTCGCGCTCGCGCTCGACGAGCACGCCGAGGTCGCCCAGGGTCAGGGCCAGGTCGCCACGCCGCGCCACCACGACGTTGGCGAACTGCTTCGGGTCCTTGATGCGGCCTTCCACGCGCAGCGTGGCGTCGGTGTAGCGGTCGGTGAGCAGGCCGACGGGCTGGTCCGCATTGGCCTTGGCCAGGGCCGCCGAAATCTCGGCCGGCGTGACGGCATAGGCGCGCAGGCGGGCCGGATCCAGATCGATGCGCACCTCGCGCGGCACCATGCCGCCGATGTCCACGCGAGCCACGCCGTCCACGCGTGCGAGCCGCTTGGAGACGTCGAGCTCGGCCATCATCGACAGCTCGCGAGTGGAGCGCTGATCGGACAGCAGCGCCATCACGACCACGGGCTGCGCGTTCTCCCCCTCGTAGCGCATCATCGTGGCCGGCTTCACATCAACTGGAAACGAGGCTTGCACGGCGGCCACGCGGTCACGCAGGTCCTGCATGGCGCGGGCCATGTCGGTGTCCAGCGCGAATTCGACGTTGGCCTGCACCCGACCCTCAAACGAGCGGGACTGGATGCGGCGCACGCCGGCGATGGAGTTCATCGCTTCTTCCAGCGGCTTGGCCACCGAGCGCTCGACGGCCTCGGGGCTGGCACCCGGGTAGCGCACGTCGATCCACGCGCCGGGCAGGCTGATGTCGGGCATCTGCTCGACGCCCAGCCGTGCGTAGGAGAACAGGCCAAGCACGCACAGGGCCACTGTCACCATGGTCGCGAAGACCGGGTTTTGGATGGAGACGCGGGTCATCCACATGGTGTTCTCCTTCAGCGCACCACAGGGACCGAGGCCGCGCTGCTGGCGATCCTGGCCTTGGTGCTGACCACCGCCACCTTGTCGCCGTCGCGCAGATTGTCGAAGCGGGCGGCCAGTACTTGCGCATCAGCGTTCACACCCTTGAGGATCTCAACGCGCCCCTCACGGGCGTCGCGGCGGCCCGTGGTCACGATGCGGCGCGCCAGCTTGCCGTCTTCGATCAGCCAGACTTGCTCCTGGCCAGAATTGTTGCTGATGGCGGTCTCGGGCAGGGTCAGCCGTTCAGCCTTGTCCGCGAGCTCCACCTTGGCCACGCCGTACTGGCCGGCGCGGAAGCGTTCGCCGGGGTTGTCCAGGGCCAGCACCACGCCGATCGAGCGTGTGCCGGGTTCGGCGGCCGGATTGATGCGGGCGATGCGGGCCCGTACGGGCTGGTCGAAGCCTTCCACGCGAAGGTTGGCGGGCATGCCGGGGGTAAGGCGGCTCACCTCGTGCGTGCCGACCAGGCCAGCCAGTTCGAGCTTGCTCAGGTCGACGATCGTCAGCAGGGCCTGCTCGGGCGCCACCTTCTCGCCCGGCAGCGTCAGCCGCTTGGCGACCACGCCGTTGATGGGAGCAACCAGCGCTGCCTGGCGCAGGCTCACCTGCATGGTGTCGAGCTGGGCCTGCGCTGCCTGCCACTGGGCACGCGCGGTTTCCATGGCGGCGCGCGAGTTGTCCAGGGCCGTGGTGGCGATGAAGTTCTTGGCAGCCAGCGCCTCGTTCGTGCGGTAGGTGCGCTCGGCCTGGTCGAACTGTGCCTTGACGGACGCCACCGTGGCGTGGCGTTCGGCAACCCGGGCGCGCAGTTCTTCGAGGTCAAGCTGGCCCAGGGCCTGGCCCGCCTGCACGCGGCTGCCTTCGCTCACGCTCAGGCTCACGAGGGTGCCCGCGGCCTTGGACTTGACCGTCACCGTGCCCGGCGCCACCAGGGGCCCAGAGAACTCGATCTCGTCGGGCATGGGACTCACGATGGGCCGGGTGATCTCCTTCTGCTGGAATTCCAGCGCGACCTTGGCCGGTTCGCCGTCCTTGTGCTTGACCTCGTCACCCTTGCTCGCGTACACCGCGACCGCGGCACCTGTGGCCAGCATGGCCATCGCTGCACCACCGATCCACCATTGCTTGCGCATGGTTTCCTCCACGACCCGACTGAATGCAGCAAGTCTAGGCAGCGCCCCGCGGCGCTCGCAGGACCATGCGACGAAATGCGTCTAGTGAGTGACGACCTGCACCGTGTGGCGATGGCTCTTCAAGCAGCACCAGGCGCCGGCGACCGCAGCCAGGCTCGCCGCCCAGAAGGCGCTCGCCAGGCCCCAGGCGTCCACCAGCCAGGCCCCGCCCAGCGCCGCGACCACGCCCGAGAGGCCGTAGCCGATCACGAGGTACAGCGCCTGGCCGCGGCCGCGCAGCCGCCCCGGGAAGTAGCGCGTGATCAGCGCCAGGCAGGCCAGGTGCTGGGCCGCGAAGCTGATGGCGTGGGTGGTCTGCATGAGGGTCTGCAGCCAAAATATGCTGGGAAACGCCGCTGTCACGGCAAAGCGCAAGGCCGCGACGCCCGCCGACGCGATCAGCCAATGGTGCACCGTGCCGCGCTCCATCATCCGCCCCTGCAGCGCAAACCAGCCGATCTCAGCCATCACGCCCACGCCCCAGAGCAAACCAACGGTGGACTTGGAATGACCCTGGGCGGCCAGGAAGAGACTGTAGAAGCAGTACAGCGCCTGATGGGCCAGCACCGTCAGGAAGATCCCGGCCAGGAACCAGCGCACGTCGGGCCGGCTCAGCACCTCACCCAGAGGCGGACCTTTCTCGTGTGTGTGCGCAGCCAGGCGGCGGGTGGGTAGCGCCAGGCTCGCAAGCAGGAGCAAGACGAGCGACACCAGCAGGGCCGGCACGAAAGCGCCCATGCCCGCGTGGTCGAACAGCCATCCGAAGCCGAGCACGGCACCCAGGTAGCCCAGCGAGCCCCAGAGTCGCACGCGACCGTAACGCCGTGCGTCCACGCCGCCTTCGGCCGTGGCCAGTTCGGCCGACACCACCGTGTCGGTCAGCGGCGTGAAGGCGGCGTTGAAGCTGAAGTAGGCAAAGATGGCCACTGCCATCACGGCCGTGCTCGAATCGATCAGCAAGGCAAAGGCCGTGACCAGGCTCAATGTGCCAGCCACGCGCAGCAGCCGCACATGGCCCCCGTCGCGGTCGGCGAGCCAGCCCCAGGCGAAAGAGGCGTAGAGCCTCGTCCAGCTCGGCAGCGACATCAGGAAGCCGATGGTGACAATGGGCAGGCCCAGGGATTCGAACCACAGCGGCACGTAGGTGCCATAAAGGCCGGCCGTGATGAAATAGGCCGCATAGAGCGCTGCGCAAGCGCTCAACATCCGCTTGCTGCGATTCAACGCTGCCCCGGGATGGGCGGCAGTTCGTGGCGCACGTCACCGCATTGCGCGCGATGGCGAAGGGCGTGGTCCATCAGCACAAGGGCCAGCATGGCCTCGGCAATGGGCGTGGCACGGATGCCCACGCAGGGATCGTGGCGGCCGAAGGTCTCCACCACGGTGGGCTCACCCGCACGGTTGATCGAGTTTTTGGGCAGGCGGATTGAGCTCGTCGGCTTGATGGCGATTTCTGCCACCAGGTCCTGCCCGGTCGAGACGCCGCCGAGCACGCCGCCGGCATTGTTGGAGGCGAAGCCTTGCGGTGTGAGTTCGTCGCCATGCTCGCTGCCCCGCTGGGCCACCGCGCCGAAGCCAGCGCCGATCTCCACGCCCTTGACGGCGTTGATACCCATGAGCGCGTAGGCGATGTCGGCATCGAGCTTGTCGAACAGCGGGTCACCCAGGCCCACGGGTACGTTCTGCGCTTCCACCCGGATGCGCGCGCCAACCGAGTCGCCGGCCTTGCGCAGCGCATCCATCTGCGCTTCCAGCGCTTCGATTTGGCTCACGTTGGCCGCGAAGAAGGGGTTGTTGCCCACGTGCTCCCAGCCCTCGTGCGCGATCCTGGTATCCCCGAGCTGGACCATGCAGCCGCGAAAACTCGTGCCGTACTGCTCCTTCAGCCATTTGCGGGCCACCGCGCCGGCGCCGACCATGGGTGCGGTCAGGCGCGCCGAGGAACGGCCTCCGCCGCGCGGATCGCGCAGGCCGTACTTGCGCCAGTAGGTGTAGTCGGCGTGGCCGGGGCGGAAGGTGTCAAGGATGTTGCCGTAGTCCTTGCTGCGCTGGTCGGTGTTTCGGATCAGCAAGCAGATGGGCGCGCCGGTGGTCCTGCCCTCGTAAACGCCTGAGAGGATCTCGACGGCATCGGGTTCGTTGCGCTGGGTCACGTGGCGCGAGGTGCCGGGGCGGCGGCGGTCGAGCTCTGGCTGGATGTCGGCCTCGGACAGCTCCATGCCCGGCGGGCAGCCGTCGATCACGCATCCGATGGCCGGACCGTGGCTCTCGCCGAAGTTGGTAACGGTGAACAGGTGGCCGAAGGTGCTGCCGGACATGAGAGTGAGGGGCGAGTTGAGGCAGTGATTCTAGGAGGGCAGAAGAGAAAACGGCCCCTCGGGGCCGTTCTCGCTTCGTCATCGGGCAATCAAAGCTTGGCTTCAGGCTCCGGGTTCTCTTCGACCGGCCAGTCGCGGATGTAGGCCTTGAGCATGCGGTTCTCGAAATCCTGGCCATCGACCACGGCCTTGGCCACGTCGTAGAAGGAGATCACGCCCATCAGCGTGCGGCCGTTGAGTACGGGCATGTAGCGCGCATGGCGGCCCAGCATCATGCGGCGCACTTCATCGATCTGGGTCTCGGGCGTGACGGTCAGCGGGTGGTCTTCCATCACCGATCGCACGAGCGTCGTCCCCACGCTGCCGCCATTCTTGACCACGGCCTGGATCACTTCGCGAAAGGTCAGCATGCCCACGAGTTCGCCATGCTCCATCACGACCAGCGAGCCGATGTCGCGCTCGCTCATGACGGTGATGGCACTGCTCAGGGGCTCGTCGGGCGAGGCCGTGAACAGCGTGCCGCCCTTGCCGTCCTTGACGCGCAGAATGTCGATGACCTTCATGGGTGTCTCCTGGAATTTACTGGCTCAAAACATAGCACACAATCCCGAGAAGGAGACAGCAGTAATCACCATGAACACCACTGCCCCGACCGTGCTGCTGCACGGTGCACTCAACAACGCCAGCGTCTGGCGGCCCGTGCTTGCACAGCTGCCATCGGCCCTTGCGCTGGACCTGCCCGGCCATGGCGCCAACCACGAGCCGCCGCTGGGCTCCATTGCCGCGCTCGCGGACTGGGTCTGGACCGAGCTCGATCGTCGCTCGATCACCACGGCGGTGCTGGTCGGCCACAGCATGGGCTCGTTGATCGCTCTGGAAGCTGCGGCGCGGCAGCCGGAGCGGGCGATGGGCCTGGTGATGGTCGGCACGGCGTTTCCCATGCGGGTGTCGCCTGCCTTGCTGGAAATGGCTGCGCAGAACCCGGCACAGGCTCTCGCCCTGATCGACGACTACTCGCGCTCCCTGCCCGACCTGGGGCAGCAACTGCTGCAGCTGATGCAGCGCGAGCACGCCCGCGATCCGGGCCTGCTCGCCCTGGACCTCGGTCTGTGCAATGGCTACGCCGACGCGCTGGAAGCCGCGGCCCGCGTGCGCTGCCCCGTACAGCTGATCCTCGGCGAGATCGACCGCATGACACCACCCCGCAAGGCCGAGACGCTGGCCGAGGCGCTGAAGGCCCGCGTGCATGTTTTGAAGGCCGGCCACGCATTGATGAGCGAGGCCACGGCTACAGTGGCGCAGATTCTGAAGGAGACCCGGCCATGAGCACCACCGTCGAGGACGTCAAGCAGATGAAGAGTTTTGCCGAGTTCTACCCCTACTACCTCGGCGAACACCGCAACCGGACCTGCCGGCGCCTGCATTTTGCCGGCTCCTCTCTAGGCCTGCTGTGCCTGGGCTGGGCGATCTACAGCGGCGCGCCCGGCTTCATCCTGCTGGGCCTGCTTTGCGGCTATGGTTGCGCGTGGATCGGGCATTTCGGCTTCGAGAAGAACAAGCCCGCCTCGTTCTCGCGCCCGCTCTACAGCTTCATGGGCGACTGGGTCATGTACTGGCAGATCTGGACGGGCAAGATTGCGTTCTAGCGCCGGTAGGCCAGGCTGATCGTGAAGGACGCCGCGGCCGGGCGCACCGTCAGGGGGCTGTCGGCTGCTGGGCCCAGCAGTCGCGAACCGTTGGCCGTGGCCTGCATGATCCAGTGGTGGTCGATCAGCCGGGTGTAGCTGACGCCGGCCCAGACGTCCCGGAAACCCGCTCCCGGCGCATAGGCCGGCAGTCCGCTGGCCTGCACGTCCTCGGGCCGTACGCCGAAATAACTGCGCATCTGGGTGGCGTCACTGGCCGTCACGCCCACGCCCGCTGACCACTCGCTGCGCTCGTCACGATAGAGTCTCTTGCTGAGCTCGGAGCCCAGGATCAGACCCCCGCCCCGGCCCAGCAGATCCTGCGAGAGTGAGGCCGACCATTGCAGGTCTTCGTCGAGCGCGTAGCTCGCGAACAGCCGCCCGCGCAGCGTGCGCCGCACGTCGGGCAGGTTGCGCGTGGACTCAGAGTCGCTGCTCTTGCGGCCGTTGTCGAAACGCAGCGAGATACCCACGCGCAAGCGGCCGCTGGTGAGCAGATCGGCACTGGCGCCCGGGCCGTAGACGGTGCTCCCGAATCCCATCAGCATGCTGCCGCCGCCTGTCGAGATCCGCAGACGTCGCCAGTGCAGGGCCCAGACCGGTGAAACGCGGGTCTCGCGAACGCTGGAGCCCGGATACTGGGGCCGGTTCGCCAATTGCAGGCCCAGTGCGTAGTTGAAGTCGTCTTCGTCCGCCCGCGCTGCAGGACTGCCCAGCAGGACAGCGATCAGCAACAACAGCGGGCGCAGCGTGTTCATGCTCCTGAGCCTAGCCCGGAACGAACCGGGCGCACCGCCGGATCTGAAAGGCTTTGTGAATTAGCGCACCACGGCGCGCAGGTTGGACAGCATGTCCGCCACCATGGCATCGAGGTCGTATTGGAGCTTCCAGCCCCAGTCGCGGCTCGCCTCGCGATCGTCGATGCGCTGGGGCCAGCTGGCGGCGATGGCCTGGCGGAAGTCGGGCTTGCAGTCCATCGTGAAGCCGGGAATGTGCTTGGCGATGGCCGCCGCGATGCCGGCCGGCGTGAAGCTCACGCCGCCGAGGTTGTAGCTGCCGCGCTGCCTGATGCTGTCGGCCGGGGCTTGCATCAGCTCGAGGGTGGCGCGCAGCGCGTCGGGCATGTACATCATCGGCAGGGCCTGGCTCTCCTCGAGGAAGCAGGTGTAGCGGCCCTCCTTCAGCGCGGCGTGGAAGATCTCCACGGCGTAGTCGGTCGTGCCGCCGCCAGGCGGGGTCTTCCAGCTGATCAGGCCCGGATAGCGCAGGCTGCGCACGTCCACGCCGTGCTTGGCGTGGTACCAGGCGCACCAGCGCTCGCCAGCCAGCTTGGAGATTCCGTAGATCGTGGTCGGATCCATGACCGTGGTCTGCGGTGTATCCAACTGCGGCGTACAGGGGCCGAAGGCGGCAATGGAGCTGGGCCAGAAGATGCGCTCGAGCTTCTTGGTGCGGGCCAGCTCCAGTACGTTGAGCAGGCCCTTCATGTTCAGGTCCCAAGCCCACATCGGGTGCTTCTCGCCAGTGGCCGAGAGCGCAGCGGCCAGGTGGTAAATCTGGGTGACGCCATGGCGCTCGACCACGGTGGCCAGACCGGCGGCGTCGGTGCAGTCGAGCATCTCGTGCACGAGCTGCGGCACGCGGCCCTCGGGCGAGAGGTCGCTGGTGATGACGTTGGTATCGCCGTGCAGCTTGGCGAGTTCGAGGGCGAGCTCCGTGCCGATCTGGCCGTTGGCCCCGATGATGAGGATCTTGGGCATGGTGCTTCTTATTTCAGGATGCCGAGTTCGGTGCCGGCCTGCTTGAATGCGGCGACGGCTTTTTCGAGGTGATGACGATCGAGACCGGCCGACATCTGTGTGCGGATGCGGGCCTGCCCCTTGGGCACGACGGGAAAAAAGAAGCCGACCGCGTAGACGCCAAGCTCCAGCAGGCGCGCGCTCAGCTTTTGGGCCAGCGCGGCGTCGTACACCATGATGGGCACGATGGGGTGGGTCCCGGGCTTGATCTCGAAACCGGCCTCCTGGATGGCGGCGCGGAAGTAGCGCGTATTCACCTCGAGCTTGTCGCGCAGTGCCGTGGAGGCCTCCAGCAGGTCCAGCACCTTGATCGAGGCGCCGACGATGCTCGGTGCCACGGTGTTGGAGAACAGGTAGGGGCGCGAGCGCTGGCGCAGCAGCTCGATCACTTCCTTGCGGCCGGAGGTGAAGCCGCCCGAGGCGCCGCCCAGGGCCTTACCCAGCGTGCCGGTGATGATGTCGATCTTGCCGAACACGCCGCGCTCCTCATGCGTGCCGCGGCCGCGCTTGCCCATGAAGCCACTGGCGTGGCATTCGTCCACGCCGAGCAATGCACCGTACTGATCGCACAGCGCGCGGATCTTGTCGAGCTGGGCGATGGTGCCGTCCATGGAGAACACACCGTCGGTGAACACCATCGTGAAGCGGGCCGCGGCAGCCCTCGCTTCCTGGAGGCAACGCTCCAGATCCGCCATGTCGTTGTGCTTGTAGCGAAAGCGCTTGGCCTTGCACAGGCGGATGCCGTCGATGATGGAGGCGTGGTTGAGCTCGTCACTGATGACGGCGTCCTGCTCCTGCAGCAGTGGCTCGAAGAGGCCGCCATTGGCGTCGAAGGCGGCGGCGTAGAGGATGGTGTCCTCGGTGCCCAGGAACCCGGAAATGCGCGCCTCGAGCTGCTTGTGCAGGTCCTGCGTGCCGCAGATGAAGCGCACCGACGACAGGCCGTAGCCATGGGTTCGCAGCGCCTCGTGCGCAGCTTCCACGACGTCGGGGTGCGAGGACAAGCCCAGGTAGTTGTTAGCGCACAGATTGATCAGCTCGCGGCCGTCGGCCAGGCGCACGGTGGCGCCCTGGGGCGAGGCGATCAGGCGTTCGGTCTTGTACAGACCCGCTTCGCGGATGCCCGCCAGTTCGGCTTGCAGATGCTCGTAAAAGGCGGTGGTCATCGCTCTACTCCTGGTGCACAATCCATCAAATTACACAAAGTTCGATATATCGAACTTTTGTGCAGTATCAAGGAATCAAGCAGCCAGGTCAAGCATGTCCATTGCGTCTCCCGAGTCTTCCGCGCCGCCCCAGGTGGGCGCCACGCTGCAATCGCTCCGTCAGGCGCAGGGACTGTCCCTGGACGAGTTGTCTCGGCGGGCTGGCGTATCCAAATCCATGCTCTCGCAGATCGAACGCAACCAGGCCAATCCGACCGTGGCCGTGGTCTGGCGACTCGCGAATGCCCTGCGGGTGGACATGGCCGAGCTGCTGGGTGGCGAGAAGACCGCTGCCCCGACCATCCAGACCGTGCCCGCCCACGCCACGCCCTTGCTGGCCACGCCCGACGGCCTGTGCAGCCTGCGCATCCTCGGCCCGATCGAGCTGGCCGGCCAGTTCGAGTGGTACGAGCTGAGCATGCAGCCCGGCGGCGCACTCGAATCGGCCGCCCACGAGCCTGGCTCGCGCGAGCATCTGAGTGTGCTCAGCGGCCATGTTGAAGTCACCGCCAGTGGGACCAGCCGACAACTGCAGTCAGGTGAAACTGCGCGTTATGCGGTGGACGGCCCTCACGCGATCCGAAATACGGGCAAGACGGTGGCTACGGCACTGCTCGTGGTGCTGCACGCCTAGAACAATTCGGCGAGCTTCAGCGTTTCCCAGTTCGATCGATCCCAAAGCCTTTGCAGCGTGCCTGAGCGGCGCGCGAGCAGGCGCCGCAGCAGCGGCGCCGCGGGCGTCTTGGCGGGGTCGCACAGCAGCACGAGACGCTGCGCCCCCTCTTCCTCCAGCCGGCCGATCAGGTCCAGAGAGAGCAGCCTGTCGAGGACAGGCTCGAGCTGCAGCGGATCAATGCGCAGATGCTGAGCCAGCTCGAGTTGCGGCAGCCCGTGCACGCCCTTCCCTTTGAGGTCGTCCAGCGCCCGCAGCACCTCGACGGCCAGCGCCAGCGCCAAGCCTGGCGCCTCGCGCCGCCGATGCAGGCCCAGGACCAGGCTTGGCGCACTCGCCGCCAGCACGGCGCCGACGAGCATGATGATCCAGCCCAGATACAGCCAGATCAAGAAGATGGGTACGGTGGCGAAGGCACCGTAGAGCGTTGAATAGGTCGGCACACTCTTGACGTACCAGGCCAGCCCGCTCTTCGCTCCCGTAAACACCACGGCCACGAAGCCCGCGCCGAAAAAGGCATGCCGCCAGCGCACATGGGTGTTGGGCACGTAGTGGAAGAGCCCGGCCACGCCGCACAGCAGGAGCACGAACTCGATCATTTCCAGCAGCATCGCCAGTCCGCCCGGCATCTGCTGCACGAGGCCACCGCTGGCCGAAATGGCATAGCTCGTGACGGCGAGGCTACCGCCCAGGGCCAGCGGGCCCAGCGTCAGCGCGGCCCAGTAGACGAGCACGCGTTGCGCGAGCGGTCGTGGGCGCTGCACCTGCCAGATGGTGTTGAGCGTGCGATCGATGGTGAACACCATGGCAAGCGCCGACACGCCAAGCAGCACGAGTCCCAGCGTCCCGAGCCGGCTGGCCTTGGAGGCGAAGAGCGTGAGTGAAGCCAATACGGGCTTGGCGATGGTGTCGGGCACCAGGCTCTTGAGAAAGTACTGTTCCAAAGCCGCCTGAAAAGACTTGAACATCGGGAAGGCCGAGAACAGGGCCAGGCCGACAGTGATCAGGGGCACCAGGGAGATCAGGGTCGTGAAGGTCAGGCTGCCGGCCGTCTGGCCCAGCCGCCCTTCACGAAAGCGTTCGCGCAGCGTGTGCACGACGCCTCGCAGCGTGTCGAGAGAGTCGGAAATCATGGCCGGTATCATGCCAGCATGACCCTGCCCGCCCCTGAAACAACGCCCTCGCCACGCACCGAACCGAGCCCCGCCGAGACCCTCTCCCGCCGCCTCGCGCTGGCCGGGCTGATCGGCCTGTTCGTGCTGTGCCTGGCCTGGGAGCTGTGGCTGGCGCCGACGGGCAGCGGCACGCTGGCGATCAAGGCCCTGCCCTTGCTGGCACCAATGTCCGGCCTGTGGCGCTGGCGGCTCTACACCTTCCGCTGGCTCTCGCTGATGGTCTGGCTCTACTTCCTGGAGGGCGCCGTGCGCGCCACCAGCGAGAAGCCGCCGGGATCCTGGCTCGCGGCGATCGAGGTTGCGCTGTGCCTGCTGGTCTTCACGGCGTGTACGCTGCACGTGCGGCAACGGCTGGCGGCTGGGAAGGCATGAACTTTCTCGAAGCCCTGCGCGCGCGCCTCGGCGACGTCGGCGTGCTCAGCGAGGGGCTCGAGGCCTTCGAGACCGACTGGCGCCGCCGCTATCGTGGCCGCGCACTCGCCGTCGCGAGGCCAGCTTCGACCGATGAGGTGGCGGCTGTTGTGCGCCTGTGTGCCGAGCATGGCGTGGCCATCGTGCCGCAGGGCGGAAACACCGGCCTGGTCGGCGGAGCCACGCCCGACCACTCGGGCCGCCAGCTCGTGCTCTGCACTTCGAGGCTCCAGCGCATCCGCGCCGTCGACGCCGCCAACCTCACGCTGACGGCCGAGGCCGGTTGCGTGCTGCAAGCCTTGCAGCAGGCCGCTGCCGACGCCGGCCTGCTGTTGCCCTTGAGCCTGGCCGCGGAAGGCTCCTGCACGATCGGCGGTAACTTGGCCACGAATGCCGGCGGCACGCAGGTGCTGCGCTACGGCAATGCGCGCGACCTGTGCCTAGGGCTCGAGGTGGTGACAGCGGCCGGCGATATCTGGCATGGCCTTTCCGGCCTTCGCAAGGACAACACCGGCTACGACCTGCGCGATCTCTTCATCGGCAGCGAAGGCACCCTGGGCATCATCACGGCGGCCACGCTGCGTCTGCATCCGGCCCCTGCGGCGCAGTCCACGGCCCTGGCCGCCTGCGAAAGCCTCGACGCGGCCTTGCGCCTGCTGACGCTGGCGCGCAGCCGCGCCGGCGCGTCGCTGACGGCCTTCGAGTTGATGAACGCGAACTCGCTGGCTCTGGTGCGCAAGCAGTTCCCCGCCCTGCCCCAGCCGTTGCCGGCCGGCCCCTGGACGGTGCTGCTGGAGCTCTCGGACGCCGAGGGCGAAGCGCACGCGGTCAGGCTGTTCGAGTCATTGCTGGAATCGGCGCTGGAGAACGGCGCGGCGAGCGATGCCGCCGTGGCGCAGAACCAGGGCCAGGCCCGCTCGATGTGGGCCCTGCGCGAGCACATCCCGCTGGCCCAGAGCCAGGAGGGACTGAACATCAAGCACGACATCTCGCTGCCGATCTCGGCCATTCCTGCCTTCGTGGCGGACTGTGATGCAGCGCTGGCCAGCGCCCTCCCCGGCTGCCGCCTCGTGACCTTCGGCCACATGGGCGACGGCAATCTGCACTACAACGTGCAGGCGCCCGAAGGGGCTGAGGCGCCAGCTTTCCTGAGCGCGCACGAGCCGCTGGCGAATGCCCTGGTCTTCGACCGCGTGGCAGCGCGAGGCGGCAGCTTCTCGGCCGAGCACGGCATTGGCCAGCTCAAACGCGATGAACTCGCGGCGCGCAAGGATCCGGTGGCGCTGGCGCTGATGCGCCAAATAAAAAAGGCCCTGGATCCCCAGGGCCTCATGAATCCGGACAAGCTGATCTGAGTCAGTCGGCGCCGGCAGTCTTGGTGACGGGCACTTCGTTGCCGCGGCGCAGCCAGTGCCAGCCACGCAGGATCGAGCGGAACCCGAAGCGCACGAGCACCAGCGTCAGAATAGCCTCGACGAAGGTCACGAAGAAGGCCGGGAGCGCCGTCCAGCGCTCGGCACGCCGATTGAATTTGGCGAACATGCGGTCGCGCGCGATCTCGATGCTGTCGTAGAAGCTGGGCACCATCAGCAGCGTGAGGAAGGTCGAGGTGATCGTGCCGCCGATGATGGCCACAGCCATCGGACGGTAGAACTCGCCGCCCTCGCCCATGCCGATAGCCACCGGCAGCATGCCAGCGATCAGCGCAAAGGTCGTCATCAGGATCGGGCGGAAACGCTTGCGGCCCGCGTGCATCAGGGCCTCCTCGCGCGGTACGCCGGCCCTCTCCTCGGCGCGCGCGGCGTCGAGCAGCAGGATGGCGTTCTTGGCGACCAGGCCTGCCAGCATCACGATGCCGATCAGGCTCATCAGGTTCAGCGTGCCCTTCGTGATCAGGAGCGCCAGCACCACGCCGATCAGCGACAGGGGCTGCGAGAGCATCACGGCCAGTGGTGCGGTGAACGAGTTGAACTGGATCACGAGCACCAGGTACATCAGGCCAATGCCCGAGATCAGGCCGATGCCCAGCGAGCCGAACACCTCTTCCTGATCCTTGGACGCGCCGCCGAGCTTGATGCCATATCCGGGCGGGAAGCTCATGGCCTGGGCCAACTTCATGGCGTCGGCGGAGACTTCGCCGGCCGCCCGACCCTGCACGTTGGCGCTGACTCCGACCGTGCGCTTGCCGTCCAGGTGCTGGATGCCGGCCGGGCCCTTGCCCATGGTGATGGTGGCAATCTGGCCCAGCGGCACCATCTGGCCGGTGCCGGCCACGGTGATGGGCAGGCGCTCGATATTGGCGGCGTCCACGCGGTCGGAAGCCTGCAGGCGCACGGACACGTCGCGAGTCTTGCCGGTGGGGTCGATCCAGTCGCCGACCTGCAGGCCGGCGAAGGCCACGCGCAGCGCATTGGCAGCATCACCGACCGAAATGCCCATGGCATTGGCCAGGCCGCGGTGCAGCTCGATCTGGATTTCGTCCTGCGTGTCCTGGCGCGACAGGCCCACGTCCACCGCACCCGGCACCTTGCGCAGGCGCTGCATATAGTCCTCGGTCATGGACATCAGCGTGCGCGTGTCGGTGCCGTAGAAGTTGATCTGCACGGGCTTTTGCGCACCGTTGTTCAGGTCATCCAGGACCACGTACTCGGCGCCCGTCAGCACCCTGAGGCGCTCGCGCAGGTCGGCGGCGATCTCCTGGGCGTTGCGCTTGCGCTCCGTGCTCTTGCCAAGACCGATCCAGATCTTGCCGCCGACGCTGTTGATCCCGCTGTCGGTGCTCTTCACCTCGGGGACCTGGCGGGCGATTGCCTCGACGGCGGCGAACTTCTTGCGCGCATATTCGAGACTGGCGCTGGGCGGCGTGCGGACATCGACGGCGATGAAGCCGAAGTCAGATTTCGGAACGAACTCGGTGCCACCGAACTGGTACTGCAGTGCAATGGCGCCCACGAAACTGAGTGCAGCGATCGCGCCCATGATGCGACGATGATGGAGCGCCCAGGCGATCACGTCGCCGTAGCGGTCGGCTTGGTGATCGAACCAGTGGTTGAACTTCTGAAGCCACAGCGAGATGCCCTTCTTGGGCGCCAAATGGTGGCCCGGGGGGTCGCCCCAGAAAGCCGACAGCATGGGGTCGAGCGTGAAGGAGATCAGCAGGCTCACCAGCACCGAGGCCACGACGGTCAGCGCGAACGGGCGGAACCACTCGCCCGAGATGCCGGGGATGAAGGCGACGGGCACGAACACGGCGACGATGGAGAAGGTGGTGGCGGCGACGGCCAGACCGATCTCAGCCGTGCCCTTGAAGGCGGCGGTGCGGCGGTCGGCACCGCGCTCCATGTGGCGCACGATGTTCTCGCGCACCACGATGGCGTCATCAATCAACACGCCGATGGCCAGCGACAGGCCCAGCAGGCTCATGAAGTTGAGCGTGAATCCGCACAGCCAGACGGCGATGAAGGCGGCGATGACCGAGGTCGGCAGCGACGTGGCCGTGATCAGCGTCGAGCGCCAGCTGTTCAGGAACACATAGACAACGAAGATGGTCAGGCCTGCGCCCAGGGCGAGCGCGTCCACCACGTTGTTCAGGCTGTCCTGGGCGTGCTCGCCGCCGTCGTCAATGATGTCCAGCGTCGTGCCCTGGGGCAGGGTCTTGCGAGTGTCCTCGATGATCTTGCGCACCGCCTTGGCCACGCTGACCGTCGACGCCTCACGCGAACGGGTGATGTTGATGCCGACATTGGGGCGTGTGTTGCGCACCGACAGATGGGCCCGCTCGGCGAAGCCGTCTTCGATCTGGGCCACTTGGCCCAGGCGCACGAGTTCACCGGTGGCGCTCTTGCGAACGACGATGGCGTTGAACTCCGCCGGCGTGGGCACGCGGCCGATCAGGCGGATGCTCTGGTCTTCGAATTCGCCCCGGACTTTGCCGACCGGGGCCGACATGTTCTGGTTGCGCAGCGCGCTGACGACCTCTGTGACCGAGACGTTGAACTCCCGCAGCTTCTGGCCCGACAGCAGCACCGACAGCTCGCGGTTCAGCGAGCCGTAGATTTCCACCGTGCCCACGCCGTTGATGGCGCGGAACTTGTCGGCCAGGTCGTCCTCGGCGATACGCGAGATCTCGGCATGGCTCAGCGTGCTGGATTCCAGCGAGAGCTGCATGATCGGGTCGGCCGAAGGGTCGACGCGCTGGACGATGGGCTCGCGCATCTCCTGAGGCAGGTAGTAGCGCACTTGGGCGATCGCATTGCGTACGTCGTCTGTGGCCTCGATCAGGTTCTTCTTGAAGTCGAACTTCATGACGAAGACGGCCTGCCCTTCCTGGGCGTTGGCCTGCACTTCGGTGACGCCCGAAACAGCCTGCAGTGGCCGCTCCAGACGGTTCACGATCTCGCGCTCCGCAGTCTCGGGCGAGGCGCCCGGATAGGGAACGATGACGACCAGGATGGGAATCTGGACGTCCGGGTTCTGGTTGACCTTGAGCTTGGACAGCGCCAGGAGGCCCAAGGCCATGATGCTGATGATGAAGACCACCGTTGCCAGCGGCTTCTTGATGGCGAAATCTGAGATCAGCATGGCATCAGGCTCCCTTGGCGCCGCTGGCCGCCGGGGCCGAAGCGCGGGCCGAGGCCTGCACCGGTGTGCCTTCGACGAGGGTGCGGCTGGGATTGCGGATCAGCGTGTCGCCGGTTGCCAGGCCCGCGGTCACGAGAAAGGCGCCGCTGCGCGAATCGCGCTCACCAAGCTTGATCGGCTGGCGATGCAGCTTGCTGTCCTTCACGACCCAAGCGAAAGCGGCGTCGCCATCGCGCTGCAGGTCGGATTCGCCGAGCATCAGGGCAGCGGTGCTGGTGGTGCGCACGTGGCCTTCGCCGTAGAGGCCGGCCACGTTGGCCAAGCGCGGATCGGCAAAGTCGACGATCACGGCGACCTGGCGGCTCACCGGGTCGGCGGCCACGTCGATGCGGCGAATCTTGCCTTCCAGCTGGCTTTGCGCGAGACCGATGACCTTGAGGTCCACCACTTGGCCGATCTTGAGGTTGGCACGCTGGTCAGCCGAGACGTAACCCTCGAATCGCATGCTCGACGGGTCGATCACCTTGAGCAGTGCCTTGCCCACCTGGGCGGTGTCGCCGGCCGAGACCTGGCGCTCGCTGACGATGCCGTCGAATGGGGCCCGGGCCTCGGTGCGGTCGAGCTGCTGGCGCGCTGCCACCAGCCGCGCCTCGGCCGCCACGCGGTCGCTCTGGGCCGTGGTGCGGCGGTTCGCGGCGTCGTCCAAGGCCTGCTGGGAGATCATGCCCTCGGCCTGGAGCGTCTTCTGGCGCTGGTACTGCCGATCGGCCTGCGCGTAGGTTTCGCGCGCTGCGCGCACGGCTTCCTCGGCCGAGTTCAGACTGTCGCGGATCGAGGTGGCGTCAAGGCGCACCAGCAGATCGCCCTTGTGGACGAACTCGCCGTTCTCCTTGAAGACCTGCTGGACCACCGCAGCCACTTCAGCGCGCAGGTCAGCGCGGCGCTCGGCCTGGACGGAGCCCGTGATCAACGGACCATCGCTGAACTCGCTTTCGCCCATGACAAGCTTGTCCTCGGCGGCGAGTTGCAGGGCGGGCGGCAGCTTGTCCTTGTCCTCCTTGGCGCCGGACTTCTGGCAGCCGGCCAGAGTCGTGAGCGCGGCGACGACAGCCAAGGCAAGCAGAGGGCGGGCGATGGGGGCGCGCAGACGGTGATTCATCTCTTCTCCAGACGGCGGATTTGTGAAAACTCAAGCATCCTAAAGGGGGCCCCCCCCTATGCCAAAAGTCGGGCGACGACCGGGGGATTGGGCCGACGGGATGCAGCTGGGAGCGACGAAACGTCAGTGCAGCGAGTCGTCCGACAGCGCCGGGAGCGGTAGGACCGCAATCCCCTCCTCCAGCAAGTCGCGCGTTTCGTCGAGGCTGGCTTGGCCGCGGATGGCCCGTTCGGGCGCCTTGCCGTGGTGGATGCGGCGCGCTTCTTCGGCGAAACGCTCGCCCACATCTTCCGACTGGCTGCGGAGCTGCCGCAACAACTGCCGGGGATCGGGCGCTGGCGCGCCGACCTGGATACGCGGCGCGCTCGGCATGCGCTTGACTTCGCCGTTCGCGCAGACCGGGCAGCTGAGCAGCCCCCTCGCCTGCTGGGCGTCGCAGTCCTCTGCAGATCCGAACCAGCCCTCGAAGGCATGGCCGGCCGCGCATTGCAAGTTCAGGACGATTGCCACGGCAGAGTCCATTGGCCGCTTTGCCAGCGGCTGAGCCACAGCAGGCCGATCAAGGTCTTGGCGTCGGTCAGCAAACCCGCGCAGGCCAGGGCATCGAGCTCGGCCGGCGTGTGTGTGACGATGTCCAAGAACTCGCCTTCGTCCAGGTGGCGCTCGCCGGCACTCAGGCCACGGGCGAAGAAGATGTGGATGCCTTCGTCGGAGTAGGCGATGGCGTTGTGCAGCACCCCGGCGTAGGCCCATTCACGGGCCGAGTAACCTGTTTCCTCCAACAATTCGCGCTGGCCACAGACCAAGGGCGTCTCGTTGGGATCGAGCTTGCCGGCCGGGAACTCAAGCATGACTTGGCCCATCGGGTAGCGGTACTGGCGCTCCACCAGCAGCGAACCGTCCTCCATCAACGGGACGATCATGACTGCGCCGGGGTGGCGGATGAACTCGCGGCTGGCCTCACGGCCATTGGGCAGGCGAACGCGGTCACGGTGGACCTTGAGGAAGTTCCCCTCATACACCGACTCCGAAGACAGCAGCGTCTCGGTCAGGTGTTCGTCACTCATCGCGGTGCTTGCGCAAGTAGCGCCATACGAAGCCCGGGAATCCCAGCGTGATGAACAGGAAGCCGGCCGCTGCGTAGAACGCCCAGCCCTGCGACTGGCGCTGGCCCAGGTAGGACTCCAGCCCGAAGCCCAGGCACAGAGTGGCAATGCCCAGCAGCACCAGCTCCAGCAAGCGCCACCAGGCATTCTTGGGCGCGCGGCGCGGCCCCACCAGGAGGACGCGCTCGCTGAAATAAGGCCAGTTGGCCGCGAGCGCCGCGGCCACGAGGACCGCCCAGATCGCAGCCGATTGGTCCATCAGGTGGTGAGCGCCTGGCGGATTGCGTAGACGCACCAAGCCATGAGGCCGCCGGGCACAATGCCGAAGGCCAGCACGGCCACGCCGTTGAGCGACATGACAAGCTTGGCGTCGGCCGGGGCGGCCAGGGGCTGGCCGTCGAGCGGTTCGTCGAAGAACATGACCTTGACCACGCGCAGGTAGTAGAAGGCACCGATCAGCGACAGCACCACGGCACCGACGGCCAGCTGCAGGTAGAAGGTCGAGCCCGTAGCCACGACGGCCTGCAGCACGGCGAGCTTGGCGTAGAAGCCGGCCGTCGGCGGAATGCCGGCGAGCGAGAACATGAAGATGGTCAGCACCAGCGCGAACCAGGGGCTGCGCTTGCCCAGGCCGGCCAGGTCCTTGATCTCCTCGGCCTCATGGCCGGCACGAGACATCAGCATGACCATGCCGAAGGTGCCCAGCGTCGTCAGCACGTACGTGACCGCATAGAACATGGCCGAGCTGTAGGAGTTCTGGCCGTTGGCGCCGCTACCGTCGATCACGCCGGAGGCCAGAGCCAGCAGCATGAAGCCCATCTGCGCGATGGTCGAGTAGGCCAGCAGACGTTTGAAGTTGGTCTGCGCGATCGCGGCCAGGTTGCCGATGACGAGCGAGGCGACGGCCAGCACGATCAGCATCTGCTGCCATTCCTCGGCGCGGCCCATCATGCCCTCCACCAGCAAACGCATGGTGATGCCGAAGGCTGCCAGCTTGGGCGCCGCACCGATCAGCAGCGTGACGGCCGTGGGAGCGCCCGTGTAGACGTCGGGCACCCACATGTGGAAAGGCGCGGCGCCGAGCTTGAAGGCCAGGCCGGCGACGACGAAGACGATGCCAAAGACGAGCACGGCCATGTTGGGCGCGCCGCGGCTGATCTCCTTGAAGACTTCCGGGATGGACAGCGAGCCGGTGGCGCCGTACATCATCGACAGGCCGTAGAGCAAGAACCCGCTGGCCAGCGCGCCGAGCACAAAGTACTTCATCGCCGCTTCGGTCGAGACGGCGTGGTCGCGGCGCAGGGCCACGAGCGCGTACAGCGACAGCGTCATCAGCTCGAGGCCGAGGTAGACCACGAGCAAGTTGTTGGCCGCCAGCATGACGTTGATGCCGAGCAGCGAGAACATGCTGAGGGTGAAGAGCTCCCCCTTGAGCATCTCGCGGCTGGCCGCGTAAGGCCTCGCATAGACCAGCGTCGCCATCGTGGCCACGCAGGAGAACACGGCCAGCAGGTGGCCCATGGGGTCGGCCACGACCATGCCCTGCATGGCGTAGACCGTCAGGCCGTCGCCGAAGTTGACCAGGTGCATGACGGCCACGACGGCCAGCGAGGCCTGGGTGAGCCAGTACGTCACGCGCCGGGCGGGGTCGGTGATGAAGAGGTCGGCGATGGCCACGAGGCAGGCCATGCAGACCAGGAGGATTTCGGGGTAGACCGCGAGCCAGTTCATGGTGTTCATTTTCTTGTGGCTCCTGTTTACAGCTTGCTTTGGGCCACGTGCTTGAGCAACTCGGCGACCGAGACCTGCATCACGTCCGTGAAGGGCTTGGGATACAGACCCATGTAGAGCGTGGCCAGGGCCAGCACGGCGAGCATCAGGAATTCGCGGCCGTTGATGTCGGCGAGCTCCTTGACGTTGTCGTTCGTGACGCCGCCGAAGTAGACGCGCTTGTACATCCACAGCGTGTAGGCCGCACCGAAGACCAGGGCGGTGGCGGCGATGGCACCGATCCAGAACTGGTAGCCCACCGAGCCCAGAATCACCATCCACTCACCCACGAAGCCGGCCGTGGCGGGCAGGCCGCAATTGGCCATGGCGAAGAACAGGGCCAGTGCGGCGAACTTGGGCATGGTGTTGACCACGCCGCCGTAGGCCGCGATCTCACGGCTGTGCACGCGGTCGTAGAGCACACCGATGCACAGGAACATCGCGCCCGACACGAAGCCGTGCGAGATCATCTGAACAAGAGCTCCTTGAACGCCGAGTGCGTTGAAGATGAAGAAACCCAGGGTCACGAAGCCCATGTGCGCCACTGAGGAGTAGGCCACGAGCTTCTTCATGTCCTTCTGCACCAGGGCCACCAGGCCCACGTAGACCACAGCCGTCAGCGACATGCCGATGATCAGCCAGGACCAGTGATGAGCGGCGTCGGGCGCGATGGGCAGCGAGAAGCGCAGGAAACCGTAGGCGCCGAGCTTGAGCATGATGGCAGCCAGCACCATCGAGCCACCTGTGGGCGCCTCGACGTGGGCGTCCGGCAGCCAGGTGTGCACCGGCCACATCGGCACCTTCACCGAGAACGCGGCCAGGAAGGCGAAGAACAGCAGGGTCTGCACGTCCATCGGCAGCGGTAGCTTGTGCCATTCGAGGATCTCGAAGCTGCCCGCGGACTTCACGTACAGGTACAGCAGCGCGATCAGCATCAGCAGTGAGCCGGCCAGCGTGTAGAGGAAGAACTTGAAGGCCGCGTAGACGCGGTTCGGCCCGCCCCAGACACCGATGATGATGTACATCGGGATCAGCGTAGCCTCGAAGAACACGTAGAACAGCATGCCGTCCAGCGCCGAGAACACGCCAACCATCAGGCCGGAGAGGATCAAGAAGGCGCCCATGTACTGGTTCACGCGCGACTCGATCACCTCCCAGGCCGCGATCACCACGATCACGGTGATGAAGGCCGTCAGCGGCACGAACCACATGGAGATGCCGTCCACGCCCAGGTGGTAGTGGATGTTGAAGCGCTCGATCCAGGCGTAGTTCTCGACGAACTGCATGGCCGCGGTGCCGAGGTCGAAGCTGTTGATCAGCGGCAGCGTCACCACGAAGCTCGCGATGGAGGCGCCCAGCGCAAGCCAGCGCACCAGCTTGGCCTGTTCGGCCTTGCCCAGCAAGAGCAAGGCAGCTCCCGCCACGATGGGCAGGAAAATGGCAAGACTCAAAATTCCCATTCTTGTTCTCCGCCTCGCTTAGAAGCCCACCAGGGACTTGAATTGAGGCCCGATATAAGGCCAGAGCTGCCAGGTCATCAGGGCGATGACGCCGAGAATCATCATCAGTGCGTACCAGTACAAGAAGCCGGTCTGCACTCGGCGCACCAGGCCGGCGATGCCGCCGATGGTGCGGGCCGAGCCGTTGATGATCACGCCGTCGATCACGCCCTGGTCGCCGGCCTTCCAGGCCACAGTGCCGAGCACGCGGGCCAGGCGGGCGAGGATGTTCTCGTTGATCCAGTCCATGAAGTACTTGTTCTCCAGGACGACGATCAGCGGGCGCAACACGCGGGCGAAGGTAGCCGGGATCTGCGGCCAGACCATGTAGCAGGCAAATGCCGAGGCCACGCCCAGCGCCGCCAGCACGAACGGCAGGCTCGTGAAAGAGTGCAGCCCCATGCCCAGGGCGCCACCCACTTCGTGGAAGTCGTGCGCCAGCTCTTCCATGGCCGGATGGGCTTCGAGGTTGAAGCTGATCGAGTCCTTGAAGAAGTCGCCGTACAGCATCGGGCCGATGGTCCAGCCGCCGATGATCACCGAGGGGATGGCCAGCAGGATCAGCGGCACCGTCACAACCCAGCGCGATTCGTGCGGCGTGTGGTCGTGACCGTGGCCATGGTCGTCGTGATGGTCGTGCTCGCCCGGGAAGGGCTTGTGGTGGAAGTTCTCCTTGCCATGGAAGACGAGGAAATACATCCGGAACGAGTAGAAGGCCGTCACGAACACGCCGGCGATGACGGCGAAGTAGGCGAAGCCCGCGCCCGGCAGGTGGCTGGCGTGCACGGCCTCGATGATGGAGTCCTTGGAATAGAAACCGGCGAAGAACGGCGTGCCGATCAGCGCGAGCGAACCCAGCAGCGAGGTGATCCAGGTGATCTTCATGTACTTCCAAAGGCCACCCATGTTGCGGATGTCCTGGTCGTGGTGCATGCCGATGATCACGGAGCCGGCGCCGAGGAACAGCAGGGCCTTGAAGAAGGCGTGCGTCATCAGGTGGAACACGGCGACCGAGTAGGCCGAGGCGCCAAGGGCGACCGTCATGTAGCCCAGCTGCGAGAGCGTGGAGTACGCCACCACGCGCTTGATGTCGTTTTGGATGATGCCCAGGAAGCCCATGAAGAGCGCCGTGATGGCACCGATCACCATGACGAAGTTCAGCGCCGTGTCGGAGAGCTCGAACAGCGGGCTCATGCGCGTGACCATGAAAATACCAGCCGTCACCATGGTGGCGGCGTGGATCAGCGCGGAAATGGGGGTCGGGCCCTCCATCGAATCGGGCAGCCAGACGTGCAGCGGGAACTGCGCGCTCTTGCCCATGGCGCCGATGAACAGGCAGATGCAGGCCACGGTCAGCATCATCCAGTCGCTGCCGAACAGGCCCGTCAGGATGGGGTGCGGGAACTTGATCTGCGCGAGCTCGCCGGCCTTGGCGAAGGTTTCCGCGTAGCTCAGGGAGCCGCCGTAGGCGACCAGCAGGCCGATGCCGAGGATGAAGCCAAAGTCACCCACGCGGTTGACCACGAAGGCCTTCATGTTGGCAAAGATGGCCGTGGGCTTGGTGTACCAGAAGCCGATCAGCAGGTAGGACACGAGGCCCACCGCTTCCCAGCCGAAGAACAGCTGCAGGAAGTTGTTGCTCATCACCAGCATCAACATGCTGAAGGTAAACAGCGAGATGTAGCTGAAGAAGCGCTGGTAGCCCGGGTCTTCCTCCATATAGCCGATGGTGTAGATGTGCACCATCAGCGAGACGAAGGTCACCACGCACATCATCATGGCGGTGAGGCCGTCGACGAGGAAGCCAACTTCCATCTTCAGGCCGCCGACGTTCATCCATTCGTAGATGGTGGCATTGAAGCGGGCACCGTCCAGCACATCCATCAGCGTCATGGCCGACAAAATGAAGGACACGAGCACGCCCAGAATGGTGGCCCAGTGCGCGCCGGCACGGCCGATCTGCTTGCCGAAGAAGCCGGCGATGACGGCGCCGGCCAGCGGTGCCATCGGCACCGCGAGCAGCAGGTTTGCGTTGAGAGTTGCGGACATCTTGTTCTTATCCCTTCAGCGCGTCGAGTTCATCCACGTTGATCGTGGCGCGGTTGCGGAACAGCACGACCAGGATGGCCAGACCGATGGCGCTTTCTGCAGCGGCCACGGTCAGGATGAAGAACACGAAAACCTGACCGGCCATGTCGCCCAGGTAGTGCGAGAAGGCCACGAAGTTCAGGTTCACCGCCAGCAGCATCAGCTCGATAGCCATCAGCAGCACGATGAGGTTCTTGCGGTTCAGGAAGATGCCGATCACCGAGAGCGCGAACAGAATCGCACCCAGGGTCAGAAAATGTCCGAGGGTCAGTGCGCCCATCATGCGGCTCCCTTGTTCTCTTCAGCAGGCGCGGCCGGCGCTTCGGGCACGGTGGGGGCCATCTTGACGATCTTCAGGCGGTCGGCCTTCTTGACACGGACCTGCTCGGCGGGCTTCTGCGAGCGCGCGTCCTTGCGCTGGCGCAGCGTCAGCGCGATGGCGGCGACAACAGCCACCAGCAGCAGCACGGCGGCCACTTCGAGCGGGTACAGGTATTGGGTGTAGATGACGATGCCCAGCACCTTGGTGTTGCCCAGCTTGACGGCTTCGGCCGAGAGCTCGGGGGCGTCGGTCAGGCGGAAGCCCTGCATCAGCACGGCGGCCATTTCCAGCGCGATCAAAGCGCCCACGAGGCCGGCCATCGGCAGGTGCTTGTAGAAGTCCTCGCGTACCGTCTTGGTCTCGATGTCCAGCATCATGACTACAAAGAGGAAGAGCACCATGACCGCGCCGATGTAGACGAGGACCAAGGTGATGGCGAGGAACTCGGCCTTGAGCAGCATCCACACGCAGGCGGCGCTGAAGAAGGCGAGGATCAGGAACAGGGCCGAGTGGACCGTGGAGCGCGCAGTGATGACGCGCACCGACGAGCCGAGCAGCACGGCCGAGAAGGCGTAGAAGAGAGCAGTCGTGATTTCCATGGGGTGTCCTATGGCTCAAGCAGCTTCGGGTTGCATAAACCCTCAGCGGTACTTGGCGTCCGCCTCCTTTTGCGCAGCGATGCGGGGCTCGTAGCGATCACCCACTGCAAGCAGCATGTCCTTGGTGAAATACAGGTCGCCGCGCTTCTCGCCGTGATATTCGAAGATGTCGGTCTCGACGATGGAGTCCACCGGGCAGCTTTCTTCGCAGAAGCCGCAGAAGATGCACTTGGTCAGGTCGATGTCGTAACGCGTGGTGCGGCGCGAACCGTCGGCACGCACGTCGGACTCGATCGTGATGGCCATGGCCGGGCACACGGCCTCGCAGAGCTTGCAGGCAATGCAGCGCTCTTCGCCATTTTCATAGCGGCGCAGCGCGTGCAGACCACGGAAACGCGGGGACAACGGCGTCTTCTCTTCCGGGAACATCACGGTGATGTTGGGAGAGAAGAAGTGCTTGCCCGTGAGCTTCATGCCCTTGAGTAGCTCAAGGAGCATGAAACTCTTGATGAAGTCTTTGAAGGCACTCATCGGTCTTACTTCCAGATGTTGTACGGCGACTGGATCCACAGGCCGACGACGAACAGCCAGACCAGGGTCACAGGAATGAAGATCTTCCAGCCCAGACGCATGATCTGGTCATAGCGATAGCGCGGGAAGGTTGCGCGCACCCACAGGAACATGGAGACCACGCAGAAGGTCTTGAGGAACAGCCAGCCCCAGTTCCAGAAGCCCATCGTGTTCTTGATGAACTCGGGAGTGCTCATGCCGAGCGCACTCCAGGAGATCGGTGCAGACCAGCCACCCAGGAACATCACCACAGCCAGGGCCGAGACGAGGATCATGTTGGCGTACTCGGCCAGGAAGAACATCGCGAAGGACATGCCCGAGTACTCGATCATGTGGCCGGCCACGATCTCCGATTCACCTTCGACCACGTCGAAGGGGTGCCGGTTCGTCTCCGCCAGGCCAGAGATGAAATAGATGATGAAGATCGGGAACAGGGGCAGCCAGTTCCAGGACAAAAAGTTCACGCCCATGGCGGCGAAGGTGCCCTTTTGCTGGCTCACGACGATGTCCGTCATGTTCAGGCTGCCGGTCACCATCAGCACGATCACGAGGGCGAAGCCCATGGCGATCTCGTAGCTGACCATCTGTGCCGAGGCACGCAGCGCACCGAGGAAGGCGTACTTCGAGTTCGAGGCCCAGCCGGCGATGATCACGCCGTACACCTCGAGCGAGGTGATGGCCATCACGAAGAGCAGGCCGGCGTTGATGTTGGACACCGCCACTTCCGGGCCGAAGGGCATCACGGCCCAGGCGGCCAGGGCCGGCATGATGGTCATGATGGGGCCGAGGAAGAACAGACCCTTGTTGGCGGCGCTCGGGAAGATGATCTCCTTGAAGATCAGCTTCACGGCATCTGCGATCGGCGTCAGCAGGCCGTAGGGGCCAACGCGGTTCGGACCCGGGCGGATCTGCGACCAGCCGATGGCCTTGCGCTCCCACAGCGTCAGGTAGGCCACGCAGCCCAGCAGGGGCAGGACCACGAAGACGATCTTGAGCACGCTCCAGATCAGCGGCCACAGGGCACTGGCCTGCACGGCGACGAGGATGTCGTTCAGAGCATTCATCGATTACACCTTCGCGACGGTCAGGGCACCGAAGGCTGCGCCCAGGGATGCGGTTTCAGCCAGGCCGGCTGGCACGCGCACGACGTTGGCGGGCAGCGAGGCGTCCAGCACGGCGGGCAGCTCGGCCGAGCCGCCGTCCTGCGAGACGAGCACGCGAGCGCCCTCCCCCATAGCACCCAGACCCAGCTGATCCCACAGCGCCTGCGGCAGTGCGGCGATGGCGGCCTTGCGTGCATCGGTGGTCAGCTGCAGCGAGCTGGAATGGCGCACCAGCGCGTCGGTAGCGTAGATCGGCACAGGAGCCAGACGCTCGACGCCGTTCACCGCGCTCAGCTGGATGGCGGCGTTCGAAGCGTTCGACAGGCGCCCCGTCAGATCGGTACCGACACCCAGGGCCTCGGTCCTGACCTGTTCGGAAGAGTCCTGGTTGAAGCCGTCGAGGCCCAACAGATTGCCAAGCACGCGCAGCACCTTCCAGGCCGGACGCGTCTCGCCCAGGGGCTTGACCACGCCGACGAAACTCTGCAGGCGGCCCTCGGCATTGACGAAGCTGCCCGAGGTCTCGGTGAACGGAGCGATCGGCAGGATCACGTCGGCGTACTCGATGCCGGTCTTGAAGGGGCTCATCACCACGACCATCTCGGCGGCGGCGAGCGCCTTGGAGGCCGCCGCGGCGTTGGCGCTGTCCAGCACGGGATCGTTGTTAAGCAGCAGCATCGCCTTCAGCGCCGAACCGTTCAGCATCTGCCCGGCGTTCAAGCCATCGGCACGCGGCAGTGCGCCGATGAGCTGGGCGCCAACGGTGTTTGCGGCTTCGCTCAGGTAGCCGACGCTCGCGCCGGTTTGTGCAGCGATCCAGTTGGCCAGGGTCAGCAGACTGCCGGCTTGCGGGTGCTGGGCGGCCGCATTGCCGAGCAGCACGGCCTTCTTCTGACCGGACAGCAGGGACTTGGCGATGGCTTGAGCGGCTTCCGTCGCGGTGCCGACAACCGGGGCCGCAGCACCCGTGCTGGCCGCGATCGCAGTGGCCACGTCGGCCAGTGCGGGCACCCAAGCGCTCGGCGCGGCGATCTGGCGGCTCTTCACCGTCATCAGCCAGTCGTCGTTCTGGGCCGACAGTGCCGTGATCTGCGCGCCGCGGCGGGCGGCCTGGCGCAGGCGCTGGGCGAACAGCGGGTGGTCCTTGCGCAGGAACGAACCAATCACAAAAGCGCGGTCCAGCGTGGACAGCTCGGCGATGGGAAGCCCCAGCCAGTGCGCCTTGCCAACATCGGCCGTATTGGCGAAGTCGGCGTGGCGCAAGCGGGTGTCAATGTTCTCGCTGCCCATCTCGCGCATGAGCTTGGCCAACAGGAACAGCTCTTCCACGGTGCTGTGAGCAGAGCCCAGGCCACCGATCGCGGCGGCGCCGTGATCGTTCTTGATGCTCTTGAGGCCGTTGGCCACGTACTCGAGCGCCGTCGTCCAGTCCACGGTCTTCCACGCGCCGCCCTGCTTGATCATCGGGGCCGTGACGCGCTGGTCGCTGTTGAGCGACTCGTAGGAGAAACGGTCGCGGTCGGCGATCCAGCATTCGTTGACCTCTTCGTTCTCCAGCGGCACGACACGCAGCACCTGGTTGCCCTTGACCTGGACGATCAGGTTGGCACCGGTGGAGTCATGCGGCGAGACGCTCTTGCGGCGCGACAGTTCCCAGGTACGGGCGCTGTAGCGGAAGGGCTTGCTGGTCAGCGCGCCGACCGGGCAGACATCGATCATGTTGCCCGAAAGCTCCGAATCAACCGTACGGCCGACGAAGGTCTGGATCTCACTGTGCTCGCCGCGGTGGGCCATGCCCAGCTCCATCTGACCGGCAATCTCCTGGCCAAAGCGCACGCAGCGGGTGCAGTGGATGCAACGGCTCATCTCCTCCATGGAGATCAGCGGGCCCACGTTCTTATGGAAGACCACGCGCTTCTCTTCGGAGTAGCGGCTCTTGCTGGCGCCGTAGCCCACGGCCAGATCCTGCAGCTGGCACTCGCCGCCCTGGTCGCAGATCGGGCAATCCAGAGGGTGGTTGATCAGCAGGAATTCCATGACTCCCTGCTGGGCCTTGACCGCCTTGTCGCTCTTGGTGCGCACGATCATGCCCTGCGTGACCGGCGTGGCGCAGGCGGGCATGGGTTTGGGGGCCTTCTCCACGTCCACCAGGCACATGCGGCAGTTGGCGGCGATGGAGAGCTTCTTGTGATAGCAGAAGTGAGGGATGTAGGTCCCGGCCTTTTCAGCAGCATGCATGACCATGCTGCCTTCCTTGACCTCTACCTTCTGACCGTCGAGTTCGATTTCAACCATTTTTCTCTTCCGCTCAAGCCGCCTTGGCGGTCGCAGCTTCGATCATCTGCACGAATTCGTGCTTGTAGTGCTTGAGCATGGCTCGCACCGGCATGGCCGCGGCATCACCAAGCGCGCAGATCGTGCGGCCCATGATGTTGTCGGCCACCGAGTTCAGCAGCTCGATGTCTTCCGTACGACCCTTGCCGTGATAAATGCGCTCGACCACGCGATGCATCCAGCCCGTGCCCTCGCGGCACGGCGTGCACTGGCCACAGCTCTCGTGAGCATAGAAGTAGGCCAGGCGCAGCAGGCTCTCGACCATGCAGCGCGTGTCGTCCATGACGATGACGGCGCCCGAGCCCAGCATGGAGCCGGCCTTGGCGATGGAGTCATAGTCCATCGTGCAGTTCATCATGATCTCGGCCGGCAGCACCGGGGCGGAGGAACCGCCAGGGATCACGGCCTTGAGCGTGCGGCCCTTGCGGACACCGCCTGCCATCTCCAGCAGGGTGGCGAAGGGCGTGCCCATGGGGACCTCGTAATTGCCTGGGCGCTCGACGTCGCCCGAGACCGAGAAGATCTTGGTGCCGCCGTTGTTGGGCTTGCCGATCTCGAGGTAGGCCTGGCCGCCGTTGCGGATGATCCAAGGCACGGCCGCGAAGGTCTCGGTGTTGTTGATCGTCGTGGGCTTGCCGGCGTAGCCGAAGCTGGCTGGGAACGGCGGCTTGAAGCGCGGCTGGCCCTTCTTGCCCTCCAAGGATTCGAGCAGTGCGGTTTCTTCACCGCAGATGTAGGCGCCGAAGCCGTGGTGGCCATGCAGCTGGAAGCTGAAGTCCGAGCCCATGATGTTGTCGCCGAGGAAGCCGGCGGCGCGCGCCTCCTCCAGTGCAGCCTCAAAGCGCTCGTAGACCTCGAAGATCTCGCCGTGGACGTAGTTGTAGCCGACCTTGATGCCCATGGCATACGCCGCGATCGCCATGCCTTCGATGACGATGTGCGGGTTGAACATGAGGATGTCGCGGTCCTTGCAGGTACCCGGCTCGCCTTCGTCCGAATTGCAGACGAGGTACTTGGGGCCTGGGAATGCGCGCGGCATGAAGCTCCACTTCAGGCCGGTGGGGAAGCCGGCGCCGCCGCGGCCGCGCAAGGCCGAGGTCTTCACTTCTGCGATGACCTGATCCTGGGTCATGCCTTCGCCGCCATCCTTGGCCAGGATCTTCTTCAAGGCCTGGTAGCCACCGCGGGCCACGTAGTCCTGCAGCGACCAGTTCTTGCCGTTCAGGCCGGCGTAGATCTGCGCGCCGACGTGGCGGTCGTGAAAGCAGGTCTCGGTGCCCGTCGATTGAAACTTGGAAAGATCGATCATGGCGGCCTCAGTTCTTGGCATTGGCCTTGAGCACGTCGACGAGTTCGTCGAGGCGCTGCTGGCTCATGAAGCTGCACATCTGGCGATCGTTCACCAGCATCACCGGTGCGTCGGCACAGGCGCCCAGGCACTCGCTCTCCTGCACAGTGAAGAGGCCGTCGGTCGTCGTGCCGCCCTTCTCCACGCCGAGCTTGGTGCACAGGTGCTCCAGGGCCTTCTGGCCGTCGCGCAGCTGGCAAGGCAGGTTCGTGCACACGTTCAGCTTGAACTGGCCGACCGGCTTCTGGTTGTACATGTTGTAGAAGGTCGTGACCTCGTACACCGCGATGGCCGGCATGCCGAGGTATTCGGCGATCACGTCCTCGCTGGCCCGGGACACGTAGCCCTGCTCCTGCTGCACGATGGACAGACAGGCCATAACGGCTGACTGCTTCATCTCGGCGGGGTATTTGGCGACCTCGCGCGCGAACCGCGCCGCGGTCGCTTCGCTCAAAACGTACTGTTCACTCATCGGTCAATCTCACCGAAAACGATGTCCATCGTGCCGATCACGGCCACGGCGTCGGCAATCATGTGGCCCTTGGCCATTTCGTCCAGCGCGGCAAGGTGCGAATAGCCGGGAGCGCGGATCTTCAGCCGGTACGGCTTGTTCGCACCGTCGCTGACGATGTAGATGCCAAACTCACCCTTCGGGTGCTCGACTGCGGCATAGGCCTGGCCTTCGGGCACGCGGAATCCTTCGGTGAAGAGCTTGAAATGGTGGATCAGCTCTTCCATCGAGGACTTCATCGACTCGCGGCTCGGCGGGGCGACCTTGTGGTTGTCCGTGATGACCGGGCCCGGGTTGGCGCGCAGCCAGGCCACGCACTGCTGGACGATGCGGTTGGCCTGGCGCATTTCCTCAACGCGCACGAGGTAGCGGTCGTAGGTGTCGCCGTTCGTGCCGATGGCCACGTCGAAGTCCATCTGGCCGTAGACGTCGTAGGGCTGCTTCTTGCGCAGGTCCCAGGCGATGCCCGAGCCACGCAGCATGGGGCCGGAAAAGCCCAGATTCAGCGCGCGCTCCGGACTCACGACGCCGATGCCAACCGTGCGTTGCTTCCAGATGCGGTTGTCCGTGAGCAAGGTCTCGTAGTCGTCGACGTTCTTGGGGAAGCGATTGCAGAAATCTTCGATGAAGTCCAGCAGCGAGCCCGAGCGGTTCTCGTTCAGCTTCGCGATGGTCTTGGCGTTCTTGATCTTGCTGACCTGATACTGCGGCATCGAGTCCGGCAGATCACGGTAGACGCCGCCCGGACGGAAGTAGGCCGCGTGCATGCGAGCGCCGGAGACGGCTTCGTACATGTCGAAGATATCTTCACGCTCGCGGAACGCGTAGATCAGGATGTTCATCGCGCCGCAGTCGAGGCCGTGCGCGCCGATCCACAGCAGGTGGTTCAGGATGCGGGTCAGCTCGCCGAACATCGTGCGGATGTACTGGGCGCGAAGCGGCACTTCCAGGCCGAGCATCTTCTCGATCGCCAGGCAGTAGGCATGCTCGTTGGACATCATCGACACGTAGTCGAGGCGATCCATGTAGGGCAGCGACTGGATGAAGGTCTTGCTCTCGGCCAGTTTTTCGGTGGCGCGGTGCAGCAGGCCAATGTGCGGGTCGGCGCGCTGGATGACTTCGCCGTCCAGCTCCAGCACCAGGCGCAGCACGCCGTGGGCGGATGGGTGCTGGGGACCGAAGTTCAGCGTGTAGTTCTTGATTTCTGCCATTTCAGAGTCCGCCGTAGTTTTCTTCGCGGATGATGCGCGGCGTGATCTCGCGCGGCTCGATGGAGACGGGCTGATAGATCACGCGCTTCTGCTCGGCGTCGTAGCGCATTTCGACGTGACCCGAGGTCGGGAAGTCCTTGCGCATCGGGTGGCCGATGAAGCCGTAGTCGGTCAGGATGCGGCGCAGGTCCTCGTGGCCCTCGAAGAGGATGCCGTAGAGGTCGAACGCTTCGCGTTCGAACCAATTGGCGGCGTTCCAGATCGGCGTGACGGCAGCCACGATGGGCAGCTCGTCGTTCGGCGCGAACACCACGAGGCGCACGCGCCAGTTCTTGGTGACCGACAGCAGGTGTGAGACCACGGCGAAGCGCGGGCCCTCGTAAGTACCGTCCTTGTAGGCCGAGTAGTCGACGCCACAGAGGTCTATCAGCTGTTCGAAGCGCAGCTCCGAGTGATCTCGCAGGATCTTGGCAACGCCGAAGTAGTCTGCCGCGTCAACCGTCAGTGTGACTTCGTCGAGCGCGACCGCGAGGGATTTGATCTTTTCGCCCAGTGCGGCCTCGAGCGAGGCCTTGAGCGTGTCGAGATGGCTCATTCTTGTGCGACCTCTTAGCGGGCGATGGTGTTTTCGCGGCGGATCTTGCGCTGCAGCTGCAAGATGCCGTAGAGCAGCGCCTCGGCGGTCGGCGGACAGCCGGGCACGTAGACGTCGACGGGCACGATGCGATCGCAGCCCCGCACGACCGAGTAGCTGTAGTGGTAGTAGCCACCGCCGTTGGCGCAGGAGCCCATGGAGAGCACCCAGCGCGGCTCGGCCATCTGGTCATAGACCTTGCGCAGGGCCGGGGCCATCTTGTTGCAAAGCGTTCCGGCCACGATCATCAGGTCGCTTTGCCGCGGGCTCGGGCGGAACAGCATGCCGAAGCGGTCGATGTCGTAGCGCGCCGCACCGGCATGCATCATCTCCACTGCGCAGCAAGCCAGACCAAAGGTCATCGGCCACAGGGAACCAGTCTTGGACCAGTTCACGAGCTTGTCCACCTGCGTGGTGACGAAGCCCTCTTTCAACATTCCTTCATTACCCATGGCTTTGCCTCACTCCCAATCAAGGGCGCCTTTTTTCCACATATAGACAAAACCAAGCACCAAGATGCCCAGGAAAGTCATCATCGACCAGAAACCCCAGAAGCCGATTTCCCGCAGAGCCACGGCCCACGGGAAGAGGAAGGCAATTTCGAGGTCGAAAAGAATGAAAAGAATGGCGATGAGGTAGTAGCGCACGTCGAACTTCATGCGCGCGTCTTCAAAGGCCTCAAAGCCGCATTCGTAGGGGGAGTTCTTGGCCGCATCAGGACGACGCGGGCCGGCAAGAAAGCCGAGTACCTGAGGCGCCACTCCGATGACCACCCCGACGAGGATGAAGAGAATGACGGGAAGGTACTGATCCAGATTCATGGCGACGCTCTTATCGAGGTTCGCACTCCACACGTGAATGCGAACGGTTCAAAACCCGCGACCCCAAAGCAAAGGGCGCGCCGTCTGCAACTCTCGTTGCCTGCGGTACGCGCCCGTCTTGCCCCTTGCGATGTCGAATTCCATGCTGGCCTCGATATCGCGACAGGTCGCTTCGACCGGGATTGCTGCTGACTCGTTTCGAGAACAGCGGCGAATCCTAACCGATGTCATTTGGTGCGGTCGGCGAGACTCGAACTCGCACAGCTTTCGCCACTACCCCCTCAAGATAGCGTGTCTACCAATTTCACCACGACCGCTCGTGTTTTTTTGCCTCTGACGCAGCCGCTTGAGGCCTTGCTTTCTGCGTCTCGGAACAGACAAAGATTCTATACCGAAAACTTCAGAGCTCAGAGAAGTTCACGCACTTTCCAGGAAGAATCTCCATCCGCACTTGCACCGCCTTTACTTGGCGGCGCTAGCAGGCTCCGCACCAGGAATCGCAGCGGCGCCGGAAGCGACGACAGCGGGAGCTGAAGCCGCAACGGCCGGAGCCTTATCGAGCAGCTTGTCATCGACGTTGACGCCACCGCGATGGTTGGACGAATAGGCCAGGGCCAGCGTGCAGACGAAGAAGACGGTGGCGCACACCGCCGTGCTGCGCGACAGGAAGTTGGCACTGCCCGTGGCACCGAACAGGCTGCCAGAGGCGCCCGAGCCGAAGGACGCGCCCATGTCGGCGCCCTTGCCGTGCTGCACCAACACCAGGCCGATCATCACCAACGCGCTCAGCAGTTGCAGGACGAGGATCAGGTTCGCAAAGATTTGCATCAGAAAACTCCAAGTGGATTCAATTCAATCAAATTAGCTCGCGGCGCGTCGGTTGGCTGCGGCGCAGATGGCGGCGAAATCAGCCGCCTTCAAGGACGCGCCGCCGATCAGGCCGCCGTCGATATCTGCTTGTGCGAACAGCTCAGCAGCGTTGTCCGGCTTGACGCTGCCGCCGTAGAGGATACGGATGGCATCGCCCTTCTTGGTGGCCGCGTGCAGCTGCATGCGAAGAACGGCATGGATGGCTTGCGCATCAGCGGGAGTCGCAGTGCGACCCGTGCCAATAGCCCAAACGGGCTCGTACGCCAGCACGATCTCACCAATGCAGTGCGTGAGCGTGTGCACGACGGCAGCCAGCTGGCGACGCACCACCGTCTCGGCCTGACCAGCCTCGCGCTCGGCCAGTGTCTCGCCTACGCAGACGATGGGCGTCACGCCATGTGCCAATGCAGCCTTGGCCTTGTCGGCCACGAGCTGGTCGGACTCATGGTGATACGCGCGGCGCTCCGAGTGGCCCACGATGGCGTAGCGGCAGCCGAGGTCGGCGAGCATGGCGCTCGACACCTCGCCCGTGTAGGCGCCGGACTCATGTGCCGAGCAGTCCTGCGAGCCGTAGGCGACCGACAAGCCGGTCAGGGCCAGCGCCGTCTCGGCGATATATGGGAATGGCACGCAGACCGCCACTTCGGCGGCCCAGGGGCCTGCCTCCTTCAAGCCGGCCAGCAGCACCGCATTGGCGGCGCGGCTGCCGTTCATCTTCCAGTTGCCAACGACCAGGGGCTTACGGCTCATCGCGAGGACTCCCAGTTGAGAACAATCTTGCCGATGTGCTCACCGGACTCCATCAAGGCATGCGCCTGATCGGCCTGTTCGGCGGGCAGTTGTCGATAGAGGACGGGCTGAACCTTGCGAGCGGCCAACAAAGGCCAGACCTTTTCGCGCAGCTCGCGGGCCACGCTCGCCTTGAAGCTCACGGGCCGCGCACGCAGCGTGGAGCCGCTGATCGTCAGACGACGGCGCAGCACGTCGCCCGCGTTGAACTTCGCTTCGAGCCCGCCTTGCACGGCAATGATGGCGATGCGGCCGTCATCGGCCAGCGCCTGCACATCACGCTCGATGTACGAACCCGCCACCATGTCCAGGATGACATCGACGCCCTTCCCGCCCGTGGCAGCCTTGGCTTCGATGACGAAATCCTGCTCTCGGTAGTTGATCGCCACGTCGGCGCCGAGCGCCAGGCAGGCATCGGCCTTGTCCTTCGACCCCACCGTCACCAGCACCTTGGCACCAAAGGCCTTGGCGATCTGGATCGCCGCGACGCCGATTCCGCTGCTGCCGCCATGGATCAGGAGGCTTTCACCCGGCTGCAGGCGAGCGCGACCGAACACATTGGCCCAGACCGTGAAGAAGGTCTCTGGCAGGCTTGCCGCCTCGACCATCGACCAGCCCTCGGGCACTGGCAGGCATTGCTCGACGGGCGCGACGCATTGCTGCGCATAACCGCCGCCGGTGACCAATGCGCAGACAGCATCGCCCACACGCAGCCCCGCAGCCGCGAGGGCCGACTCATCACCCGCGACGATGCGCCCGGCCACTTCCAGGCCAGGCAGATCGCTGGCGCCGGGAGGGGCCGGATACAGGCCCTTGCGTTGCAGCACGTCAGGACGGTTGATGCCGAAAGCCTCGACGGCAATCAGGCATTCACCGACACCAGCCACTGGGCTGGCGCGTTCGACGACTTGCAGCACCTCGGGCCCGCCGGGGCGGGTGATGGCGATGGCCTTCATCGTGGGCGAATTACTCCGCAGCCGCCTCTTGATGGGCTGGAGCGGCATCGCGCTCCATCAGGGCCTTCATCGACAGCTTGATGCGGCCCTTCTCGTCAGTCTCGAGGACCTTGACTTTGACGATCTGGCCCTCTTGTAGGAAGTCGGTCACCTTCTCCACGCGCTGGTGAGCGATCTGGCTGATGTGCAGCAGGCCGTCCTTGCCCGGAAGGATGTTGACGAGCGCACCGAAGTCCAGGATCTTGGTGATCGGGCCTTCATAGACCTTGCCCACTTCGGCTTCGGCCGTGATTTCCTCGATTCGCTTCTTGGCCAATTCGGCCTTGGTGGCGTCGGTCGAGGCAATGGTGATCGTGCCGTCTTCGGCGATGTCGATCGTGGTGCCGGTCTCTTCCGTCAGCGCACGGATGGTGGCACCGCCCTTGCCGATCACGTCGCGGATCTTCTCCGGATTGATCTTCATGGTGTAGAGACGGGGCGCGAACTGCGAGACCTCAGTGTTGGCCGAGCCCATTGCCTCGACCATCTTGCCCAGGATGTGCAGGCGGGCTTCCTTGGCTTGCGCCAGGGCGACCTGCATGATTTCCTTGGTGATGCCCTGGATCTTGATGTCCATCTGTAGGGCGGTGATGCCGTTGGTCGTACCGGCCACCTTGAAGTCCATGTCACCGAGGTGATCCTCATCACCAAGGATGTCGGTCAGCACGGCAAAGCGGTTGCCGTCCTTGATCAGGCCCATGGCGATGCCGGCCACATGGGCCTTCATCGGAACGCCGGCGTCCATCAGGGCCAGGCAGCCGCCGCAGACCGAAGCCATCGAGGAGGAGCCGTTCGACTCGGTGATCTCAGAGACCACGCGCATCGTGTAGGGGAACTCCTCCTTGCTCGGCAACACGGCCACGAGGGCGCGCTTGGCCAGGCGACCATGGCCGATCTCGCGACGCTTGGGGCTGCCCACGCGGCCCGTTTCGCCGGTGGCGAAGGGGGGCATGTTGTAGTGCAGCATGAAGCGATCTTCGTACTCGCCGGCCAGCGCGTCGATGCGCTGGGCGTCACGGTCGGTGCCCAGCGTGGCGACGACCAGGCCCTGGGTTTCACCGCGGGTGAACAGGGCCGAGCCGTGGGTGCGCGGCAGCACGCCGTTACGGATCTCGATGGCGCGAACAGTGCGGGTGTCGCGGCCGTCGATGCGGGGCTCGCCCGCCAGGATCTGGCCACGCACGATGCGGGCTTCGATCTCGAACAGCATGCCCTCCACTTCCACCTTGTCGAAGGCGATGCCTTCAGCGGTCAGCGCAGCGAACACAGCGGCCGAGGCGGCGCGGCAAGCTTGCGTACGGGCTTGCTTGTTACGGATCTGGTAGGCGGCCGCCAGGGCCTCGTTGGCCAGCGTGCCGACCTTGGCGATCAACTCTTCGTTCTTGGCCGGCGCGGTCCAGTTCCAGGCCGGCTTGCCGCCGTCGCGCACCAGCTCATGGATGGCGTTGATGGCGATCTTGCCTTGGTCGTGGCCATAGACCACGGCGCCCAACATGACGTCTTCCGACAGGGCATCGGCTTCCGATTCCACCATCAGCACGGCCGCTTCGGTACCGGCGACAACCAGGTCCATCTTGGAGTTGGCCAGCTCGGTCTTGCCGGGGTTCAGCACATACTCGCCGTTGACATAGCCCACGCGAGCGGCGCCGATCGGGCCGGCGAAGGGGATACCCGAGACCGCAAGAGCGGCGCTCGAGGCGATCATGGCGGCGATGTCGGCCTGCACTTCGGGGTTGAGCGACAGGACGTGGATCACCACCTGCACTTCATTGAAGAAGCCTTCGGGGAACAGCGGGCGGATCGGACGGTCGATCAGGCGGCTGGTCAGCGTCTCGAGCTCGCTCGGGCGGCCCTCACGCTTGAAGAAGCTGCCGGGGATCTTGCCCGCGGCGTAGGTCTTCTCGATGTAGTCAACGGTCAGGGGGAAAAAGTCCTGGCCGGCCTTGGCTTCGGTCTTGGCCACAACGGTAGCCAGCACCACGGTGCCTTCGATATCGACCAGCACGGCCCCGGTGGACTGGCGGGCGATCTCCCCCGTTTCCATCTTGACGGTATGCGGGCCCCATTGGAAGGTCTTGGTAATCTTGTTGAACATGCTCATTGCTTCTCTCCAGTTTGTCCTTGTTGATTGAAGGGAGCAGTCTGGGTTTGACGCAATGCCATTCCAACGACTCTGCCGGATCCGTAGATCGCAGGGTCCTTGGAATGACACAGCAGCGTCACGTCAGCCCAACTCCGATGAAATGCTTCAAACGCAAAGAGCCTGTACTGGGGGTGACCAGACAGGCTCTTCATTCGTCGCCGAGAATTACTTGCGCAGGCCCAGCTTCTGGATCAGCGCGGTGTAGCGATCAGCGTCCGTGCGCTTCAGGTAGGCCAGCAGGCTCTTGCGCGAGTTGACCATCTTCAGCAGACCGCGACGGCCGTGGTGATCCTTGGCGTGGGTCTTGAAGTGGGGGGTCAGCGCGTTGATGCGGGCCGTCAGCAGAGCCACCTGGACTTCCGGCGAACCGGTGTCATTGGCGGCGCGGGCGTTAGCGGCGACGATTTCTTGCTTGTTGATGCTCATGGTGCGTTCCTGGGATCGGTGTCCCGATGCGGATTCCGCCCTCGGAACGCATGGCAGGACAATGCCCTGACCACGACGCACGTGAGACGGTTTCCAGATTTGACTTGCGGACACGAGTGAAACCGACTCGTGCCGTGCTGCTTCTTCATTCCTAGGCTTTGGAGCCAGGGAACGCGTGATTTTAGCCCAGATTTGCGCCCCAAGCCAGGCAGGCGCGCCCATGTCGGGTCGGCGCAGGCCGCTTCAAGCCCCCGAGAACCATATTTTCACCCGCTCTTGAAGCCCCGCCCGGCGCTCCAAATTCGGATTCATGGGCACAGCGCCCTACCCCACCACCGATAGGAGATTGCCATGTTCTTGATTCCTCTGAGCCGCTCGACCGCCGACCTGCATCGCCGTCTGGACCGCCTGTTCGCCGTTGATCCCGAGGCCGTGGCCCTGCAAAGCCCCGCCATCGACGTCAGCGAGACCGACACCTCCTACGTCGTTCGCCTCGACCTGCCCGGCGTCGACAAACAGGCCGTCAAGATCGCCATCGACGGCCGCCGCCTCTCGGTCGATGCGGAGCAGACCCGCGCCACCGTTGAAGGCGAGCGCGTGTTGCACGCCGAGCGCTCGCTCACCCGGTTCGCCCGCAGCCTGAGCCTGCCGCAGGAGATCAGCCAGGCGGAATCGAGCGCTAAGCTCGATAACGGCGTCCTCGCGCTGACCCTGGCCAAGCGCAAGCCTGACACCAACGGCAACTTGATCGTCGACTGAGTCGCGAATTTCCAGGGAGCTCCGCAAAAGTACGCTATAGTCGCGGGCTCACCTGGAGAGGTGGATGAGCGGTTTAAGTCGCACGCCTGGAAAGCGTGTGTGGGTTAATAGCCCACCGCGGGTTCGAATCCCGCCCTCTCCGCCAGGACAAGGTCTTTAGAGTCCAGCAGGATCCTAGAATTCCACGCAAAGCCCCGTCAGCCGGGGCTTTTTGCATTGTCGGCACGCACTGCAAGGCAGACCGCGAGACAAAAATCCCCTGCTGGCCGCATGAACGACACACTCAACACCCTGCCGACTCGCCCGCTCAGGTGGCAACGGAAGCCGGGCTGATGGCACGATTGAAAGACCTTGCGGCAACGCAAAGAACAAGCAATGTGCGCCCTTGCATGAGTTCGGGCCCTCATTTTCTCGGTGAGTTCATCTCAAGCCCGTTACCCACCGTCCTTCGCAATATCGGACTGGCGAGCCGCCGGATCGAAGGCGCCTGATGTGGCCGAACCGCGACGGGACCGCCGCGAGTCAAGCTATATTTCCGGGCACTCAATAAAGGCCCTGCGGCGGAGGCAATCGCATCCGATTCGCCCCGAGTCGCCGCAACCCCAACACCGTCAACCGAGAGCCCATGAACGACATCCGCATCTCCGTTGTCATCCCAGCATACAACGCGGCGGAATTCATCGTCGACGCTCTAGAGAGCGTTGCGGCACAGACGCATCTGCCGGTTGAACTCATTCTGATCAACGATGGCTCCAGGGACCACACCAGCGCGATCGCTCGCCAGTGGGCGCTCGGCCGCAACTTGCCGTTCGAGTTCATCGTCATAGACATCGTGAACCAGGGGCCTCCAGGCGCACGCAACACCGGTATCCGGCGGGCGACCGGCGACTGGATCGCACTCCTGGACTCTGATGACATTTTCGAGGCCACACACCTTGAACAACTGGCGTCAGCCATTCGGCGTACCCCTGACGTGGTGGCCGCTTACGGAGCTGGTCGCTTGTTCGTTGACAACGTCTTGCAGACGCAGCTGTACGACGACTTCTGGGACCGGCCCTCGCAGGTGTTTGGTAAACCTGTTCCTGGCACGGACTTTCTTCGTATTGGCCGAGATGCAATGCCCCGCCTGATTCAGGGCAACTTCATCAAGCCATCCAGCCTGATGTTTTCCGCGAAGGTCCTCGATGAGGTTGGCATTTTCAACGAGTCCCTGCGGACATCGGAGGATCGCGAGTTTCTTGTTCGCCTGCTCTTCAAGGGTGACTTCATTTACTGCCCCCACCCCATCACAAAGTACCGATGGCATACCGAAAACATGACGCAGCCCAAGAACGCCCAGCGCAACAGTGAAAACATGCTGCGCGCGCTCTTGGTCATCGCCGCTCATCCAAAAGTTCGCGTAGACCGCGGCTACCGGCGGGCCTGCACAGAGCAGATGCAGCGAGTCACTGTCGAATACCTATATAGCTGCAGCCAGACCGGGCTCGCCGAATACTTTCGAGGCTTGCGACTGGTGCTCTTGGACCTGCGCCCATCGGGGGCGTGGCGAGCCCTGAGATTGCGCCATCTGCTACGCAGCATGATCGCGGCAGGAAGCTGAGCCCCGAATCGCAGCCAAGTCGCGCTCAAGAGAGCTTCAACAATTGGCGTTTCACCAACCGGCGAACCATGCCGAGGCGAGTCTCGTTTTTGTAGTGATGAGGGTGCGCAGGGATGAACGCGGCCTGCCGCGACGACAGTGACGGGGCTTCTCGTTGACTGAGCAGCTGAACAATGTGGGGGAACAACTGATACTTGTTCAGCACCAGATCCCGAGCGTGCGCGATGGCGTCAAGCCCCCTCTCGTACCGACCACTTTGGATTGCCTCCTGGATCACACGCAAGGCTGCCACCGGATCGCCTGGGTCGATTTCCAACATCGCTTCAGCAGGAAAATAGTCGCGAATGTTGCTCGCCCCCCAGTAGACAGGCATGGTCCAACTTAGGAAGCAATCGGCAATTTTTTCGGTCCAGTAGTCGGCGCACCGGTAGTTCTCGATCGCCAAGCTGTACTTGTACGGAAAGATGCCGTCGAATTTGTCAGCAATCGGAGAAAAACCGCGGCCGAACAGATCAAAGGGCATGCCCGAGCTCTCCAGATGGCTCTTTAAGGCCATCCGCAACTTGTGCCCTTCCTTGTGAGTCGCGTTGCTGGTCACCCACGACAGGTTGCGAACCTTCGCGGCCAACGCCTCCTCGCGTCCCAGCGCCATCAACTGGTCGTAGCTTCGTCCCACATGCCAGGGCAGCGAGGTTTGCTCATGCTCGATATTGGGGGATATCTCGTCCCCCCAGTAAGTGAACACGCGATCGAAGTACTTGAACGAGTCGGTGTGCCAACGGTACATCTCGATGGGGGACTCCTGTGTGAACAGCCATCGATTGCCGGGTGGACAGTTCACGCGAATGTCGCGCACCGGACTATTGAAGACCACCAGGAGATCGCAATCACGCACGGGCTCGTCCGTGAACCTGATGCCGTCCCAGGTTGCGCTGAATCCCCGGGACTGACGACGGAAATCCGGGTATCCCCAGTCCTTCTCAATGCGGACGAGCATGGCGGTCGGCCTTTGGAGGTAGTCGCAGGAATGCGAGTTGTCAGGTCAGCACTTCGGTGCAATGCGGATGGCCGAGAAAATCCTGTGGACTGGCGCTGCGGCCATAGGCTCCTGACTGGAAGACAACGACCAAGTCGCCCACCTCGGCCACCGGCAGTTCCATCTTGTCGGCCAGCAAGTCCAACGGCGTACATAAGGGGCCCACGACGGACGAGATTTCTCGCGCAGAGTGGCCTGCCTTGGTGCCGACGGTGACGGGGTAGTTCTTTCGGATGACCTGTCCGAAATTGCCAGAGACCGACAGATGGTGGTTCAAGCCACCGTCCGCTACGAGGAACACCTGACCTCGCGAGACCTTGCGGTCCACGATGCGAGTGACGTAGATCCCCGCTTCACCGACGAGATAGCGCCCCAGCTCGATGACCAAATGCGCCTGCGGAAGGTCGCCACGCGCTCGTTCGACCAGATACCGAAGGTTGGCCCCAATCGGCTCGAGCTCCAGAGGATGTTCTCCCGGGAAATACGGAATGCCGAACCCTCCACCCAGATTCAGGAACTTGATAGCTGATGGCGCGTGCTCGGCCAGCCGCAGGGCCAGCTCGTAGGATTTTTGCTGCGCCTCGCAGATCGATTCGGCACGCAGGTTCTGCGAGCCTGCGAAGAGATGAAAGCCCTCGAAGGCCAGCCCCATCGACGCGATATGGCGCAGGACTTCGGGCAGTGACTCTGCATCGATGCCGAACTGTTTGGCCCCCCCGCCCATCTTCATGCCCGAGCCCTTGAGCTCGAAGTCAGGGTTGACGCGCAAGGCGACGCGAGCGGGCACGCCAAGCGCCTGAGAAGCCGCCGCCAGCACCGGCAACTCGCGCTCCGATTCGACGTTGACGAGCACGCCGGCCGCCACGGCCTGGCGCAGTTCCGCGTCGCGCTTGCCGGGCCCGGCGAAGCTGACCTCGGCAGGATCGGCGCCCGCGTCGAGGGCGACCTGAAGCTCGCCGGCCGAAGCGACGTCGATACCGTCCACCATGCTTGCCATCAAGCTGACCACGGCCGGCATCGGGTTGGCCTTCATCGCGTAATGAAGCTTGACCTCGCGCGGCAGGACGCTTCTCAACTGTGCGACGCGCGCCTTCAGCAGTCCCCGGTCATAGGCATAAAAAGGCGTGCTGCCGACACGCGCAGCGAGGCGGCTCAGCGGCTGACCGCCAACGATCAACTCGTCCCCCTCGACAGGAAACTGCGACATGGGGGTGTGCACGGGCAGCTTCTTGGCTTCGGTCATGAGCGGTCCTGCTCCATCCATTCTGTCGACAACAGCTTGCGATCGATCTTGCCATTGGGGTTGCGCGGCAGCGGGCCCGGGCGCACCGCAATATCGGCGGGAACCATGTAGGCCGGCATCCTTTGCTTGCACTGCGCGACTAGGGCGGACAGGTCGATCTCTTCGTTCCCGGCAGGCGGCGTGGCGATGACCTGGATCGCCTGACCCAGCGTCGCATGCTCGACGCCGAAAGCGACGCATTCGCCGACCAGCTTGGTGGCATACAGCACTTCTTCGACCTCTGTAGGACTGACCCGGTACCCGGAGGTCTTCATCATCTCGTCGCGCCGGCCAATGAAATACAGATAGCCCTCAGCGTCCATCCGCACCGTATCGCCGGAGAACACGGCATATTCCGGTTGCTGCAAGGCGCCCGGCCTGCCATCGCCGGGGATGAGGACCTTGTATCGCTCGGCGGTCTTCTCGGCATCGTTCCAATAGCCCATGCCGACCAAGGCGCCGCGGTGGACCAGTTCCCCGGGCTCATCGGGGCGGCAAGGCGTGCCGTCTTCGCGAAGCACGAGGATCTCGGCGTTGGGGATGGCCTTGCCGATCGAATCAGGACGGCGGTCCACCTCCTCGGGCGGCAAATAGGTCGAGCGGAAGGCCTCGGTCAGGCCGTACATCAGGAAGGGCTTTGCCGAGGGCACGCGGCCGCGCAGCGCGGCCAGCGTCTCGCGCGGCATGCGGCCGCCGGTGTTGGCGAAGTAGCGCAAGTGCGAGTCGATGGAGGCCGGCCACTCGCTCTGGGTCAGCTGGATGTACAGCGGGGGCACGGCGGTCAGGCCGGTGATCCGTTCCCGTTCCAGGGCGCGCAGCACGTCGCGCGGCAGCAGATAGTTCAGGAGCACAACGCGCGCGCCCGCGTGGAAGGCCGTGGTCAGCTGCGAGAAGCCGGCGTCGAAGGACAGGGGCAAGGCCGCCAGCAGACTGTCTTGCTCATGGTTGCCAAGGTAGCTGGCCACGCTCTTGCCGCCCGCCACCATGTTGCGATGCGAGAGCACCACGCCCTTGGGCTTGCCGGTACTGCCCGAGGTGTAGAGGATGGCAGTCATGTCGGTGTCGATCACCCGGTGGCCGGTCCGGCCTGATGCCTGCAGGAGCGCGCGCCAGTCGTGCATGGCCTGCCCGGCCACGGGCTTGGCATCGGCCGCAGCGGCCGTCAGCACGACGTGGCGCAACTCGGGGCAATCGCCGAGTGTCTCGGTCAACAGGGCGTAGCGCTCCGGCGAAGTGACCAGCACCCGCACGCCGCAATCTCGAAGGATGAAGCCAACCTGCTCGGGCTTGAGCAGCGGATTGAGCGGCACGAACACGCCCCCAGCAGCCGGCGCGCCGAAGCTCGCGATCACCGCCTCGAAACGCTTCTCCAGGTAGATGGCCACGCGCTCGCCACGCTGCACGCCCAGATCGAGCAGACCATTCGCGAATGACCGCGTGGCAGCCGCCAGATCCGCATAGCTCAGATGTTCGCCGCCGTGGGTCAGGGCCAGCGCATCGCCACGCCGCTCGGCCCCCAACAGGATCAGTTCATGCAACAGGGTCGATTCGAGCGGACGTGTCGGCATTGAAAGCAGGTGTTGGGAGAGAGCCGAAAAAGTATCTCACAGCCCCTGCGTCACGGGGGTCGCCCGCCCCGGGGAGCAAGGGGCCTGCGGCTAAGATGCGGCACCATGAAAAGCGTGGGCGCCCTGCCGCCCCAGCTGGGACTCAAGACCGATGGACACCCAACAAGAAGTCATCCGTATCCTCGACGACGTGCTGAGCCTAGGCGGGCGCAGCAGCACATTCAAGCGGGACACGCCGCTGTTCGGCGCGCTGCCTGAGTTTGACTCCATGGCCGTCGTGAGCCTGATCACCAGCCTCGAGGACCGCCTGGGCCTGATGATCGATGACGACGAGATGAGCGGCGACATCTTCGCCACCGTCGGCTCCTTGACCGACTTTGTCGCCTCCAAGTTGGCGGCCTGAGCCGGCGTCGCTTGCCCGTGACGCCGCGCGCACAGCCCTTCTTCCTGCAGGTTGCTGAGTCGGGCGGCGGGGGGCCCGGGGGCCAGCGCCTCTGCGTCTTTCATCGCGCTCACGGCGCAAGGCCACGGGGCCGCGTCGTGCATGTCCATGCGCTGGCCGAAGAGATGCACAAGTCACGCCGCATGGTTGCGCTGCAGTCGCGCGGCTTGGCTGAGGCGGGCTACAGCGTGCTGCAGATCGACCTTCTGGGCTGCGGTGACAGCTCGGGTGATTTTGGCGACGCGAGTTGGGCCGCGTGGGCCGCGGACGTGCTTAGAGCGTGCGATTGGCTGCGTCGAGTCGACGACGATCACGCCGCGGCCCCCTTGTGGCTCTGGGGGCACCGGGCCGGCGCCCTGGTCGCCGTGGATGCGGCCCGGCAACTGCAAGAACCTGCCCACTTCTGCTTCTGGCAGCCGCCGGCGGCCGGCAAGACGCTGCTGCAGCAGTTCCTGCGCCTCAAGCTCGCTGCCGAAATGCAGGGTGGCGGAGCCAAGGGTCTGATGGAACAGATGCGCCAACAACTGGCCGCCGGGCAATGCGTCGAAATTGCGGGTTATGCCCTTTCCCCCGAACTGGCGCAGGGACTCGAAGCGGCCCGACTCCAGCCGCCGGGCCATCACGTGGGCCGGGTCGAATGGCTGGAGCTCGACAGCCGTGAAGATGCCAGCCTCAGCCCCGTCTCGGCTCAGACCCAGGCCCAGTGGTCGGCAGCGGGATGGGCGGTTCGCAGTCAGTTGCTTCGCGGTCCCGCGTTCTGGCAAACCACTGAGATCGAGGACGCGCCGGCTCTGCTGGCAGCCACTTCGGCGGCTCTGGCAGCGGAGCCCGCATGAAATTTCGCGAATCTGTGCTGCCCTTCGAGTGCCTGGGCGAACCGCTGCTCGGTGTGCTGTCCGCGCCGCAAGAGGCCGCTTCGGATCTCGGCGTGCTGGTCATCGTCGGGGGCCCGCAATACCGAGCTGGCAGCCACCGGCAGTTCACGCTGCTAGCGCGGGCGCTGGCCGCAGCAGGGCATCCGGTGCTGCGCTTCGACTACCGAGGCATGGGCGACAGCGGCGGCGACTTGCGCAGTTTCGAAGCCGTCTCGGACGACATTCGAGCCGCCATCGACGCCTTGTGCGCCACCGGCGTGCGCGAAGTCGTCCTGTGGGGCCTGTGCGATGCCGCCTCGGCCGCGCTGCTCTATTGCGACGGCACGACAGACCCGCGCGTTCGGGGCCTTTGCCTGCTCAATCCTTGGGTGCGCTCCGAAGCCAGTCTTGCCCGGACCCAGGTCAAGCACTATTACCTGCAGCGCCTCGGCCAGCCGGAGTTCTGGTCCAAACTGCTGCGCGGCCAGGTGGCGGGCAAGGCCCTCAGGGACCTGTGGAGCAATCTGCGCGCGATAGCGGGTCAAGCAGCGGGACCCCGAAGCGCGGGGGTTCTGTCGTTCCAACAACGGATGGCTCGAGCCCTGCGCCGTTTGGACGTCCAAGCCCTGCTGATTTTGAGCGGCAATGATTACACTGCCCGGGAGTTCCTGGACCACGCGCGCGTGGATCCGGCATGGCGCGGGGTACTCGATCTCCCGATGATCCGACGCGTCGACGTCGAATCTGCAGACCACACGTTTTCCTGTGCGGATTGGCGTGCGGAGGTGGAGCAATGCACCGAACAATGGTTGAGGGCGCTGTCATGATTCAGCACAGGGATTGGATGGGCGATGAATAGGATCAAGGTGTCGAACCTGGGCGCCGCTCTGTTGTGTGCCGCCGGGCTGGTTGGCGTGTGCGCGCCCAGCCGCGGGGCGGAAGTCGATCACACGAACCCATGTGGTCAAGTTTATGTGGTGGGGCAATACGGCCCTTATGACTACAGGGTCGACAAAAAATTTCTGCCCATCGTGCTCGGTGCCCATTTCACGCGAGAGGTGGAAGCATTGGAGCGCGGCGCAACGGGCGCGACACCGGGAGGCGACATCGACTACACCTTGCGTGCCATCCCGAACAACCCCCGTGCGCTGATCGCGATGATGCGCCTGGGCGAACGCGAACACCTGCCGCAGCCCAGGGGCGCCCGATTCACAGTCGAATGCTACTTCGAGCGAGCTTTGCGATTCAGACCGGACGACCATCTCGTGCGGATGTTGTTCAGCAGCTTCCTCATCAAGAACGGGCGAACGAACGAGGCCATTCCGCAGCTGAAATACGTGGAGTCGGAGGCAGACCCCGAGGACCCATTCACGCAGAACAATCTCGGCCTGCTCTATTTGGATGCGGGTGAGTTCGATGCGGCGCTACGCCAAGCCCGAAAGGCCCAAGCGCTCGGCCTGACCCCGACAGAGCTGCGAAGCAAGCTCATTCAGGCCGGAAAGTGGGTGGACGCCGAGGCGCCGACAGGGGCCGCCTCGGCGCCCGCATCCTCGGCCCAAGCTGCCAGTGGACCTGCCGGGCAATGAAATCCCGCATCACTCCAGCGCACGCTGTGACGACAGGCGGCCCGGATGGCGCACTCCGTTGATGCGCCCTGAACCTTCCTATCCCCGCGGGCCGCTGCTGGATTGGTCCAGTTTCAGGATCGTGGATGCGCCGGGCATTCCCAGCGTCGACGACCTGCCCCATAAGATCTACACGACAAGCGGCCGCGCTGCCATCTACCAGGCTCTTCTGCAACTCCGACTCCCGCCCGGAACGGGCGTCCTGCTGCCCACGTACCATTGCCCGACCATGGTGGCGCCGGTGCTGTTCGCCCACCTCGCCCCGGTCTTCTACGGCTTGCGGCCCGATGGACTACCGGACCTGGCCGGTATCGATGCAGAGCGAAACGGGTGCAAGGCCATTCTCGTTCCGCACTACTTTGGGTTCGCGCGATCGCTGGCCGAGGTCCGCCGCTGGTGTGACGAGCGCGGGGTGGCCATGATCGAGGACTGCGCGCATTGCCTGTTCGGTCAGGCTGGCGAGCGCCCGGTCGGTGCCTGGGGTGATTTCGCGACGGCCAGTCTCTCCAAATTCCTGCCGATGTCGGAAGGCGGCGTCCTCGTGTCTGCGCACAGGCCGCTCGCGCGTCCGCAATTGAGCACGCCGCGCTTCAGGACCCAGATCAAGGGCTTCGTGGACGTGCTGGAGATTTCCGCTCACAACGGGCGTCTGGCCGGCCTGAACAAGGGCCTGACCTGGCTGTTCAATCTGAAGTCGTCTCGACCGTCGGCGGCGGCCTCGGAAGCCCTGGGGGCACAGCCGGTGTCGGAGGCGCAAATGATTGTCGACTGCGACATGGGCCGCATCGCGGACGCACCGGTCTTGTCGACCCGGCTGATCAGGGCCTCGCTGCCAAGAGGCAACAATATCCGGCGCAGGCAGAGAAATTTCGCCAGATACGCGCGGCATTTCGTCTCCGTGTCGGGCGCGCGGCCCCTGCTCATGCAAGGTGCAGCGTCCGACCTCGGCTTTGCACCCTACGTGTTCCCGCTCTGGGTCGACGACCCGGATCCGGTCTATCGGATGGCGCGCGCGCAGCGCCTGCCGATCTTTCGCTGGGACCGTATCTGGCCGGGCGTGCCGGCCCTGACCGGCGACCAGGGGCCGCTGTGGAGCCACCACGTGTTGCAGCTGCTTTGCCACCAGGATCTCGAAGAATCAGATATTGACGAAGTGGCGGCCGCGCTGATTCAGACCATGGACGACGGGCTTGCAGGCGAGTCCATGCCTGCCCCTGTCGCCGCCCTCGCCCAACGCTGATTGCGACGCCCATGACCACGCCCCGACTGCAATGGAATCACCTGCCGGCGGCAGCGCTGGCGAACGGGTCCGAACATCGGCGCGACTGGGACGCGCTCAACTCGCAGCGCGGCGCCTGGCCCTTTCTCGATGCGGCCGCCGTGGCTCTGGCCCTGACTGAGTTTGGTACCGGTCAGGAGCGGCTGCTGATCGGGCGCGACGGCGCACAAGTGCGAGCCATGTTCGTTCTCGCGCCGCAAGGCCCGCTTCGCTGGCAGACATTTCAGCCGTCCCAGCTCCCTCTGGGCTGCTGGGCCGCGGCCGAGGGGCTCGATCTCGCCGACCTTTCGCGACAGTTGCTGCGCGGCCCGCTGGGCCTGTGCCTGGCGGTCACCGTCACCCAAATCGACCCACAGATGGCAACGCGTGGCGACGACGCCGCCGATACCGAACATGTCGACTACATCGAAACGGGTTGGGTCACCCTGCAAGCTGACTTCGAGTCATACTGGGCTGCGCGCGGCAAGAATTTGCGTCAGAACGTGCGCAAGCAGCACAACCGGTTGAGCGCCGCCGGCCGAATCACCGAGATGCGCACGTTGACCAGGCGCGCTGACATGGCCCGGGCCATCGAGGAATACGGCCGCCTCGAGAGCGCCGGCTGGAAGGCCGGTGGCGGTACGGCCATCCAGGCCGGCAACGCCCAGGGTCGCTTCTATCTGGCACTGCTCGAGCAGGCTGCCGACCGCGGCGAAGCCCTGGTTTACCAGTACCTGTTCGACGGACGCATCGTGGCCACCGATTTGTGCCTGCGCCGCGACGACGTCATGACGATCCTGAAGACGACGTACGACGAGGCCGAGCATGCGAACTCCCCGGCCACGCTGCTGCGCGAGGAGCAAATGCGACATTGCTTCGACACGGGCTTACAACGGCTGGAGTACTTCGGCCGCTACATGGAATGGCACTCGCGCTGGACCGACACCAAGCGAACGCTTTACCACCTCGGCGTCTTCCGCTGGGCCTGGCTCAAGAGACTCGCCCGCGCTCGCCGATCCGTGCCGAACGCCGAACCTGCAGCCGCGATGGAGACCTCATGAGCATCGCCCCGCCCTGCATCGCTGTCGTGATTCCGTACTTCCAGCGAGAGCCTGGCGTGCTCGCTCGTGCCTTGCGCAGCATCGAGGCGCAGCAGGGATGCCCCCTGCCGGTCCACGTGATCGTGGTCGACGATGCGTCGCCGCATCCGGCGAGCGAAGAAGTAACAGCCACTGGCTGTCAGTCGGTATCGGTCAGGACGATCGTCCAAGCCAACGGCGGTCCGGGAGCGGCGCGCAACACCGGTCTCGACCACACCCCTGAGGGGACACGTTATGTCGCCTTCCTGGATTCCGACGATGAATGGTCGCCGGACCATTTGGCGCGCGCCGTGCGAGCGCTGGACGCCGGCTTCGACTTCTATTTCGCCGACCATCATCAGCTCGGGAAAGCCGTCAGTGCATTCGAGCGCTCGGGACGCATCAAGGTCGCGGAACATCAGGCCCTGAACTTTGAATCGGGCGAGCCCGCTGCTGATCTATACGCATTCCGGGGCGAGCTGCTGCGACAGATCATTGTCGGCAATCCAGTCGGCACATCTACCGTGGTCTACCGCTACGAACGTTTCGGCCAACAACGTTTCCGCGTCGAATTCACCAATGCTGGCGAGGACTATCTGTTCTGGATGGAGCTGTCCCAATGTGGTGCGCGCGCAGTCTTCTCAACTCAATCGGAAGCCCGCTATGGGCGCGGGGTCAACATCTATGCCGCATCCGGCTGGGGAACGGATTCGTACCTGCTGCGAGTTCACAATGAGATGAAGTACCGCAAGCTCACAGCACGGCTGTTCAAACTCGATCTGCCGCTCCGGCAGCACCTTCGACGCTCGATACGCCAGTTGCGCGAGACCTTCGCGCTGGATGTGCTGCACAGGCTCGCGCATCGCAAGCCGCTACCCTGGAGGCTGCTTCGGGCGCATATCGCCCTGGATCCTTTGGCGCCACTGGGCTTTGGGCAGGTCTTCTTGAACAGGATCCTGCCGCGTCGAAGTGCTTGAAGACCGGGCCGAGCGCTCGCTCCTGTGTGTCAAATTGCTGACATTGCAAATCTTTGCGGAGCCCCATCGCATCGAATAGCATCGACACGTGAGTCATTAGCTTGAAATGAATGTATGTTAGCGCCGTCAATGATGGGGCAGCGCAATGCATTCGGCAACTCCTTCAAGCTTTTCCGATCCCGCGGTCACGGTGTTGATGCCCTGCTTCAACACGGAGGCGTATTTGCACGAGACTTTGAAGTCGGTCTTGGCGCAGACCTGCCCGGATTACGAAGTCGTCATGGTGGACGATTGTTCGACTGACGGCACGGCCGACATCATGCGTTGGTACGAAGCTCGCGACCCGCGCTTCAGGGCCGTATTCGCCGACAAAAACGGAGGACCCGCAAAGACACGGAATCTCGGTTTGAAGCACGCTCGTGGGCGGTATATCGCGATGCTCGACAGTGACGATCTCTGGACCGCTGATGCGCTGCAGGTCCGTTGCGACCTTGCTCGAAAGTATCCGTCGGCTGCTGTCATCGCGACGGATTTCCTGACGTTCACGGGCGAAGTCCCTTCCGAACCGTTCACCGGCCATGTCAGAAAGGGGCGGCTCGCGCGCCAGGTCTTTGCGGACAATTTCGCCCGCGGCAATGAGCGCCTGATGACCTCACCGTTCGAGGCCGTAGCAAGACTGCACTTTGCCTGGGTCGGCGCGACGCTGGTCCTGCGCAGCGCCATGGCCGACATAGGAGATTTCGACGAGAGCTTCATCGGCCCGGAAGACACGCTGCTGTGGTTGCGCCTTGCCCGGAACGGCTCCTTCGTTTTCAGCCCCGCGGTAACGGCGATGTATCGACAACGCCCCGGCAGCATCGTGGCATCCTACAGTTCTCCCAAGGAACTCCACTATCTGTCGGTCCTGGATCGCATGATGGACGCGCCCCTGTCCAGGGACCAGCGTCGCGTTATTGGCAAGCTCAAGTCCGAATGTCATCTTGTCTCAAGCTACTTCTGCCGCAGAACGGGTGATATGGCAGCGGCACTGACTCACGCAAAACAGGCGATTGCCTACGGAGCGCTGAAGCCGGCACACTGGAAAAACCTGGCGGGAATCTGGAACGAGCAGATTCGCGGCAAGGCCGCGGGATAGTTCAGCGGCTCGACACAATGTCACGAAGAGCATGCTTCAACTCTTCGTACTCAATTCGCCATATGACAGCGTCAAAACACATTCTCGAGCATTCTCTCAAGCGCGTAGTTGTATTCCAGACTCACGAGCTTTCCGAGGAAACTCTTCAAGCCTATCGGCACCTGAAGCGCTCAGCGGGGAGCCGTTACCAGGTCGAGCTCCTGCTAGATGTGAGAAGTGGTACTACGGTTCCGCCAGAACTGCTGTCGGAGACGGTCTGCTTTGACAGCAGAGAGTTCGCCTCCTGGGGCCTCCCCGTGATGGGCGATACCATGCTACCTGGGCACTGCCATTTCCCCATACTGCGGTATTTCTTAGCAAATCCAGCCATTGAAATGCTTTGGCACGTTGAATATGACGTCAGATTCACAGGTGCCTGGAATTTGCTTTTCGACACGCATGAGTCCAACGAGGCGGATTTGCTTTGCTGTCATCTACAAAACAGGCTTGATGAACCTCAATGGTATTGGTGGGGATCGCTCCGGGGGCCGACATCGGATGCGCCCATCGAAGCACTGCGAAACCCCGACCGGCAATGGCGGGCACTTCTTGTCGTGAGCCGGTACTCTGCGCGTGCGCTGCGCACGTTGGTTGAATACCAGCGAAACGGATGGTCAGGTCACCAGGAGGTGCTGATACCGACCGTGCTGACGCAAGCCGGCCTTAAGGTCAGGGACTTAAACGGGCGCGCCGTCAATTGCGAACAACTTCGACCACGCCGACGAAGTTTCTATTGGAGCACTTCGGACCTGACCGGTTCGATGTCTGAATTTGGTTCCATTCGGTTTCGACCAGCGAGTTTGCGCCCCGGACTTCTGAGCAACACCCTGTACCATCCGGTCAAGCCGAAATCGATGCTGCAAAAAAAATCGCTGATCTCCCGGGTATTCTCAAAGTTGCTTGCGGCGCGCCAAATTCTGAGGGCAATGATCTACCGTCGATCCAGGCAAGTGAACTGAGGCGAACGCCATGAACGCGGGCCTCAGCGCCGCCGCAGACGCGCCCACACGCGATCAATCTCTTGTTGGAACGGATGGCGCAACAGCCTGATCGCCAGGAGAAAGCCAAGGACCGCGCCGCCACATCCCACGACCAGTGACGGCAAAGCGGATTTGGGGCTTACACCGAAGAGCAATATCGCGATCAGGGGCCCGAGCGCTGCAATCAAGGCCACTGAGAGACTGCTCGACAGGGACCGAAACAGCTGACCCATCGTCACCTCGATGTGCGCCGTCGTCACGCGCAGCTGACGGGCAGAGTTGAGAAAAGATGACAGGATGAGTCCCGTCGCTGCGGCCTCCAGGCTGAACCAGGCGCCGACGGAGGCACAGGCAACCGTTGTGATCGTGTTGGCAACCGCAATGCGCGCCATCTTGCCAACGCCGCCCGAGGCCATCAGGGCAATATGGCAGAGCGTAGCCGGCACGGAAAACAGCGAACTGACAGCCAGCAGCCGCGTGACATTCACTGCCCTATCCCATTGATCGCCATAGAGCAGGTGAACCATGGGATCTGCCAGAAGGATCAGCATGAAGCAAAACGACCAGCCGAAGACCGACACATAGGCCACTGAAGTCAGAAATGGCGTCACCAAGCTGCCGAACTGACGCTGCTGCAGGGAGAACCAGGGCACGCATACCGAGCCGACTGCATCGACAAACAAGCGTTGATACATGGCGACGAGACCGCCGCCGCGCGAGAAGAAGCCTGCGTCGGTCAGGGTCTGCAACTTGCCGAGCATCAACTCGGGTGCACTTCCCGAGATCACCCCCAGCACCGCGCTGCCGGTCAAGCGACTGCCAAAGCCCAGCACGCGTCCGACCTCCTTGAAACCCGGCATCCAGGGAAAGTCGCTGGGACGCATGAAAACAGCCAGCGTCGCATTCGTGGCCGTGCTCGCCAACGTACCGTAGGCCAGGCTGATCGGCCCATGGCCCCGCCACGCCATTCCGATGGACACCACCGCGCCAGCAATGCCGGCAAGCGCGCGCATCACGGCAAGGCTCTTGAACTGCATCTCGCGCATCAGCCAGGCGTAGGTCAGTGATCCGAAGGGATTGATGGCGTAGTTCAGCGCCACGACCAGCATGATGGATTGCATGCGCGGTTCGCGATAGAACACGGCGACCGGATGGCTGGCCAGCAAGATGACCAGCGCCAGGCTCAGGCCCAGGCCGAGTTGCACGGCCCAGACGGCGCGAATGCGATCGCGCGTCAGTTCCTTTTCCTGCACGAGGTACTGACCGGCGCTCATGTCACGCACCGAGGCCACATAGGTCAGCAGCACCATCGTGACCGAGAAGACGCCGATCTCGGTGGGCGTGAGCAGGCGTGCAATGACCATGGACGAGCCCATGGAAATCGCGAGCGCGAGGTAGCGGTCGACGAAGGAATACAGCAGGGACTGGCGGGTCGAGGACATCGAAAACTTCTCAGCGCACGGCGCTGTCCAGCAGTGGAATGAGTTGCTGCGTGCGTCCGCGACGAGACGCTTGCGTCACTGCTTCTGTTCGTGGCAGATTTAGGCGGCCCGAACGCAGACGCTGCACGAAATCGACCAGGCTGTCCGCAATGGCCTGGGGCGCATCGAGCGGTGCCTGGGTTTCGATGCCCGCGTGCCGGAGTACGCCGGCCGTGTCGCCGATGGGATCGGTCAGCCCCAGGATCGGACGGCCGGCGCGCAGGTATTCGTAGATCTTGGCCGGGATCTGCGCGTTGCAGTTGCTCGCCTGGAGTACGAGCAGGCCGTCGACTTCCAGCATCTCGGCAAGGGCCTGTCGATAGGGAATGGCTGGCGCTAGCTCGACGAAGTCGAGGACGCCACGCTCGGCCGCCGACGATCGGAGCAGGTCGTCGTGCGCAGATGCACGAAAGCGGATCCGCAGATCCGCAGGCGTGAGGCGGCCCGACTGCTGCAGCCCAGCGAGTGCGTCGAATAGGTGGCTCGGATCACGCTCGCTGGGATACACGATGCCGCTGTGCAGCAGCGTGACAGCCCGATCGCGAATTGGCGCACCCACGGAGAGTGCCACACCGGCAAAGCTCTCCTCGTCGTAGCCGTTCTCGACCACCACCATTCGTGGAGCTGCGTCCGGGTAGCGCTGACGGTATTCCGCCGCGGCGCCTGGCGACGTGAAGACGCAGTAGCTGGCCAACCGCGCTGCGTCGGCCTCGATGCTGCGATAGCTTTCCCAGGTGCGCGTGTCGGCGGGATAGCCTTCCTGAGCCATGGGATCGCGGAAATCGGCAATCCAAGGCAGGCCTGTCTTGAGGTGCAAGGCCTTGCCGATCAGATGCGCCGTGGCGATCGGATAGGTCGACCAGATAAGCTCGGGCTTGAACTGCCGGATCATGCGCAGGCCCTGGCGCACGCCATCCCAGCGCCAGCTGATCCAGCGATCGGGCCGGGCCATGGCACCGATGTAGCGCCCGCGCAATTGCAGATGACGTGCCGTATCGAGGGCGAAGGCTCGGCGCACGATGGTCGAGGTCGGCACATCCGCGAGCAGATCGGGGCTGGTGCGCTCATACGCGCGCGGATCGGCCGTGAGGACCAGAGGCTCCCAACCCAGCGCAGGCAAGTGCTGGACGAAGCGCAAGGTCCGTTGAATGCCGCTGCTCCCGGTCAAGGGCGGGAAGTGATAGGCAATCATCAGCACTCGTCTCACGCAGGTCTCCTATGAGCGGCTCAGAGACTCCTTCGCTCCGCAGCGCGGGCCGATTATGGCGCCCGTCACGGTTTCTTCAGGGTCGGTTGTTGCTTTGGACTCGTGTCCATCGGGCTCCAACGCCCAGCACGCATAATCCGCTCGGCCCAATCTCGGCCGCGCCAACTGCGCTGACGCCGCTCCATACAAGACACATGCCAGCGACTCCACTCTTTCTTGGTTGCCCGCGATTCCCTGATCCGCAAGCCCGGTCGCTCGCCGCCTCCGGTCGCGTCGCGGAGGCTTGGCAGCACAGTCTGGCTCAAGGTGTCGCGGCCGGACTCGCAAGCGTTGACGGTGACTTCGCTTGCGCACTGCCCTTGGGCGAGCACAAATGGCTGCTCGCCGTCGATCGGTTTGCTGCGCGCAGCCTGTGCTACCGCTGGCAGGACGGCCAACTGGACTTCGCAGCTGCTGCCGACGTGCTCGGCGGCCCCGCACCCGATATCGATCCCCAGGCGATCTACGACTACCTCTACTTCCACGTCATCCCCGCGCCGCGGACCATCTTCAGGCACGTGCTGCGCCTGCCGCCTGGGCATTACGCCTTGCTGGAAAACGGTCAGCTGACGGTCGCGCCGTACTGGGTTGCTGAGTTCACGCCAGCGCCGAGTGGAAATTTCGAGTCTCTGGCCGCGGAATTCCGCATCCTGCTCGAAGAAGCCGTCACGCGCCAGCTCGACGGCACGACGCCCGCCTGCTTCCTCAGCGGCGGCACCGACAGCTCCACCGTGGCCGGCATGATCGGCCGCGTCAGCGGCCGACCAGCCGAGACCTACTCGATCGGCTTCGAAGCCCAGGGCTATGACGAAATGGAGTACGCCCGCATTGCCGCGCGCCATTTCGGCTGCAAGCATCACGAGTACTACGTGACGCCGGCAGACCTGGTGCGCAGCGTGCCGGCCGTGGCCGCGTCCTACGACCAGCCCTTCGGCAATTCCTCCGCCCTGCCCGCCTTCTACTGCGCGGACGTGGCCCGTCGCGACGGCGTGACCCGCATGCTGGCCGGCGATGGTGGCGACGAGCTGTTCGGAGGCAACACGCGGTACGCGAAGCAGAAGGTCTTCGATGCCTACCAGGGCATACCGGCGATGCTGCGCAAAGACCTACTAGAGCCGCTCTGCGAGACTGGACTCATGCAAGGCCTGCCGCTGCTGAAGAAGGGGGCCAGCTACGTCAATCAGGCCAAGGTGCCGATGCCGGACCGCACCGCGACCTACAACCAGCTCGAACGCCTGGGGCTATCGGAGGTGCTGACGCCGCAGTTCCTTGCGCAGGTCGACCCCAGCGCACCGCATCGCCTGCAGCGTGAGGTCTGGGCCCAGGCGCGCGGCGGCGATCTCGTCGATCGCATGCTGGCCTTCGACTGGCGTTTCACGCTGGCCGACTGCGACCTGCCCAAGGTGGTGGGCACGACGGCGCTGGCTCGCGTCAGCGTCGGCTTCCCCATGCTGGACAGCGATCTTCTGGCGTTCTCGATGCGCCTGCCCACCCGCTACAAGGTCAAGGGCCTCAAGCTGCGTTGGTTCTTCAAAGAGGCCCTGCGCGGCTTCCTACCGGACGAGATCATCACGAAGAAGAAGCAGGGCTTCGGCCTGCCTTTCGGCGTCTGGCTCTTGAAGGATGCCGCGCTCATGAACCTGGCCCGTGACTCGCTGCAGGGCATCGTACGCCGTGGGTTCGTCCATGAAGCCTTCGTCACCCGGCTGCTCGAGCAGCGCCTGGGTGAGCACGCCGGCTACTACGGCGAGATGGTCTGGATCTTGATGATGCTGGAACAGTGGCTGATCGCCAAGGCTCCGGGCTATCGCTGCTGATCAGAACAGATTACGCAGCATGCGCAGGCCGAAGCGGGTGCGTGTGGTGTCCCAGGGCGTGAAGCGTGGTAGCTGGAAGCGATCCGTACCGGCATGCGAAGCGCCCCATCTCGTGGAAACCGCAGCGTCGAAGCCGAGCTCGCGAACCATCTCGGCATGCTCGGGCAGATAGTCACGGCCGGGCCGGCCATTGGGGTAGGCGAAGAGCCCGATGCGCTCCCCGAGCAGCATCTGCAGTTGCTCTCGTCCGGCGCTGATTTCTTCGCGAGCCGCAGCGGGGTCCAGGCGCGCGAGGATCGGATGGCTGACGGTGTGCCCGCCAATGGCAATGCCCTGGCCGCGCAGGCGGCGCAACTCGTCCGAGCTGAGCATCAAGTCGGTCGGCGGCGCGATGCCGCAAAGACAGGCCAGCGCCTCGGCTTTGGACACGCGCTCGGCAACGGGCAGGTATTTGATGGTGTCAATGACGTCGAGCGCGGCTCTGCGGCGGCTGAGTGCGGACTCCAGCTCGTAGAGTTTGAGGCCCAGTTCGCGGCCGTCGACACGCCCGCCTGGGGCCCTGCGCAGCACCTCGATCACCGTGTCGTTCCACATCCTGCCGCCGTCCAGAAATCCGGTGGCGACGAACACCGTGGCCGATAGGCCATGCTTGTGCAGGATGGGGGCAGCGATGTGCAGATTGTCCGCGTAACCATCGTCGAAGGTGATGCAGCAGGCCCGTGCCGGCAGGCGCCCCTGTGCGAGTGCCCGTACGGCCTCGGCCAGCGGCAACACGTTGAAGTCGCGTGCGAGCCAGCTGCACATCTCATCGAAGCGGCCTGCGTGCATCTCTTCAGGGAACAAGGGATCGAGCTCTGGCTTGACACGATGAAAGATCAGGGTGGACAAGCGTGCACCCGCGCCCGCCGGAGAAGCAAGCCCGAAGGCGGTGCTCATGAGGCTCATGCAAGCGCCTTCGGCACGTCCGGCACCGCATCGGCGGCCTGCTGTTTTTCTTCCTTCCAGCCCTTGCGCTCGAGCCAGCGCCAGGCGACCACGACAACGACGAGAATGTTGTATGGCAGGTCGTAGTAGGACAGGCTCAGGAACGCACCGCCGACGGCATAGCCCAGCAAGCTCACCTGGCACATGCCCCCGAGATCGGATACCCACTGAGTCTGCGGCAGCTTGCGCCCTTCGCGGAACAGCTTGCCGGCGCGGTTCCAGACAAGAATCCAGATCAGCAGGAAGAGGAACAGACCAATGAAGCCCTGCTCGCCCAGGACCATGAAGTAGATGCTGTGCGCCGCATGGATGTCGGTGGGGTCGGGCGCGTACTTGGCGAACACCTCGGCGGTGTAGATCATGAAACCGCCGCCGAAGAAGTTCGCCTTGGCCAGGTTGAACGCCATCCACCAGGCATTGATACGCCCCAGGGCGCTGCTATCTTGGTCATAGGTCTTGATGGTCGACATGCGATCCGACCAACTGTCGGGCATGAACAGGATCACCGCCACGCCGAGCAGCAGCAAGACCACGCCCATCGCCACCTTGTGCTTGCCGCGAACCCAGAGCATCAGGAACATCGCCAAGACGGCGAGCAAGGCCCCGCGCGACTGGCTTCCCAGGGCTGCCACGGCGCACAACAGCATGCTGGCGCCCAAGGCGCGGTTCGCCCAAATGTTCTTGACCTGCAAGCGCAGGAATTCGATCAATGGAATCACGATCACCAGGGCCAGAGCGACTTCGTTGTTGCCACCGATATAGGTGTTTTCGGGCCCCCAGACGCGATAGCTGCCACCGGTGGCGATGGTGAAAATCCCGCCCTTGACGCCGAAGAAGGCGAGCGAGCCGGCCATGACCCATACCATGGCCATGATGTGCTGCCGGCTGTAAAGGACTACCAGGGAAACGAGGATCATGAAGTCGATCTTCATGACGCGCGACCACAGCTCCATGCTGTCGGCCAGGTAGATGGAGAACGGCAGTGTGATGCACATCCAGAGCATGAACAGCATCAGCACGGCCGACTCGCGCGTCACGAAGAAGCTCCGCTTGTCCTTGGTCAGCAGCACGCCCAGCAAGGTAGCCCCGGCCATGGCAGCCGCCACCGGCATATCGCTCATGCGCCAGCTCATGGCGTGAGGATTCATGGTGCTGATCCAGGTCCAGCCGAGCACGCCAATCCACGGATGGCGCAACGCCTGAAAGATCAGTACCAGCAGAATGGAGGCGAGCAGCAGGTCACGCATGAAGATCCTCGTCCATCAAGCCAGCCGGCCAAAGAGCGCCAGCTGAGCGTCAGAGGTGCTCTGCCAGCTGAAACCTTCGGCATAGGCACGGACGGCTGCCCGGTTCGTGCCGGCCTCGAGCAGGTCCAATATCGCAGCAGCAAATGCCTCGCCGGATCGTTCCGCAACGAGCCGACCGCCGCTCCCCGCCCCGACGACCTCGGGCGTTCCCCAGATCTGCGTGGCCACCACCGGCGTACCACAGGCCATGGACTCCAACAGCACATTGGCCCAGCCCTCGCGGCTCGAACCGAGGATCAGGACGTCGGCGGCTCCATACCAGTAGAGCAGCTCCGCATTCGGCTGCCCGCCCGCGAAATGCACATGCGCCGCCAGGCCCAGCCGTTCGGCCAGGGCCTCCAGACGATGGCGCTCCTCGCCGGTGCCGACAATCATCAGTCGGGCGGCAGGATGGGTAGGCAGGAGCCTGGCCAGCGCCTCGATGGCTACATGGTGGCCCTTGCGCTCGATCAGGTAACCCACCGACAGCATCAGGGGCGAACCCTGCTGCCCGATGCGCTGCCGGCATTGCTCTTGCGGTAAGGGACGAAAGCGCTGCAGGTCCACGCCGTTGCGCATCACGTGGAGCTTGGCTTCGTCCACGCCCCAGCCCCGCAGCACATCCACCAGCGCGTTGCAGACCCCGATCGAGCCGGACGCGCGGCCAGCGGCCCATTGCATCATCCGACGCGGCAAGCGGTACTGCGGGATCAGGTTGAGGTCGGTGCCGCGCGCGGTCACTGTGAAGGGCTTGCCGAACCATCGCGCCAGCAAGGCCGCAGCAACGCCGTCGGGATAGTAGTAGTGCGCATCGATCACGTCGAAGTCGAAACCTTCGTCGAGCAAGCGCTGCACTGAGCTGCGGGCACCCAATGCGAGCATCAGCGGAGCCACGGTCATGCCGACCTTCGGCGGCAGCGCGTAACGCGGATGCTGAACGTCGATCCCGTTGTGCGTCTCACGCCTTGGCGTGCGTGCCATGCGGGCGCGATCGCCGAAGCGCTCGTTCTTGGACGGGAACCAGGGCACAGGAGCCACGACCCGGGAGTCGATCCGGCCGGTCTTGAGCAATTCGCGCAGACGCGTCTCCACAAAGATGCCGTGACTGGGCCGGACACTGCTCGGGTACAGCGTCGAAAAGGTCAGCACACGCAGCTTGCCGCTCATACGCCAGCCTCACCATGCAGGGTGTCGATGCAGATCTGCTCAAAGACGCGCCCCACGCGCTCCTGTCCGAAGCGTGTCTCCACCAGCTTTCGCGCGTCGACAGACAGACGCTGGCGCAGCGCGGCATCGTCGAAGAGTCGCAGCACGGCAGCGGCGATCGACGCCGCATCGTCGCAGCGCAGATAGTGCTGGTCGGGTTCGGCCTCCAGGCCTTCGATGCCGACGGTGGTGGAGACCACTGGGCAGCCCAGGGCCATACCCTCGTAGGCCTTGATACGCGTGCCGCCGCCCACTTGCAGCGGGATGACGAAAGCATGGCCGCGATGCACGTAGGGCCGCACATCGTCCACCGCCCCGGTCAGCTCGACACTGGGCATCCGGGCCGCCATTTGCACAAGGCTGGCCGCCGGCGAGCGGCCGACGACGAGAAAGCGCGCCTCAGGCCGCGCGTTCAGCACCAGCGGCCAGACCTGGCGGAGGAAGAAGCTCACGCCATCGATGTTAGCGGCCGAATCCATCGAGCCGGTGAACACGGCCGTGGGCGGAACCTCGGCCGTGACGGCGGGTGGTGCCTGCCAGAAGTAGTAATACGGATCCACGCCGGTGGGAATCGCGCTGGCACGGGAGACGCCGTACTGCTGCCGGAAGTGCGCGGCGTCGCGCTCCGACACGGCGATGACGGAGCGAAAGCGCCGCAGCGACCTCCCCTCGAATCTCTGCATCTTGCGGTGCTGGGCCGCCCAGATGCGGCGCATCAGGTGCTTGCCGCTTTGCTGCGCGTGACGGGCGAAGATTTCCGCCTCTACGTTGTGCGTGAAGCAGATCGTCGGCAGTTCGACGTCCTCGGGCATGAGCACCGCACCGTGCACGAAATCGATCAACAGCAGGTCCGTGCGACCGTTCTCGAGCACCTGACGCACGGCGTCGCGCCCCTGCCGGGTCCGGTCGGCCACCACGTTGACGGGCAGCTCGTCGAGCAGGTCCAGCGCACGGCGCCAGCGCGGCGGCGGCTTGGCGGGCGCCCAGTGGACGAGTTCGTCGCAGACGCTCTCCAGCTCGGCGCGCCAGCCGTTCAGCTGCTCGGGCGTGGCCGGGCAGACAAGCACGAGCTCAAAGAAGCCGCCCTTGAGCTGCCGCAAGATGTTGGTCGTGCGGATCTTGCCGCCCGCGTCGTTCGGGAACAGGAACAACGGAGAAACGAAGACCAGGCGCGGCTTCTTCACCAGCAGATGCCCTCGTACTGGGCGCCACAGTCGCGCAGCTCGGCATAGCCGGAGAGGTCGACGATGCGTTTGTCCTTGGCGCGCGAGACGATGGCCTTGCGGGCCTCCGCGTCGGCGTGGCCGATCACGATGATCTCGGCCTGATCCAGCACGGCTTCCGGGGAATCGAGCAGCAGGCGATCCAGGTGAGGGATCTCGCGCTCCACAAACTCCTTGTTCTTGCCGAGCAGCCGGCTGAGCTTGACGTTGCGGTCGAAAATGCGCATCTCGAAGCCCTTGCCCAGCAACTGCTCGGCCAGCGCGACCAGGGGCGAGTCGCGCATATCGTCCGTGCCGGGCTTGAAAGCCAGGCCGAACAGTGCCACGCGGCGGCGGCCATCGCGCGCGATCAGGCGATAGGCGGTCTTGACGTGCGCCTCGTTGCTGTCGAGCAGGCCGGCCACGGCCGGCACGGCCACGTCGCGGTCGCGCGCCAGTGTGAGGAAGCCCTTAACCTCCTTTGGCAGGCAGGACCCCCCGAAGGCGAAGCCCGGGCGCAGATAGGCCGGCGAGATGTTGAGCTGGGTGTCCTGGCAGAAGATCTTCATGACCTCGCGACCGTCGAGACCGCAGGCCTTGAGCACCGAGCCGGCCTCGTTGGCGAACACGATCTTCATGGCGTGGAAGACGTTGCACAGGTACTTGACGGATTCGGCCACCTTGCAATCGGTGCGCACGAAGGCGCCCGGCAGGCCCTGGTACATGGCCTCCAGCACGGCATAACCTTCAGGATCGACGCTGCCGATGACGGTCTGCGGCGGCTGGTGGAAGTCCTTGACCGAGGATCCCTCGCGCAGAAATTCGGGGTTGAAGACGAGGGAGAGCCGGTCGCCGACCTTGCGGCCCGCGGCGCGTTCGAGCAGGGGTTGGAGGCGATCTTGCGTCGTGCCTGGGGCTACCGTACTGCGCAACACCACGGTGTGGGCGCCCGGCTTCTTGGCCAGGACCCGGCCGATGGACTCGATCACGGCATCGACCGCGGTGAGATCGGGCTCATAGTTGGGCTTGGACGGCGTGGCCACGGAGATCAGCGAGACCTCGGAGCCCATGATGGCGGCCTCCAGGTCCTCAGTGGCACTGAGGCGGCCGGCCTGGACGGCGCAGGCGATCAGCTCGTTAATGCCCTCCTCCACCACCGGCGACTGGCCGTCGTTGATCATGCGAACCTTGAGCGGATTGGTGTCGACACCGATCACCTCGTGACCCAGCTCCGGCAGACAGGCACAGGACACCGCACCGACATAGCCAAGACCGAAGATCGAAATTTTCACGGGGGCCCCTTCTCGTTGTCTGTCTTCAGGCAGCCAGCGCCGTCGCGGCCGGCTGCTCGCCCATCACATTGCGCAGGAAGGCGTCGTACATCAGCAGCGTCCACAGCGGCGTGCTGTGATCGCGGGCGCCACTCTCATGCTGCTCGATCAGCTGGCGCAGGCCGCCCAGGTCGAACCAGCCGGAATCGGCGAGCGGGCCGGCCAGCAGCGAGTCGCGCACGCGCTGGCGCAGCGGGCCGCGGAACCAGCGCACCAGCGGCACGGCAAAGCCCATCTTGGGCCGGTACATGATGTCGGCCGGCCGATGCGGCTCCATCGCCTTCTTGAGCAAGAACTTGCTCTCGTTGCCGCGCAGCTTGATCGAGGACGGCAGCGTGGCCAGCCACTCGACGAGCTCGTGGTCCATCAGTGGCTCGCGCACCTCCAGCGAATGGGCCATGCTGGCGCGGTCGACTTTGGTGTTGATGTCGCCGACCAGGTAGGTGTGCAGGTCGATGTACTGGATCAGTGCGAGTGGATCCTCGGTGTCGGCGCGGGCCGCATAGCGCGCGAAGACCTCTGCGGCGTCATAGCCGCCGAGCTCGCGCCGGAAGCGGTCGCTGAAGACGCGCTCGCGCTCGGGCTGGCGGATCAGGCTCATGCTGTGGAAGTAGGCTTCCACCGAGTTGCGTGCCAGTGCCTGGAAGGTCGTCTTGGCCCGGAACACACGCGGCGCCCAGTCAGCCTTGGGATAGAGCTGCCCCAGGGCACCGAAGATCGGCCGACGCACGCCCAGCGGCAGGGCCGAGCGCAAGCGCTCCTCCATCATGTGCAGCTTGTAGCGGCGGTAGCCGCCCAGACTTTCGTCGCCGCCGTCGCCCGAGAGCGCCACCGTCACGTGTTTGCGCGCCAGTTGGCAGACCCGATACGTGGGGATGGCGGAGCTGTCGGCATAGGGCTCGTCGTAGAGTCGGGCCAGGGTGTCGATGAGGTCGAAGTCGTCGCTTTGCACCGTCTCCACACGGTGATTCGTGCGGTAGCGGTCCGCCACCTGCTGCGCGAACATGGCCTCGTTGTAGGCCGGGTCATCGAAGGCGATCGAGCAGGTGTTGACGGGCTCAACGCTTTCGCCGGCCATCATGGCCACGACGGCGCTCGAATCGACACCGCCCGAGAGGAAGGCGCCCAGGGGCACCTCGGCGATCATCCGCAGACGGACCGATTCGCGCAGGCGGCGCGTCAATTCTTCGCAGGCCTCGGTATCGCTGATCTTGGCGTCGAGCGTGAAGCGAACGTCCCAGTACTCGCGCGGCTCGCCCACGGTCTCGCCGCGGCGGATCAGCAGGGTGCTGGCCGGCGGCAGCTTCTTGGCCTGGCGGAAGATGGTGCGCGGCTCGGCCACATAGCCCAGCGCGAAGTACTCCTCCACCGCCAGCGGGTCGATCTCCCGTTTGAGGCCTGGGTGGGCCATCAGGGACTTGAGCTCGGAGCCGAATAGGAGCAGGCCGTCGTCCGTCAGCGCGTAGTACATGGGCTTGACGCCCAGGCGGTCGCGTGCCATGAAGAACTGCTGCTTGTTGCGGTCCCAGATCGCAAAGGCGAACATGCCGCGCAGGCGCTTCACGCAATCCGCGCCCCAGGCCTCCCAGGCGTGGACGATGACCTCGGTGTCGCTCTTGGTGTGGAAGCCGTAGCCCAGCGCCTGCAACTCGGCCATCAGGGACTGGTAGTTGTAGATCTCGCCGTTGAAGACGATGACGACGCTGCGGTCCTCGTTGAACAGCGGCTGCTGGCCGGTGGCGATATCGATGATGGACAGGCGGCGGTGGCCCAAGTCAAGCCCCTGGTCCAGATGCAGCGAGCCCTCGTCGGGGCCGCGGTGCTGCTGAGAGTCGTTCATGCGCTGGAGCACGGCGCGATCCATCTCGCGCTGGCTCCGTGTGTCGAAAATGCCGGTGATGCCGCACATGGTTCGTACCCTCTCAGCTGGCGAGCGCCAACGGCTGGCGCTGCTGCAGCTGCCGGTCGTAGATGCCCTGGTAGTTGCGGACCATCGCCGCCATGCTGAAGCGGCGTTCGATGCGTTCCCGCCCGCGGCAGCCCATGGCCTTCACGGCGTCCGCCGCCGTGGCCCAATCTTGCAGCGCCTGCGCCATTGGCGCCACCTGTGCGGCGGGCACGAGCACGCCGGTGCTGCCGGCCTCAATCAGATCGGCGTTACCGCCCACGTCGGTAGCCAGCACCGGCAGGCCACAGGCCATCGCCTCGAGGATGGTGTTGGAGATGCCTTCGGCCAGCGAGGGCAGGACGAAGGCGTGCAGGCCGCGCAGGATGGCCGGCACATCCGAGCGTTCGCCAGGCAGCCAGGCCAAATCGGCCATGCCGGCCCCCGCCAGCAAGGCGCTCGCGCGTTCGCGCAAGGGGCCTTCGCCGACCATCACCAGCCGCGCGCGATCGCGCAGCTCCGGCACCGCGCGAAGCATCTCGATGAAGGCACGCGCCAGCAAGGTCTGGTCCTTGACCTCGGCCATGCGGCCCACGGTCCCGACGATCCAGTGCCGGCCCGGGTCGAAGGGGCAGCCCTCGATGCGGTCGGGGCCGTCGGCCGCGGGATGGAAGCGCAGCGCGTCCACGCCGTTGTAGGTTTGCGTGATGCGATCGGCCGGCACGTGGATCGCATCGGTCAGATAGACCTGGAGGTCGCGCGACAAGGCCACGTAGTGATGCACGAAGGGCCGGTAAAAGCGGCGCACGCGCTGGTAGGTCTTGTTGGAGCCGTCCAGGTCGCCGACGTCGCGGCCATGCTCTCCGTGAATGCGCACCGGCACGCCCGCGGCCCAGGCCGGCAGTTGCACCTCCAGCGCCGACAGGTTGCGGCTGTGCACGACGGCGGGCCGCAGGCGGCGGAAGATGCGAAAGAGCTTGGGGAACTGCCAGAGCCCCTGCCCCGGCGGCTTGTTCAGTGCGATGAACTCCACGTCCTTGCGCTCCACCCGTTGCCGAAAGTCCGTCACCTCGGTCAGCGCCAGCACGGCGTGGCGATAGGCGTCGGCCGGCATGTGGTTGATCAGGTTGACGACGCCGTTCTCCAACCCGCCCGTGTCGAAGCGGTTCATCACATGAACGATGAGCGGGCGGGGGTCGTGACTCATGGGGGGGTTAGAGACGCCAGAGCTTGTAGCCGGCAGCCAGCAAGGATTGCGAGTTGAAGGCCGCCTTCACGTCGATGAAGGCGCCTCCCTTGACGAGCTTGGCAGCGATGTCTTCCATGCTCAGGTTCAGGAACTCGTGGTGAGAGACGGCCGCCACGATGGCGTTGGCCTTCGGCAACTCGGCAAAGGGCAGCAGGCGCACACCGTACTCGTGCATGGCTTCCTCCACCTCGGCCTGCGGATCGCTGACGAACACGTCCACGCCATAGCTCTGCAGCTCGCGGATGATGTCGATGACCTTGGAGTTGCGCAGATCGCCGCAGTTTTCCTTGAAGGTCAGGCCCAGCACGTTCACCCGCGCTCCCTTGATGTAGGAGCCGGCCGAGATCATCTGCTTGATGGTCTGCTCGGCGACGAACTTGGCCATGCCGTCGTTGATGCGCCGGCCTGCCAGGATGACCTGCGGGTGGTAGCCCAGCATGTCGGCCTTGTGGGTCAGGTAATACGGATCCACGCCGATGCAGTGGCCGCCCACGAGACCCGGCTTGAACTTGAGGAAGTTCCATTTGGTGCCGGCGGCCTCGAGGACTTCGGAGGTGTCGATGCCGATCTTGTCGAAGATGATGGCCAGCTCGTTCATCAGCGCGATGTTGAGGTCGCGCTGCGTGTTCTCGATGACCTTGGCGGCTTCGGCGGCCTTGATGCTGGAGGCGCGGTGCACACCGGGGACGATGATGGTCTCGTAGAGCTTGGCGACCTTGTCCAGTGTTTCTGGCGTGTCGCCGGAGACGATCTTGAGGATCTTGGTGAGCGTGTGCTCCTTGTCGCCGGGGTTGATGCGCTCGGGACTGTAGCCAACAAAGAAGTCCTGCTTCCACTTGAGGCCTGATTCGCGCTCGAGAATGGGGATGCACACCTCTTCCGTGGCGCCGGGGTAGACCGTGCTCTCGTAGACGACGATGGCGCCCTTCTTCAGATTGCGCCCAACGCTGATGCTGGCGCCGATCAGGGGCTTGAAGTCGGGGGCGTGGGCCTCGTCGACCGGTGTGGGGACAGCCACGATGACGTAGTCGGCCTCGCGCAGCATGGCACCGTCGTCGGTGTAGATCGCTTGCGTGCCGGCCTGGACCTCGGCATCACTGAGTTCACGCGAGGGGTCGGTGCCGCGCTGGCAGGCCTCGACCTTGTGCCTGGCAATGTCGAAGCCGATGGTGCGCACATGCTTGCCGAACTCCACCACCAGGGGCAGGCCCACATAGCCCAAGCCAATCACTGCAACGGTCATTTCTGCGCTCTCCTAAGAAACTGCTTCCCGCTCAAGAGATCGATTGTCGCCGAGCCCTCGCGTCGGCCGAGGCCTTCACACCCTGAAGCCAGCCTTCCAGCAACACAAGGTTGTCACGCAAGAATGCATTTGCTTGCGCCTCAGCCTGATCCGACCGCGCTGCGTAGACCACCAGCACCGCTGCGTCGTCGCCATGACCGGTCAGGCGTGATAGCGCGCCGTGGACCTTGGCCATCACGTCGCTGCTGATCCAGCGACCGTTCACCCAGTAGACCTGGAAGGCGCGCAGACGGGTCGGCGCGGCTTCTTCTTCCGCTCTCGTGTCGCGCATGTCCACCGTGCGCAGCGCCAGGCTCACATTGCCCACCTGCACCGTCGCGGCGCCGGTGGCCGTGGAGCGCCACAGCTTGGACGATGGCTGCACCAGCACGTTGTTGGAGGACACCAGCTTGCTCGCATAGTCCTGATGGCGGTAGTAGGCGATGTAAACACCCAGGGAAACGCCCGCGGCGTTGCGATAGCGCTGTTGGATCTCGGCGCGCGGGTTCTCAAAATGTGGCTTGTATTCGTCGGCCGACAGCGCGTCGGGCCGCCAACCCTGGCTGTCGAGCTGCGGAGGCTGCAGGGCCGAGATCACGGGAGGCGTACCCGCGTCCATGCGCTGCAGGGCAAGGACCGGCAAGGCCAGCAGGGCCAGCGCGGCCACCACGGCCGCCACTGCGCCAGGGCTGCTCGGTGCCCGCGCTTCGGGCTTGGGCACGGCCGGCGGCGCATCAGGCTCCGCCCAGCGCATACCGATGATGAACAGCACCAGCATCACCACGCCGAAGAACAACCAGCCGTAGATGATGTGGTCGACGCCGGTGGCCAGGCTGTTGTTGGATAGATGCCCGAGCATCACGATCATGTAAGCACGCAGCCAGTTGGCCAGGATGGGCAGGGTCGCAGCAACCGCTACGAACAACAGCCGCCGGCGCAAGCTTCGGTAGTTCAGGTACGCGAAGAGCGTGCCAACCATGACCGACGCGATCAGGTAGCGCACGCCGCTGCAAGCCTCCACCACGGACCAGGATCCGGTAGGAATGACGAAGGATAGTCCCTCGCGATAGACGGGCACGCCCGAGGCCCGCAGCGCCGCGACAGTGAAGTTGGCCGTCCACTCCATCATGACCGGCAGCATGAACTCGCCGATCGGCACGGAGAAAAACAGGAAGAGCAGCGGAAAGGCGATCAGCCGGGTGACTTGCCAGCCGAGGCACAGCGGCACCGCCAGCACCAGCATGGCGGTGAAGGCGAGTTGCGTCACGGCATTGACAGCCACGAGTTCGCCCAGCAGCCAGCCCAGGCCCAGCAGCGCCATGGGCAGGAGCACCCAAGGCATTGGCCGCGGTTCGAAGCGGGCCAGGTCCTCGCGGCGGCGCCATATCAGCCAGAGCGCGATGGGCGGCACCACGAAGGCGTGAGCGAAGGTCCCGGAGCGGTCCCAGATCTCGACCATGGCCAGCCCCGTACGGCCGTAGAGCAGCAAGATCGCTGCCAGGACCAGCAGCAGACCGGGCAATGCGCGGCGCCAAGGCTCCGGGATGCGGGACAGGCTCATGCAGTCTCCTTTTCTGCCAGCAAGGCATCTAGATGGCGGTCGACGACCGAGAGGTGGGCATCCCAGCTGAAGCGGCTCAGCACGCATTGGCGACCCGCAGCGCCCACGCGAGCTGCCAGCGCACGGTCCTCGATGAGGCTGGACAGGTGCGCCACGTAGTCCTCGGCGGAATCGGCGGGCAGCAACTCGGCGAGCGTGGGATCCGGGCTGATGACTTCCGCGCAATTGCGCGCGACGACCACGGGCTGGCCCATAGCCATTGCCTCCAGGACCTTGTTCTGGATGCCTCGCGCCACGCGCAGAGGCGCCACCACGGCCGCAGCATGCTGCAGGTAGGGGCGAACGTCGGGCACCGTACCGGTCACCTTGATGCCCGGCTGCTGAGCCAAAGCCTGAACCGCGGGCGCCGGGCTGCGCCCGACGATGTGGAAGCGCAGTGTCGCAAAGCGTTGCCGCAACTGCGGCAGTACGGCTTCGGCAAACCAGCTGACGGCATCCACATTGGGCCAGTAGTCCATAGCGCCCGTGAACACCAAGGGGATTTCATCGGCCTGGAAAGGATTCGGGCGCGCGTCATCGGGCGCGAAACGATCGGCATCGACACCGTTGCCGAGGACGTCCAGCTCGGCGTCGAGTCCGGGCGAAAGCTGCCGGAACAGGGCCACCTCGTTGGCCGTGACGAAGAAGCTGCATTGCGCTGCCCGCGCCGCTTCCTGCTCGAATGCGAGGAGCTTGCGCCCTTCCCTCGCATAGACCCACGACATGGGCCAGCGGTGCTGGGGCGCGTACTGGGTCCATTTGGCCGAATCGACGTCGGCAAAATTCAGCAGCATGGGCAGCTCGGGAAAGACCATGGCGTACTGGGCCATGACGCCGGAATAGATCACCGATGCATCGAGCGGCACACGCGTGGCCAGATCCCGGGCCCAGCTCATGAGCTGAGCCTTCCGGTAAAAAGGCAGGCTCAGGGCTTCGCCGCTGAGCAAGCCACGCGCGCTGCCGATCTTGGCCACACCGGGGTGCAAGGGAACGGCACGCACCTCCGCGCACAGGCTGCGCAGCACGTCCACGTATTGCCAATCGTCCGGATCGTCGACGAAGGTGCCCAGATAGATCTTGTGGCGCTTCGCCAGATGCGCAAGCAGGTGGTAGGAGCCGAGCTTGTCGCCCTTGTTCGGCGGGTACGGCAGCCGGTGCACGAAGTAGAGCAGGTTCGACATGGCGTCGCCTCAGCCCAGGTTGCGCACGATGAAGGGCCCCAGCCAGTTCGCCACGCCGATCGGCAGCTTGCGCCAGGTCTTGATCAGGAGCTGGTACTTGGGGTTATTCGGGTTGTTCTGGGGTACCGACTCGCGCTTGAACAGGCAGTACTCGTAGCTCAGCGGCGTGGGCTCGAATCCCCAGTTCTTTTTGAAGGCAAAGGAGCCCGTGCCTTGCTTGCTGCGCCCGTAGTCGAAGACCTTGAGCCCGCGCGCGCAGGCACGGCGCATCAGCTCCCAGTACTTGAAGTCGTTGGCGGCCAGGTCGCGCGCTGATTCGTCGTCGCCCGCGTAGTAGGGCAGGCATTCGTCGCGGAAGTAGAAGCTCAACACGCTGGAGAGCGGGCGGCCATCGGGCGCACAGACGGTCAGCACCTCGGCATCCTGGCCAAACGTCCGCAGCAGCGCCGCGAAGTAGCGCTTGGGCATGGCGGGCGTGCCATGGCGATGGACATTGTCTGCGTAGAGCGCGAAGAAGTGATCGACATTGGCATCCAGTCGCGAGCTCAGGCCGTTCTTGATGCCCTTGCGCACCATGGCTCGCTGCTTGCGCGGGATCGCCAACATGTTCGCCTCTTCGTCCGGCAGGATCTCCTTGCGGAAGGTAACGTACAAGTCCTGGCGCGGCCAGTCGGCGTGGCGCGTGTTCACATTGCGCAGCTCCAGATGCTCAGCGCCCAGCTCCAGGCCGATGCGCCGGGCTTCTGCTTCGAGAGCCAGAGCCGTTTCTTCATCGCTCGCAGCCACGCCGCCGTAGACACCGAAGGGCAGGCTCACAAGAGCATGGCCAAAGAGCCTGCTCTTCACCTGCGCAAGGGGCAGCACGCCGAGAATCTGCCCTGCCCGCTCGGCATAAAGGAAAAAGCCGCGGTGGCCGAATTGCTCCTCGATCAGCGTGAGCCAGGCCGAGCGGTGGAAGAAGCTGGCCTGCGGGCAGGCGAACACGAAGTCGTCCCAGCGCCGGGCAATATCGGCTTGCCGCGCCGTGAGGCGCTTGATCTCGAGCGGCGCGCTCATTCAGTTGCGCCCGAGGAAGATCTGGTCCATGCGCCCCCAGGCAAAATCGGACAGCAGCTGCGCGATGCGGGCATGGGTACGGGCGATGTTGACGTAATGACGGAAGCGCGTCTTGCCATCGATGCCCGCAATGCGCGGCTGCTGAGGATCGATCTCCCAGGGGTGGAAGTAGAAGACGGCCGCCTGCTGATCCCTCTCGTTGACCTGCCGGATCATCCAGCGGGAGAGTGCATAGGGAAGCAGCCGGAAGTAGCCGCCACCGCTGGACGGAAGGTTGCGGCTGAACATGCGCAGCGTGGTCACGGGCACTTCGAGCAGGCCGTCGCGCACCGGGTAGGCGAAGCGCGGTGAATCGGGCATGCCATAGTGGTCGTGGGCGATGGGGTAGACGCTGGAGCTGTAGCGGTAGCCGGCTTCCTGCAGCACATCGAAGGCCCAGAGGTTGCCGTCACCAATGGAAAAGCTCGGCGCGCGGTATCCCCGAACCGGCACACCGCCCAGGTCCTCGAGCAGCTTCTTGGCGCGGCCGACGTCTGCGGCGAAGGCGTCGCGGTTCAGCTCGCTGGCGCGCTGGTGGCCGTAGCCATGGCTGGCGAGCTCGTGCCCGCGGGCCACGATCTCCCGCACGACCGCGGGGTAGCGCTCGGCGATCCAGCCCAGGGTGAAGAAGGTGGCCTGCGTGCCTCGCTCGTCGAGCAGGTCCAGGATCAGCGCCATGTTGCGCTCAACGCGGCATTCGCGACGATCCCAGTCACCGCGATCAATGTACGGGGCGAATGCCGAGACCTGGAAGTAGTCTTCCACGTCGATGGTCATCGCGTTGCGGATGACCTTGGCATCGTTTCGCATCAGCATGGCCGCAGGCGCTCAGTCGGGCTTGGCGGCTGCCGTGACCAGCTTCTGAAGCAGGTCCAACGTACGCAGATTGATGCGCTCGAGCCGGTTCAGGCTGGCCTCCAGGCGCGCCAGGCGGTCTGCATACTGCTGCTCGCCGAGCGTGGCGATCTCGCCGACAAGCTCTCGCGCCGCATGGCCGTTGACCTTGAGCTTGCCGACCTCGGCCAATCGTACGTCGGCCAATCGTGCATCGGCCAAACCGCCGGCACCTGTGTCGATATCGACCTCGGTGATCGGGCCGCTGGGCACCTTGGATTCCTGGGCGATGTCGTTGAGCACTTCATCGACATCCGATTGCTGCAGGTGCTGACGCTCGGCCATGAAGCCCAGCAGCAGCAAGCGGTCGCACAGGGTGTTGATGCGGCGCGGGATGCCGCCGCTGGCCTTGTGGATGCTGGCAAAGGCCTCGTCGTCGAAGGTGGGTTTGCCTCTTGACCCGGCGCACTTGAGCCGGTGCTCGACATAGGCTCGCGTCTCGTCTTCGTCGAGCGGTCCAATGTGGCAGGTTGCCGCCACGCGCTGACGAAACTGCTCCATCTCGGCACTCTGCAAGATGCCCCGGAACTCAGGCTGGCCGACCAGGAAGGTCTGCAGCAGCGACTGGTTGTTGAACTGGAAGTTGGAGAGCATGCGCAGTTCCTCGACCGCGCGGGCGGTGAGGTTCTGGGCCTCGTCCACGATCAGCAAGCAGCGCTTGCCCTGGGCCGTCTGGCTGACGAGAAAGGCCTCCAGCGTCATCAGCAGCTCGGATTTGGCGAGGTCCTTGACGCGCACGCCGAAGGCCGAGCCGACCATGCGCAAGGTGTCGTCGGCATCGAGTTGGGTCGTGACCAGATTGCCGATCACGACATTGCTGCGATTCAGGCTGTCGAGCAGGCCCCGCAAAAGCGTAGTCTTACCTGCGCCGATCTCGCCCGTGATCACGATGAAGCCATCGTTGCGCAGCACGCCATAGTCCAGGTAAGCCTTGGCGCGGCGATGCTGCTTGCTTCCGAAATAGAAGTTTGGGTCCGGGCTGAGCTGGAAGGGCTTGCTGGTCAGGCCGTAAAAGGCTTCGTACATGGCCGCCCCTCAAAACAGCTGGACTAAATTGACCAAAGCCGCATTCTCCTGATAGCCCGTGGCACCTTGTGACTGCGCGTGGCGCAGGCTCACGCCGAGAGAGGTGCGACGGGCGAGTTGCGTGCTCCAGCTGGCGGTGGCGGTTCGCATCTGGACACTGTTGCCCAGGGCGCTGTTGCCACCGTTGCCGTTGTTGCGAAACCAGGAGAGGCTGATGCCCACATTGGAGATGGGCGTCAACTGATGCGACAAACTGCCGCTGACACCGCCCTGCGTGACGCTCGAGAACCGGCCCAGGTCTCCGCCGTAGATCGACGAAACGCCGAGCCGGCCCGTCACGCTGCGCTGCAGACTGAATATGAGCGTGGTGCGCACACCGCTGGCGGAATAGCTGAGCTGCTGCGAGCGCGCCAGCGTCGGTGCGTTGGTCAGGAAGGCTCTGTTGATCTGAGCATCCGGGCTGATGCCGTTGGCACTCAAGAAGGCGCGAACCAGCTGGTCGCGCTTGACCGGATCGGGTTCGATCGACGCGTACTGCAGAAACAGTACGTCGTACGCGCTGCCCAGGCTCGTCGCGCTGAGTTGCGGCACCTGGCTCGCCGTCTGGGTGTCTACATAGCGCAGCGCCGAACGTGCCAGCCTGTACTCCACGTTGACGCTGTGCGTGTCGCCGTAGACGTGGTGCATCCACTCGCCGGACGCCCGGACCCGCGGCGACGGCACCCAGTTCACACTGCCGCCGTAGATCGAACTGGTCTGGTTCGTGCCGATCTGGTAGTTGCTACGTTCTACCCCGCCGTGAAGCGAGGCGGACAGATCCACGTCGTATTGGTAGCTCAGGCCGAGCCAGGCCTGGTCATCGTTGCCCGCACTGGTGGTGCCCTGGAAGTTCGTGCTCTGGCTGACGAGGTTCGCAGACCAGTTGAGTTTGCCGCCGCTCAGGCCAGTCAGGACGGCCGAGCCGCCGATCTGGCGCGCATCGCCGAGCGTGCTGTGCCTGCTGCGACTATCCGTGGCCGTGGCCCGGATCACGAAGGATGCGAAAGAGCCCACGTGACCTTGGAGCGTCGGAGAAACGGAGAGCGTGGAGACCTCTGTGCGGTTCGTGCTGGCCAGGCTGGTGTCCACGGTCTGGGCCCCGAGGGCCGAGTTGGACACCTGCGAAATCAAGGCCGTCACGTCCACTTTCAGGACGTGCTGGATCAACTCGGCCGAGCCCGTCGCGTTCAGGCTCTGCTGAAGCCGGTCGGGCTGCCCGCCGCCGAAGTAGGCGATGCCGCTGAGCGCGTAGTCGAGCTTGCCAGTGATCAACCCTGCCCGGCTGCTCATGGTGATGCCCGGGCTCACGGTCATGACCACCCCCGCGTCGCGCTCGCCCGCGACCATGGCGACGTTGTCGGTGACGAGCGTCTGTAGAGTCAGGCGCGACTGGATCGTCGTGCCCCCGGCGCCCGCCACGCTGGTGCCTGCCACGCCAGCGCCCGCCACGCTGGTGCCTGCCACGCCAGCGCCCGCCACGCCGAATCCCGCCACGTCGGCGGCCCAGACTGATGGCGTCAGCGCTGGCAGGCTGATCAGCACGGCGCCGCACAAGCGGCGCCCCGCTTCAGGTCGGCTCCTTGGGAGCTTCATTGCCATAGCCGTAGCCATACCCATAGCCGTATCCGTAACCGTATCCATATCCGTATGCACCGGCGGCATTCTCGGCTGCTTGATTCAGCAGCAGCATCTTGACTGGACAGGACTCGATAGTGGCGAGCGCCTGCTGCACGGCGCTTTGCTGGGTCTTTTCGGCATGGACGACGACCACGATCTGACCCATATGGGAGGCGAGCACACGTGACTCGGTCGTTAGCAACAGGGGCGGCGAATCGAAGATGATGATCCGATCCGAATAGCGCTGCGCCATATCGTTGAGCATGTTCGTCATGGCATCGCTGGCCAGCATTTCCGTAGCGCGCGCTTGCGGCGTGCCGCTTGGCAGCAGCGTGAGCTTGTCGACATTGGTGCGCAACAGCACGTCGCTCATGTCGGCCGTTCCCTGGAGCACGTCGAGCAGGCCGGGGCCGGCAGGCAGGCCCAGCACCCGCAGCACCGAGGGGCGAGCGACGTCGGCGTCGACCAGCATCACGGTGTTATCCATCTCGGCAGCAATGCTGAGCGCGAGGTTGAGCGAAGTGAAACTCTTGCCTTCGCCGGCCAACGCACTGGTCACCATGATCAGGTTCGCGTGGTTGATCGAGGCGGCACCCTTGCCCATCGCGTTCTTGATCAGCGGGCGCTTGATGACGCGGTACTGGTCTGCAATATGGCTTCGGGGGACATGAGGCGCGATATACCCTTGCGCGGCAAGCGCCTCCAGGTCCAGCTCGACCCGCTTGGAAAGCGGTTTCGCGTCTGCGGCCTCGGCAGGCCCCGGAAGGCCGGCCGGCGCCGATACAGGCGCAGGTGGTGCCTCGGCCGCAGGTTGGAGCAGATTTTGCTCAGGGATTTCCACGCCGGCCTGGCGCAGTTGCTCCAAGCGCCGGGCCGCTTGTTCGATCAGGCTGCTCATATCAACTCACCTGCCGATTCTGAATAATCACCAGCACCGTCAAGCCCACGACAAAGAGCATGAGCAGGCTGCCGGACGCGGCGCCGAAGCGATAGAGGTCAAGCTTGGCCCGACGGCGATCGGCGTCCGTGGTGAGACGTGAGACAACGCCCAGGATGGGCAACTCGAGACGGATGCGCATCTCATTGGCGTCGTGAAAGACCGGACGAAGCTGGCTGGCTGCAAAGGCAGCGAACACTCCGGCAAACAAAGCCACCGCCAGCGCACCGGCCAGCAGCAGCAGGCGATTCGGCGCCACCGGCTGCGGAGACACGCGAGGCGGGTCGATCAGACGAAAGTCCGCCAGACTCCCCGCGGTATCCAGGTCGGTAGACATGCTAGCGGACTCTCGACGAGCCACCAGGTCCTCATAATTCTTCTTCTGGATCGCATAGTCACGATTCAGCTGCGAAGCCTCGGCCTCCAGTTGAGGAGCGGTCTTCAGAGACGAAAGCGCATGAGCGTAGCGCGACGAATATTCGTCCACCCGGGCCCTGAGAGAGGCCACCTGCACCTCCGAGCTGGCCAGAAGACGAGACAGCTCCAGGACGGCCGGGTTGCCACCGGTGCCGCCCGCAAGGCCCACGCTGGGCATCGCAAGCGCCTTCTTGCGCAATTCGGCCACCTCCTTGCGCTTGAGGTCCTCGAGATCCTTGATCAGCTTGCGCGTCGCGATCACATCGGGGTGCTGATCGGTATAGCGTTGCAGCAGCGCATCCAGATTGGAGCGCTGAGTCTGCAAACGGGCATCGAGCTCCGGCGTGGAGATGTCGGCCGTCGATTCTTCGAGCAGGCTCTGGACCGTGCTCTTGCCATCGGTCTTGCCGGTTCGAATCATCTCCAGTTGCTGCTTGGCGGCGTCGCGCGCATTGACGGCCTCGCGATACTCCAGGCGAGCACGCTCCAACTGCTGGCTCAGGTCGCCCAGTTGGGCGGCACTGTCTTTGCCATCGGCGGCAAAACGGTCGATATTGCGCAGCCGGAACTCCTTGACACGGTTTTCCGCCTCCTCGAGCTTGGCCTCATAGGACTTGATCTGCTCGTTCAGGAAGGAGGCCGCCGTTGCGGAATCCTTGCGCTGGCCGCTGAGGCTGGACTCGACAAAGATCTGCACCAGCGACTGCATGACGCGGCGCGCTTGCTCGGGCTGGGAATCTCGGTAGCTCAGGGTATAGAGGTTGTCGCCGCGCGCGGCGTTGATGGCGAGATTGCGCATCACCGTATCGATCAGGGCATCCTGGTCGGCCTTGGACTGGCTCTTGAGATCCAGGTCCGCCATGCGAACGAGCTTCTCCACGTTCGGACGGCTGATCAGCGTCTTGCTGAGCAAGCCGACCTGCTGCTCCACGTTGGGCTGCACCGCCAGCCCGGCCATCAGAGGCTTGAGGATCGACTGCGTATCCACGTAGATACGCGCCGAAGCTTCGTAGCGATCAGGCAGCACGAACACGACCACCGCAGCCACCAGGCCGGTCAGCCAGGCCACCGTCACGCCAGCCCATCGGTACTTCCAGGCGCGCTTCGCGATGGCCAGCGCTTGGGCAATCAATTGGTCCATGGGATGCTTTTCAAGAAGACCGGGACAGCGTCAGCCGCAATCCAAACGGTGAGCAGATCAAAAGAAGCTTTGCGGGATGACAAGAATGTCACCCGGCCGCATCTCGACATTGGCCGAGATATCACCACGGCGCAGCAGGTCCTTTAAACGAACCGAGTACTGCTTGTTGGGCCCTTCAGAAGTCCGCAGGATACTGGCGTGATTGCCATCGGCAAAGTCCGTGAGGCCGCCCACGGCAATCATCACGTCCAGCACGGTCATCTTCTGCTTGTAAGGCAGGAACAGCGGGCGCGCTGCTTCTCCCACCACGCGGATCTGTTCGCTGTAGGGGCCGACGAAATTGGTGACGATCACGGTGACGACGGGGTCCCGCACGTACTTGCTCAACTGCTTTTCGATGTCGCGGGCAATCTCCACTGAGTTCTTGCCCTGCGCGACGAGGTCGTCGATCAACGGCGTCGAGATCTTGCCGTCCGGGCGCACCGGAACCGACATCGACAACTCTGGATTGCGCCAGACAATGACGTTGAGGTTGTCGCCCGCTCCGACGACGTAGTTATAGTCGTCCTTGGCCGCCGAGGCCGGTGCAGCGGGATACTGGGGGCCGGCACATGCGACCAGAAGACTGGCCAAGCCCGCCAGAATCACCACGGACGGCAGGCGCCCGATCCATCCAAACGATCGCTTCATTGAAATCCCCCTGAACAGCGCCCCTAGCGCCGGTCCACAGATATCCGCGACAGAGCTCCCCAGCCCTTGCCGCGCAGTGATTACCCGTCCATGTTGCCACAGCGACGAACTCGGGCCCGACGGCCACTGACGGACTATCGGGATCCTAACCACACAATTCGTCACGGGAATCCTGAATACCCATCCATCCCGGGGATGAAACGACCGGGGGGCCGCCGACTCGGGTGGCTCAGCCTTGCTTGGCGACTGTTCGCCCTCGCAGCACCGGACGCACAAACATCAGGAGCAATTGTTGGAGCGGATTTGCATTTCCGAACGGTCGCCAGGCATGGCTGAACCGCTGCTGATACGCATCGAACTGCATCGACCAAGGGGCGGGCCGTAGCGGCCCCCGACCAAGAAGAATCTTGAGGACCGCGGTCCCCATCACGCCCGCACAGAGATTGCAAGCCATCATGGTCGATGGCCCGCGTTTCTCGGCAAAGCTGACCCCGCTCGGATCCACCAGATACCTGCGTTGCAGCATTGCCGGCGATAGGCCGGCGGCAAAGCGGGCATATTGCTCCTGCTCGTCGAATCCCTCCACCCGAAAATACTCTTCGAAGCTCATGCCGCCGGGCTTGAAGTAGAGGAATGCCACACCCATCCCCAGGGGAGCCGCCGTCAGCGCGGGAATGCCGCGCTCGTGGCAGGCCTTGAAGATCATCCGCCGCGCCGGCAGGGCAAAGAAGTCGATGCTGTCGACATACACATCGACGCCCTGGAGGAATTCGTCAAGGTTGGCCGCCGTCACGCCGTTGCCAAAGACCTTGACGTCGATCTCCGGGTTGATGTCAGCGACCGTTTCTGCCATGACCTCGGTCTTCGGGCGTCCGACCGTGGACATGAAGGCGCCGACCTGGCGGTTGAAATTGTGGACATCAAACTCGTCGAAATCCGCAATGTGCATGTGCCCGATCCCCAGACGAGCCAGGGTCACGGCGTGGATCGCGCCGACGCCCCCTGCGCCGGCGATGGCAACGCGGGCCCGACGAAGGCGCTCCTGTTCCTCATGCGTCACCCAACCGATGTTGCGCGAATAGGCTCGCTGGTAATCAAATTGAACTGCCATGCGATCTCCCGTCATTGCATGTGCCAGAAGAAAGCGGCTCGCCGGCGCGTCATGAGCAGGTCCGTTGACGGACTCAAGCGTGGCACACGCCACAGCCGCCTCTCAAGGCAACAAGACTACAAGCCATCACAATAAAGCAATTGGGCGAGCACCGGAAACCCGGCCTCGCCCAGCACTGGACCCTACCCAGAAAGTAAAGCAGCGCCCATGGCGCTGCTCTTCCTTATGCTCGGCCTCGCCACCCCGAAAGGGGTGTTCGAGACAAGAAGCTATCAGGCCTTGTTGCTGCGACGGCGCGCGAAGCCCAGCGCCACCAGAGCCAGACCGGCCATGGCCAGCGCCGAAGGTTCCGGCGTGTTGAAGACCGTGTTGGCCGAGCCACTCGAGAAGGCCGTGGTACCAGCCTGAACCACGACGCCCTCAAACTGACCCGAAGTCAGCGCAACGCTGTAGAACGGCGCCGGAGCGGTGAAGAAGTTCTTACCGTCAGTGGTCAGGGTCAAATCAACGGTCTGTCCAAACGCACCGCAGAGGTTGCCGCCGGTGCAGGTTTCGTATCCATAACCGAAGGTAGCGTTGCCCCCGCCCAGGCTCTTAACAGCGTCGCCACCGGTGGTGTAGGTCGACAGAGTATTGCCATCAACCAGGGCGTCGAATGTGGCGTTCGCACCCACGTCCAGCAGCAGGTTCAGCGAACCCGTGTCGAGATAGAAGGTTGCCGATCCGCCCGAACCCACCGCGTAGTGGCCAGTACCGAGGAACGTGGCCAAAAGGCCGTACTTGCCGCCCAAGCCGGATTGGTTGGCGTTGTATTGCACCGACTGGTTAGGCGAATTGTCCAACTTGAAGTAACTAGCCGTGAAGTTCAGGCTCACCGCAAAATGGGTCGCGTCCGTGAACGTCAGCGCTTCGTTGTACCCGCCGCCGATATCGTTGGCCACGAAGCTCGACAAGGTACCGCCGATGCCATAGCCGGTATTCGCCGGATTCACGGTAAACGTCGGATAGACCGGCGATGCGAAGGCCGGCACCGCGGCGGCCAGAGCAACTGCGGCAGTGGCCGCGGAAAGTAGCTTCTTGAACTTCATGGTTCGCTCCTTGGAATGGTGGCGTGACGAGCAACTAGACGAAGCTACTCAAGCAAACCGTGTGCCACCACAAAATTGTCAATACAAATCAATGTGTTATGAACATCTCACTCAAACCGGAAAAGGCGCATGTAAAACTTCCCGACAGCTGCACGTCCGGGTGCGGCCCGATCTCCTGCCGTATCAGTACTCCGGATGTCCGCTCAACAGCTGAGCGGCATACAGTGCCGGGATTGCATAGCTGATGCCGGTCGGCGAGCCGAGCGCGCTCTCCTTGCTCCCCTTGACCAGCACCATGTTCAAGATACCGATGACGGCGCCGGTCTGCATGTCCAGCACCGGGCCACCGCTATTGCCAGGATAGGCGGTGGCATCAAGCTGATAGATGTCGAAGCTGCCGTTTCGCAACTGCCGCACGGCACGCTCGTTGAGGCCGGACGAACCAGGCGCCGGCAAGGCAATGGGTGTCACGGCAGAAACGGTGCCGCGATGCGTAACGGTAGAAAACCCGAGCGCACCGCCGACGGGAAAGCCCATGATGGCAACTTCCGAGCCTTCACGGGCAAGCTCGGCTTGGAGCTTCAGCGCCGGCGCGCCTGGTCCTTCAAAGTGCAGCAAAGCCAAGTCGTGCTCCCGGTCCAGGGCGACGATCTGCGCGGCGCGTTCGCCCCAGCTACCGTCAGGACGGCGCACCTGCACCATCAGGCTGCGCTCAGCCTCGCCACCGAGTTGATCGGGCTCCGGCAGAACATGGACATTCGTGATCAGCGCGTTGCCAGCTCCAACCACGAACCCACTGCCTCGGAAGGAAAATCGGGGGTTGTCGGTCGCGGCGTAGGTGCCCACGAGCACGATGGAAGGCTTGGCCCGCTGGATCAACTCGGGCAAGCCTGCCTCGCTTGGCAGACACACGGCAAGCAGCGCGCCCAGAGCCAACAGGCGACAAAAATGGCGACGATTCGAGCTCATTGCAGCAGGTCTCCCGACGTCTGGCCCATCTCCAGCGCCGCGACGCAGCGCCTCCATACGCCGTCCGGCTCGTCGAGCTTAAAGCCATAGAAGGAGCCCGCGTCCAAGTCCTTGCGACGCATGACCCTGATCGTCACGCGCGAATGCTCGTCCTTGCCCAGCTCGACGTCGGCATGCCCCACCGAGCCCGTGGGCAACTCCAGCTTGCATTCGGCCTGAAAACCCGAAAAAGATAGCTCGATGACGTCGAGTGGGAACTCCTTGGGCCCGTCCGCCATTTCGATCACCACGGTCGCAGGGCAACGGATCGAAAAGCGCTGATGCTGCCGAAGCGGGTGTCCGGACAGCACCGTACCTTGAAGCATGGGCAGCACTCCCCGGTACTCAGGCGCGTCGTAGATGGACCAAAGCAGCTGCTTGCGCCGGTCATCCAGATTCTTGAAGACCTGCGTTTTCTGATTGAAGAAATAGTCGAGAAGCTCCGGCGTCATGACCGGATCGTTAGTCGTGAAGTAACGGCGGCGGGGCAACTCGATGTTCTTCAGCGTCAGCTCGAAGAAGTACCTGTGCATGTTCTTGCGTGCAGGGCGTCCTCGATATCCGGCACGGAAGATCTCGCGCGCAAATTTCAGGTCCAGGCAGGCACCGACCGCCGGAGCTCCGTTCGCGAAGTCGTATTCGGCGACGGTCGTCTCTTGCAGGCGTTCGAAAAAGAGCAAAGCCTCGTAGAGCTCGATCCGGTCCGGATTCACCGCGATCACCAGGTGCCGCGTGTCAAAGAATTCGGTGCAGTACTGGTGCATGAATTTCATCAGCGGAAACAGGATCGCCCCACCCGTCTTGCGAAAATCCGGATGCACGGCCAGCGCTGAGATTTCCGCGATCTGCCCCCCCTTGCTGCGCACGCGCTCCAGATCGAACACGGCCTGCAGGGGGAACCCAAACACCCCTTCGCGGATCATGGAAATCGTCCCGACGACGCGTTCGTCGTACTTCGCACAGAGCGTCGTCGTGGTTGGCAACGCATGGTAGGGCGTGGCCCGCATCCCGCTGGCGTCGGGCTTCATGAAGCCGGCGTCTACATAAGCGTCATGGAGAATGCGAAAGCATTGCTCGAGCTCTTCACGCGTCTCGGCAATCTTAAGGATCAGGCGCGGTGGAGGATCCGGGTCGCAATCGACCATCAGCCGGTAGACCGCGAAGCGCAAGGACGATGGTAGCGATGCGATCGAAAGGCGCAAAAGCTTTCGCAGTTGCTTACGCAGACTGGACCGACGAATCTCAGGCATGGCTGGCGCCCCTCCCAAGGACTGGACTCAAAGAGTGCCGAGCAACTTCTGGACTTCTTCCTGCTGAGCCAGCTTGTCTCCGAGCGCGGCCAATCGCTTCAGTTCCTCACGAGCCGCATCCTTTTGACCCGCCGACAGATAGTAGCGCGCCAAATTCAATCTGCTGGGATGATTTTCGGGCGTCAATGCCAGGACCTTTTTCTGAAGATCTATGGCCTTCGCCATTTGGCCCGACTGTGCATAGATCTCGGCCAAGGTGTCCATGTAGGAAGGTTGATTTGGTGCGAGCGCATTGGCCTTCTCCGCGAGTTCCAAGGCGCCTGGCTTCCTTTCTTGGCCAAGCACCCAGGCAAGATTGTTCAGGACCACCGGACTGTCCGGATTGAGTTTCATGAGGGCGCGATACCGCTCCTCCGCCAGTGCGAACTTCTTGCCTGACATGGCCAGGCTCCCGAGATGAGTGAGAAACGCCTCATCCTGAGCATGCGCCGCCAACCATTCCGCTTCGAACTTGCTCGATTCGGCGTCCCGTCTGCCTTCCAGCAGTGCGATATCAAGCTTGACTGCGACGATGCCGCCGCCGCCCTTTGAGAGCGCGACACGATAGTTCTGCGCGGCGGCATCCCAAGACTTGGCGCTCGCCTCGCTATCACCGGCCAATATCCAGCCCAGTGCGCTTTGCGGTTGCTGCGATTGAATCTGCTTTGCCATCTTCAGCGCCTCCGCCTTGTTGCCCTTGGCGTCTGCGATCTGCATCAGTGCGGTCTGCGCAGGCAGAAAGTCGGGCTGCACGCTGAGAGCCCGATTCAGCACACGCACGGCCGCTTCGCTGTCTTTTCTGGATGCATAAAACTCGGCCAGCGGCATGTAATACGCAGCTTGCTTGGGACGTAGACCGATTCCCTCATTGAACGTCGCGATGGCCTGGTCATAGGCACCGTTTGCTGCCTGAACCTGACCGAGAGCCATGCGTAGTTCCGGACTGTCCGGCACTGCCGCGACCGCTTCCTGTGCCGCCGCCAAGGCCTGCTTGTCTTCCTTCCTACCAACCAGCGATTCGATCAAGGCCAGCCTGGGCTCCATTTCGGAGGGCATCTGACTGATCAGCGTGCGCAGGCCTTGAGCCGTCTCCTCGGGTTTGCCTCCATTTTTTTCATTCAGGGCAAGCAGCGTCATCTGCGCCCTGACATGCTTGGGGTTCGCTTTCACGAAAGCCTGGAGCCGCGCCAACGAGAGTTGGGGCTTGCCTGCGGCGACATCGAGAGCGACAAGGGCCGCGAGCGCTGGATAGTAGTGCTCATCGATCTTCAAAGCGGCATTGAAATCCTGCCTTGCCTTGTCAAACTGCCCGCGGTTCACGTCAATTCGCCCTCGAAGCGTCTGCACCGCGGCATTGCCCGGCACCTTGCGCTCGACCGCAGCCACCAGTTCAAGTACTTGGTCATAGTTTCGCTGCAGGGCGAACACCTTGATGAGTGCCATCTCGGCCTGGACACCCCGGTCCGACGCAGCAATCGCGCGAAGCTCCCCGATGCCACGCTCCACCTTGCCGTCGCGGATCGCCGACTGCGCAAGCGCGACCCGCGCTGAAACATCGCCGGGCTTGCGCTTGATGATGCCGCCCAAATAGCCGTCGGCTGCCTTCGTGTCGCCTCGGGTCACCTCGATTTCAGCGGCCAATCTCAGGGCGTCCGTGGGAGGGGTTGGAAGATCAAGCAGAGGTTGCAGAACGGCTTCCGCCTTGGCTGCGTCCCCCATGCGCAGGTCCAACTGAGCCTGCAACAGCCTTGCTTTCGCGTTGTCCGGGTAAGCCAACAACAGCTTCCCGAGGTGCACTTCCGCCTCAAGCAGCGCGCCGCGCCTCAACTCGATATTGGCGGCCAGTTGCAGGACTTGCTCATCGCCGCTGGCGACCTTGAGCACTCGCTGGATATGCTCGTTGGCCTCCTTGAGTTCGTTGCGCTGCAGAGCGAGTGCGGCGGCGAAGAACTCCACCTGCAGACTCTTCGGGTCCACCGACTGCAATTCCTTGAGCTGGGCTGCAGCGCCAACAAGATCATTTTTGTCAAGCAACAGGGAGATCACGGCCCCCTGCGCCAACCAATTCTTCTTGCGCAAGGAAAGCGAATGCCGGTACGCGGCAATGCTTTCGTCGTTCTTTGCTTGCGCTGCCAAGATCTCGCCCTTGATCATCCAGGCCTCGGCATCGTTTCCATCTCTGGCGATGTACCCTTCAAGCTCACGCATCGCCGACTCGGCACCCTCCTGAGCGCGCAATGCCCGAATGCGCACCAACTGGGCACGACGGCTGGAAGGATCCAGCTTGAGCGCCTCGTTCACTGTCTGCAGTGCGGGGAGGTTCTGATTTTGTCGCCCGCGTGCAATCGCCACGGTCGTCATCAGGTCAACCTGTTCCGTAGTACCTGCGAGTTTCTTGTCGGCGAACTGTTCAATGAGTTTGGCGTTCTCACCGCGCGCCAGCATCAACCGGGCGCGCAGCGGCGCCACAGCAGTCTCACTGAGTCCCAGCTTGGCGGCCTTGTCCAGCTCCACTTCCGCCGACGGCACATTTCCCGCCTCGTAAAGCGTGCGTGCAAGCAGGAGACGGGCATCGACCAGATTCGCGTTCTTTTGCAGAGCATTCTTCAGACGCACGACGCTCGCGCTGCGATCGCCCTTGGCCAGCGCTTCTCGCGCTGCGGCGACGTCCTCCTCGGCCGTGCTTCTGGAACAACCGGCCAGCAAGAGCACCATGCTGAGCAGCATCGCCCATGCTGCCTTATGCGTTGAAAAATGACTCACTGGAACTCCCCGTTGATTTATTTGATCTGCAGCCGGCTCATCAAGTCATACAACGTAGGGCGGCTCACTCCGAGCAGTTCGGCCGCCTTGACGATGCTGCCGTCTGCGCGCGCCAGCGCGGCCACCACCGCCTGCCGTTCGGCCCGCTCGCGCACGGTGCGCAGATCAAGCGAGCTGAGGGCTTCAGCGCCGCCCTGCGCATCAGCAGCGCGCAGGCCGAGGTCGTCCGCGGTCACGCGGTCGCCGTCCGCCATGATGGATGCTCGTTTGATCAGATTCTGCATCTCACGCACATTGCCGGGCCAGGCGTGCGCTTCGATGGCGCGAATAGCGTCTTCGGCGAGGACCAGTGCAGGCCGGCGCTGCTCGGCTGCGAAGCGGCGCAGGAAGGCATGAGCCAGCAGCACCGCATCGCCCATGCGTTCGCGCAGCGGCGGGATGTCGACGACGATTTCCGCCAGTCGGTAGTAGAGGTCCTCTCGGAACCGCCCCTCCGCGATGTGCTTTTTCAGATCCTGATGCGTGGCACCGACGATTCGCACGTCAATGGCAATCTCCTGCCGCCCGCCGACGCGCTCGATCACACGCTCCTGGAGAAAACGCAGGAGCTTGGCCTGCAAGGACATGGGCAGATCGCCGATCTCGTCGAGCATCAACGTGCCGCCATGGGCCGTCTCGATCTTGCCGACGGTGGTCTTGCTGGCGCCCGTGAACGCGCCCTTCTCGTGGCCGAAGAGTTCGGTCTCCAGCAGGTTCTCGGGAATGGCTGCGCAGTTGATGGCAACGAATCGGCCCTTGCGCTTGGACGCATCGTGCAGGCCTTGCGCCAGCAGCTCCTTGCCGGTGCCGCTCTCACCGAGCAGCAGCACGGTTGCGTCGGTCTGCGCCACCTTCTCGATGGTCCGGCAGATGCGCTGCATGCCCGGGTCGCGGCTGATCACACCGCCCAACGCATCGCTCTGCTGCGCCATCAGCAGGCGCCGGTTCTCGCGCTGCAGTTCGTAGAGGCGGAAGGCGCGCTCCACCGTCAGGCCCAACACGTCCGGATCCACCGGCTTCGCCATGAAGTCATAGGCCCCCATGCGGATTGCACGCAGCGCGTTCGCCTGATCGTTCTGCCCGGTCAGCACGATCACCTTGACGCCGGGGTCCAACTCGATGAGTTTCTCCAGACACTTGAACCCCTCGGACACCGAGTCGGCATCGGGCGGCAGGCCCAGGTCCATGGTGACGACGGCCGGCGAATGGCGGCGGAACTGGAGGACGGCGCTGGCGACGTCATCGGCAAGGACGGACTCAAAACGGTCCAGCGACCACTTGAGCTGCTTCTGCAGCGCCGAATCGTCCTCGACGATCAACAAAGGGGGAAGCTTTTCAGCACTCATTTGCCGACCGCCATCGATACCGCGGACTTCGATTCCGCATGGAACAGTGGCAGCAGGATGGTGACGGTCGTGCCCTCGTTGAGCTTGCTTTCCACAGTGATCCGCCCCCCTAATTCTTGAAGATATTGATAGCTCTCGAATGCGCCGATGCCCATGCCATTGGTCTTCGTGGTCTGGAAGGGCTTAAAGAGGTGATTCTGAATGAAATCCTCGCTCATGCCGCAGCCTTGATCGACGACTTGGACCCTGGCCTGGCTACCCGCGTGATCCAGTGAAAGCGTCACGCTGCGGTCTTGCGGCGTTGCGTCAAATGCGTTTTGCACCACGTGGCCGATCACGCGTTCGACGCGCTCCTCGTGCCCGCGCGTGCGTATGGCGCCGCCAATCCTGAGCCCGAGCTCGCGGCCCTTGACGTGAGCAGCCTGCGCCAGCCGCTGCGCGATGGCTTCGAGGTCCACGCCACTGCTCACACCGTGCGGCTTCTCGCCCTCGCGCAGTTGCAGCATCAGCTGGCGCATCTTGTCCAGCGAGTTCTCGACCGTGTCCAACATGTCCTGTTGAAACTCGGGGTTGTCGCGCAGGCGCTGGGCATTGCGCATCATCAATGAGAGCTGCGTCACGATGTTCTTCAGGTCGTGGACGACGAAGGCCGACATCCTGTTGAAGGCCTCGAACTTGCGCGCCTCCAGCAGTGCTTCCGCGGCCTGCATCTGAGCGAGATAGCTGGACGCCTGGGAAGCGCCGGTCTTGAGCAGGTCACGCACCTCCCAGTTGATGTCGACGGCCGCTCGGGCACGACCCAGCACCACCATGCCGATCAGCTCGCTGCCAGCCAGCAGCGGCACGACCAGCCAGAACCGCGGCTCGCCCAGCAGCCACTGGGGCACGGAGACCGGCATCGCGCTTGCGCGCCCTGCCCTGACCTCGTCCAGATCGACCACCCATCCCTTCATACGCAGAAACCTGGAAAACTCCGAGTCGGCGCGTTCTTGCATGCCGCCCAGATCCAGGTTCCACTGCGCCGCGCGGACCAGGTTGCCGTCTCGATTCAGCAGCAAGAGCCCTGAGCCGGCCTCCAGGAGATTGGCCAGCGCACGGACGACCGTCACCCCCATCTGCGCTTCGCCGCCGCTGGACAGAACAGCCGTGAAACGCAGCCATTCCTGGCGGTAGTCGTAGCGATAGTTGAAGAAGTTCTTGCTGATGTAGACCCGCACCCGCGCACGCACCGACTCCGACAGCAAGAGCGCCGTCAGCGCCAGCAAGCCGAGCGCGGTCAGCACCCATTGAAGGGCCCGCCCCCACTCGCCGCCGGTGTAGCGCACGTAATAACCCAACCCTGCCACAGACAGCAGGTAGCCCCCCACAAGCAACAGAGCTGCCGACTGAAAGACGGCTGCCCGGGAGACGTGCAATCGCCCCATCCAGTCGGCCTTGCGGCGCGAGGCGAGCCACAACAGGGGCACGGCAAGGGCATGCACGAGCGCGCGCACGCTCAGGCCATCGATGTCGAAGTTACGGAACAAAGCCGCCTGCGAATAGAGAAACAGGTCGAAGCAAAACACAAGTCCGAGGCCCAGGCACACGGGCTTGGCGTTCCACCGACTGTCCGGAGGCAGGTTGCGCACGAGTTGCTCCACCAGCATCAGCCCGAGCACGGCCTCGCTCAAGGCCAGCAGCGCCGCAGCGCGCCCGCTTGGCTCGAAACCCTGCCAACGCGCCGCCATACCGACGATGAAGACGAGAGCCGCGACAACGCACAACAACGCGGCGCCCGCAAACACTCGGAACTCCGAACGACCGGGCACCGCCAGGTTCGGTTGCAACAAGGTCAGCAAGAAGCCGAACAGCATCGCGTAACGAAGGCTGTCGAAGAGCGGCGCCCAGAAGGCCTGCAGGCTCAGCGGCACGCGTGGCAGTTCGCCCCATCCCGCGCACAAGGCCCACAGGGCCGTGCTGCAAAGCGCAGCCAGGTAGAGAACCGACACGGGCCTGAACTTGACCTCGTGCCGGGATAGGCCCAGGACAAAGTGTGCCCCCAACCCCAGGTAGGCGAGGAACGCCAGCATGCCGCTGACGAAAGCGAAATCTGAGACGCCGCTGAACATGAGCTATTCAAGCACGCCCGGCGGGTCTTTCAATCACCGCATGCCCTGACGTCGCATGGAATCGACGTCGGCCGCGGGAACGGAAAGCGCTCAAGCGCGAGGCTTCAGCGGGCGCCCTTGCCGGTGAGCACCACGGCCACCGTCTCGAGCATGATCAGCAGATCGAGGAAGAGGGTGTGGTTCTTGACGTAGTAGAGGTCGTACTGCAGTTTCTCAACCGAGTCTTCGATCGTCGAGCCATACTCGTAGCGCACCTGCGCCCATCCCGTCACGCCGGGCTTCACGCTGTGGCGCACCGCGTAGAAGGGAATCTGGGCGATCAGCTCGTTGACAAAGTATTGACGCTCCGGGCGCGGGCCGACCAGGCTCATGTCGCCGAGCAGCACATTGAACAGCTGCGGCAACTCGTCGATACGCACCTTGCGGATGAAGCGGCCCACGCGCGTCACGCGGTCATCGTTCTGGCTGGCCCAGCGCGGCTTGCCGTCCTTCTCTGCGTCCGAGCACATGCTGCGGAACTTGATCACCTTGAAAGGCTTGCCGTTCTGCCCCACGCGTTCCTGTAGATACAGGACTCGTCCGGGCGACTCCAACTTGATCAACAGCGCGGCAAGCAACATGATCGGCCAAGCCACGGCCAGGATCAGTAGCGCCGAGGCGATGTCGAAGACGCGCTTCACGAAGGAGCGCAGCCAGCCTTGATTGAAACCGTCGCCGAAGATGAGCCAGCCGGCATTGACGTGGCTGATCTTGATTTGCGCCAGTGTCTTCTCGAAATAGGTCGCGATGTCCACGACGCGCACCCCGTTGAGCTTGCAGTCAAGCAACTCACGCATCGGCATGCTGCCGCCACGGCGCTCTGTGACCGCAATGACGATCTCGTCCACGTTCATTCCGCGCGCGGTTTCCGTGAGCGTTCCTCGCGCCTCGATCAGCTGATCGCGCGGCACCTCGGGATGATCTTCATTGGGCCCGGCGATATAGCCGACGACATGCGCATGCGGATCGGCGGCTCGGAGCGTGGCACCAACTGTCTTTGCAGCCTGGCCGGATCCGAAGATGAGGATGCGCGAACGCAGGCGCGATTGCGGCCCGACATGCGCGGCATAGACCCGGTGCACCATCACCAGCGCAACGGAGGCCATCGCCACCTGCGTGATCAACTCCCGATGGGCGGCATCGGCCGGCAGTAGGCTGAAAATCGCATAGGCCAACGGCAGCCCGAACATCATGCCCAGCAGGGCACGAGCGCAGGACTCGGTCACTGAGCGGTTGTGAGCGTGCTGATAGAAGCCGGTCGCCGTGTTGATCACGAACATCCCGCCCGCAAGCGACAAGCCCTGCGAAGCCGCGAAGGACAGGACGTGTCCGCCGGACTCGCCCTGCGCCATCACGACCGCAACAACCGCGAAAAGGATCAGCCCAAGATCGAAGAACGCTTGCAAGAGCGTCTGTCGATGCAGGTAATGATTGAAGATACGGATCATGCTCTTCCCCGTGCAAGTTTCAGTGCTTGCCATTTCCCGGAGCTACGAGGACTACCGAGCTGCCCAACTGCTGGCAGACCACTCTCGCGCGCCATGTTGCCCTTATTGCAAGCCGCTGAATTCAGCGGCGCACAAGGCTTATGAATGCGAGCGATGATGCCCTTGGCCAAGCCACTTGAAAGCCCCCCGTTTGCAGGGGGGCGGCGCTTGAATCCTCAGGCGGACGGATGCGGTCTAGACCGCCACCGCGTACATCGCTTGCGGACAGCGAGTAGACCTCAGCTCAAAGGGGAGCAAATCCTGTGTCGGCCAGACACGCGTGCCCTTTTGCACGCGAGCGCCCGGCAATTGCAGCCGACCGGCAAGGATGGGGAAAGATTTACAACACCGCGAACAAGCGTCACTTCAGCGCACGATCCTTCGCGCCTCCCGGCGCGAAGGATCGTCGCGGAGTTCAGTGCACCACGGCGAGTTGCTCGCGCTGACCGCTCTTGTAGGTGTAGAGCGTGAGCGATCCGTTCTTGATGTCGCCGAAGGAATCGAAGCCGATCGTGCCCGTCACGCCTTTGTAACCTTCCATCTTCGCCAGGACCGGCAGGTACTTGGCGGGTTCGGCAGATCCGGCCTTCTCCATGGCTGCGGCCATGACCTTGACGGCGTCATAGACATACGGGGCGTAGATCTGGACTTCGACACCGTATTTCTGCTTGAAATCGGCCTTGAACTTGTCCATGGCCACCTTGCCGCCGCTGTCCACGCCGCCGGCTTCGGCGCAGACCACCTGGCTATCGGCGATGCTGCCCGAGCTGAGCTTGGGCAGGTTGGCGGTACAGATGCCGTCGCCACCCATGAACTTGGCCGTGATGCCCAAGGACTTCATCTGACGCAGCATGGGGCCGGCCACAGCGTCCATGCCGCCAAAGAAGATGATGTCCGGCTTCTTGCCCTTCAGGCTGGTCAAGATGGGCGAGAAGTCGGTTGCCTTGTCATTGGTGAAAACATGGCCTACCACAGTGCCACCGGACTCCTTGACGGCCTTCTCGAACTGCTTTGCCACGCCTTCGCCATAGGCAGAACGGTCGTCCACCACGGCGATCGCCTTGCCCTTGAGTTCCTTGACGGCGTACTTGCCCAGGGTGCTGCCCAAGTGGATGTCGTTGGCAACGACGCGGAAGGCGGTCTTGTAACCGTTGTGCGTGTAGTCGGGATTCGTGGCCGAAGGCGAAATCTGCGGAATTCCCGCGTCGGCATAGATCTTGGAGGCGGGGATGGTCGTGCCTGAGTTGAGGTGGCCGATCACGCCGTTGACCTTGGCATCCACGAGTTTCTGGGCAGCCGCCGTCCCCTGCTTGGGATCGGCGGCATCATCTTCGGCCAGCAATTCGAACCTGGCGGTCTTGCCGCCGATCTTCACGCCCTTGGCATTGAGCTCCTCGATCGCCATCTTGGCGCCGAGTTCGTTGTCCTTCCCCAGGTGCGCCTGGTTGCCGCTCGTCGGGGCGACATGGCCGATCTTGACGATCAGGTCCTCAGCCTGGGCGGTGCCCGCGAAAATTGCAATGATGGCTGCGGCAAGGAGGGACATCTTGGTCTGCATGAGGCGGGCTCCAGTGGCGAAAACGATCGCCGGACCATACCCCAAAACAGAGGGGGTCTGCACCGGGGAAGTCGCCTATGCAACCTTGTGATGCTCGATGGGATGACCGAGCTGCTGGTACTGACGAAATCGCTCCCGGCCCCGCTGCGCCTGCTCGGCATCGCCGGCCACCACCTCGATGACGCGCGCAAAGCCCTCGAAACCTTCGGGCAGCTCGGGCCCGACGTTGAGCAGCACGTCCCGGTGCGGCAATTCGTCGGCATGCTCGGTGAGCTGGATCGGCGTGCGGGCCAAGCGCGGCGCCAGCCCCCTACCCGGGCGCAGGCGAATGTGAGGCACGAACTCCGTGGGCCCAAACACCCACAGCTCGCGGTCGAGCCGATCCAGCAAGGGCCCCGGCCCGACCACACCCACGCGCGCGCCCGCAAGCTGTGCCTTTCGCAGCAGCCGGCACACATAGGCCAGCCTCTCCGGCACACCGGTATGGAAGCTGACCTGAGCCATCAGGCCTTCTGGGCCTTGGCCGCGGACTTGTCAGCCTTGGCGGCGGGCTTGGCCGCCTGCCCCAGCAGGAAGTGCGTCAGCAGTCCGACCGGACGGCCCGTGGCGCCCTTGGCCGACCCGCTCTTCCAGGCCGTGCCGGCAATGTCCAGGTGCGCCCAGCGATACTTGGCGAAGCGCTGCAAGAATTTGGCCGCCGTGATCGAACCACCCTCGCGCCCGGCCACATTCGCCAGGTCAGCGAAGTTGGTCTTCAGGCCTTCCTCGTACTCGTCGTCCAGGGGCATGCGCCAGCAAAGGTCCAGCGCCGCGTCGCCCGCCGAGAGCAACTCACCCGCCAGCTCATCGTCGGTGGCGTACATGCCGCTGCGAACGCCACCCAGGGCGATCACGCAGGCGCCCGTCAGTGTGGCCACGTCGACCACCACAGCCGGCTTGAAGCGTTCCGCGTAGGTCAGCGCATCGCAGAGGATCAGGCGGCCTTCCGCATCGGTGTTGAGGTTCTCGATGGTCTGTCCGGACATGGAGGTCACCACGTCACCGGGCTTGACCGCCCTGCCGCTGGGCATGTTCTCGCAGGAAGGCACGAGCACCACCAAATTCAGCTTGGGCTTGAGCTCGCCGACAGCGCGCAGCGTGCCGATCACGCTGGCTGCACCGCCCATGTCGAACTTCATCTCGTCCATGCCAGCACCCGGCTTGATCGAGATGCCGCCCGAGTCGAAGGTGATGCCTTTACCCACGAGCACCACCGGTGCCTCGGTCTTCGCGCCGCCGTCATAGCGGGCGACGATAAAGCGCAAGGGTTCGTCTGAACCCTGCGCCACGGAAATAAAGGTGTTCATGCCGAGCTTCTCGACCGCCTTGCGATCCAGCACCTCGACCTTGAAACCGTACTCCTTGCCCAGCTGCTTGACCTGCTCGCCCAAGAAGGTGGGCGTGGCAATATTGCCAGGTCGATTGGCGAACTCGCGTGCCATGTCCACGCCGTTGGCAATCGCGGCGCCGAGAGCCAGACCCGTCTTGGCGGCCTTGCCGGCCTCCAGATCGCCCTTGTCGGTCAACAGGGTCAGCTTGGCGAGCTTGGCTGCGGGCGCGCTGGCCTTGGTGTGGCGATAGACGTAAGCCGCCTCACGTGCGGCCAGCACCACATGCTCGGCCAGCGATGCGCTCAGGCCGTCAAAGCCCACAAAAGCGGCGGCTGCGTGGGCGACGCCGCGGCCCTTGACCTGGGCCAGCGCACCCGCCAGCGCCGCGCGCGCGGCCTTGACGGTGCCAGCGCCGCTGGCCGCCAGCACCAGGCGCGGCGCCTTCAGGCCCTGCGGGCGCATGACACTCAGTACCTGGCCGGTCTTGAGCTCGAAATCGCCGAGCTTGATGGCGTCCTGGGCGGCGGAAGCCACGGCCTTGTCCAGATTCTTGGGCAGCGAGCTGCCAGCAATCACGACGATCAGCGCATCGGCCGATACGCTGGCGAGAGCGTCGAAGGACGCGGACTGAGTACGGAAGTCCATAATGTCTCGAAGTAGATAAAGTCCACGGATGTTATTCGATTCGACAGTAAGAAAAGAGCTGGCCCGGAGCTTCGGCGTCACCCTCGTCGTGATCTTGACGATCGTCCTGACGTCGATGCTGATCAGCACGCTGCGCCAGGCGGCTGGTGGCAACGTCGCGCCGCAGGACGTACTGCTGCTGATGGGTTACGCCTCGCTCGCCTATCTGCCGACCATGCTCGCGCTCTCGCTCTTCATCGCCATCGTCGCGACGCTGGGGCGCATGTACCGCGAATCGGAGATGACGATCTGGCTCGCCAGCGGCGTGCCGCTGCGCCGCTTCGTGCGGCCAGTGTTTCGCGCGGCGGTGCCGATCCTCGCCCTTGTCGTGGTGCTTGAGCTGCTGGTTTGGCCCTGGAGCAACCAAAACAGCAACCAGCTCAAGGAGCGCTACGAGAAGCGCGGCGATCTCTCGCGCGTGGCGCCGGGCCAGTTCCAAACGTCTCGCGACGGCAGCCGCGTATTTTTCATCGAGCGCGACAGCGCAGACGGCACGATGGGGCGCAACGTCTTCATCCTCTCCAGCACGGCCCACGCGGAGGCGGTCACCACCTCGGCGCGCGGCCATGTTGAGACCCAGGGCGACGATCGTTTCCTCGTGCTCGACAAGGGTCAGCGCAACGAGGAGAACAGCGAGACCCACGACAAGACGCTTGCGCGCTTCGAGCGTTACGAGGTGCTGGCCGACAGCCAGGTGCTGGCCTCCGCGTCCAAGCCGCCGCCCAGGGCCATGTCGACCATGGACTTGCTGAAATCCGCCGAACTGCCGTCCCAGGGCGAGCTCGCCTGGCGTATCGGCATGATTCTCGGCGCCTTCAACATGACCCTGCTAGGCCTGCCGTTGGCTCACACGAATCCACGTCGCCCCAATAGCTGGAACCTTCTGTTCGCCCTGCTGAGCTTCGTCATCTACTTCAACATGATCAACCTGACGCAGAGCTGGGTGGGCAATGGCCGCATGCAGCTGCCGCAGTCCCTGCTGATCGTTCACGGGGGGGCCTTCGTGCTGTCCGTGCTGATGATCTGGTGGCGCGACAACCGCATTCGCTTCGGATGGCTGCGCATGCGCATGCGCATGAGGGCGGCGCAATGAAGACGGTCCGCCGCCTGCTCTACCGCGACATCGTCGGCTCGGTGCTCTTCGTGACCCTGGCGTTCCTGTCCTTGTTCTACTTCTTTGATTTTGTAGACGAGATCGACCGCATGAGTCGGGCCGGCGCGGGCGCGGGCGCCGCGGCACTGATGGCCTTGATGGAAGTGCCCGGGCGCTTCTACGAACTCTTCCCCAGCGCCGTGCTGATCGGCAGCATCTTCTCGCTGGCCCGCATGGCGCAGAGCAGCGAGTACACCATCCTGCGCACTGGCGGGCTCGGCCCGGGCCGGGCGCTTGGCCTGCTGGCAAGCCTGGCAGCCGTGTTCGCCGTGCTGACCTTCGCGGTGGGCGACTTCGTCGCGCCTTGGTTCGACCGCCAGAGCGACGGCGTGCGAGCCAGCTTCGTGGGCGAGACGGCCTCCGCGCGCAAGGGGGCTTGGCTTAAGGATCACGATACAGAGGACGGGCAGGAGCGTAACTATTCCGTCAAGGTCGGCAGGGCCTCAGCGTCGGGCAGCCTGCAGGACGTGCTGATCTTCGGTTTCGACAAGCATGGAGCCCTGCTCTCGCGCGTGCAGGCCAATCACGCCAGCGTCGATCGCGAGGGTCTTTGGAAGCTCCGAGAAGTGCAGCGCACCACCTGGAACGAGGTGCCGCCGGCCGGCGAGCTCAGCGGCGCCGAGAGGCGCAGCGTCATCGTCAGCGAACAGACGCTGCCCTCGCTCGACTGGCAGAGCAGCCTGAACGCCGGCGTCGTCGCCGCGGCCGTGCTGCCGCCCTGGTCGATGTCCACCCTGGAGCTCTACCACTTCACCGAGCATCTCTCAGCTCAGGAGCAATCCTCCCAGGCCTACAGCATCCAGTTCTGGCGCAAGACCATCTATCCTTTCGCCTGCTTCGTCATGGTGGCGCTGGCCCTGCCTTTCGCCTACCTGCATGCACGGGCGGGCGGCATTAGCCTGAGAGTCTTCGGCGGCATCATGCTGGGCTCAAGCTTCGTGCTGCTCAACAATGTGGCTGGGCACCTGGGCCTGCTCAAGGGCTGGACGCCCTGGGCCGTGGCCGCCGCGCCCAGCCTCCTCTACATGGGCCTGTCGATGGCGGCCTTCCTTTGGCTCGTGAGATACCGCTGATGGACGGCCTCCTGCTCTTCGCCCACGGCGCCCGCGACCCCGCGTGGGCGCGGCCCTTCGAGGCGGTGGCCGCACGCGTCCAGACCGCGAGGCCGGGCACGCCGTTGGCGCTCGCCTATCTGGAGTTCATGACCCCATCCTTCGACGAAGCGGCGCAAGCGCTGGTCGCTGCAGGCTGCCGACGCATCCACGTCCTGCCGCTGTTTCTCGGCAGCGGCGGCCATGTGCGCAAGGACGTGCCCGCTCTGATCGAAGGCCTGCGCCTCAGCCATGGCGCGCAGATCGAGTGGCAGCTGCACGAACCCGTCGGCGATGCCGAGCCCGTGAGCCGCGCCATGGCCGAAGTCGCCCTGAACCTGCTGAACCCATGAACCTGCACCAGTTCCGATTCGTCCAGGAGGCGGCGCGCCGCAACCTCAATCTGACCGAGACCGCCAAGGCATTGTTCACCTCGCAGCCTGGCGTGTCCAAGGCGATCCTCGAGCTCGAGGAAGAGCTCGGCATCGACATCTTCAGCCGCCACGGCAAGCGCCTGCGGCGCATCACCGAGCCCGGCCAGCAGGTGCTTGCCAGCATCGAGATCATCATGCGCGAGGTCGCCAACCTCAAGCGCATCGGCGAGGAGTACTCCAAGCAGGACACAGGCACGCTCTCGATCGCCACCACCCACACCCAGGCGCGGTATGTGCTGCCCGGCCCCGTCGCCCAGCTGCGCAAGCAGCTGCCCCAAGTGCGCGTCAGCCTGCATCAAGGCAACCCCGAGCAGGTGGCGCGCATGCTGATGGACGACAGCGCCGACTTGGGGCTGGCCACTGAATCGCTCTCGCAATTCGAGGAGCTGGTCACCCTGCCCTGCTACGAATGGCAGCACGTGCTGGTCGTGCCGGCCACGCATCCGCTGGCCAGCGTCGAGCGGATCACGCTGGACCAGCTCGCGGCCGAACCCATCATCACCTACCACCCCAGCTTCACCGGCCGCACCCGCATCGACCGCGCCTTTGCTGCGCGCCATTTGCAGCCCAACATCGTGCTCGAAGCCATCGACTCCGACGTGATCAAGACCTATGTTCGTCTGGGCATGGGCCTGGGCATCGTGGCCGAGATGGCCATGCGCGAGGAGCCGGCAGGCGGTGAGCTCGTGGCGCGGCCGCTGGGCCAGCTCTTCGGGAGCAATGTGGCACGCATCGCCTTCAAGCGCGGCGCCTATCTGCGCAACTACGTCTACAGTTTTGCCGAGTTGCTGTCGGACCGTCTGAATCGCAAGCTGCTGGAGCGTGCGATGAGCGGCACGGCCTCGGACTTCGAGCTATGACCCCATTGCAAAGCCGCCTGCCCCACGTGGGCACGACCATCTTCACGACCATGTCGGCGCTGGCCGAGGCCCATGGCGCCGTCAACCTCGGCCAGGGCTTCCCCGACTTCAGCTGCGACCCCGCGCTGCGCGATGCCGTGAGCCATGCCATGCGCGCCGGCCACAACCAGTACGCCCCGATGCCCGGGTGCGCGCCGCTGCGCGAGGCCATCGCGCACAAGTTCTCGACTTTGTACGGTCATCGCTATGACCCAGCCACCGAGATCACGGTCACGGCCGGCGCCACCCAAGCCATTCTGACGACCCTGCTCGCCGTGGTGCACCCGGGCGACGAGGTGATCGTGCTGGAGCCTTGCTACGACAGCTATCTGCCGTCTATCGAGATGGCGGGCGGCGTGCCGGTGCGCGTGCCGCTCACCTCAGGAGACTTCCGCCCGGATTTCGCGGCCATCGAGGCGGCCTTGAGCCCAAAGACCCGTGCGCTGATCATCAACACGCCCCACAACCCCTCGGGCCGCATCTGGTCTGCGGCGGAGATGCGCAAGCTCGGCGCCCTGCTCCACGGCACCGACGTCATCGTCATCAGCGACGAGGTCTACGAGCACATGGTCTACGACGGGGCGGCGCATCAGTCGGTGGCCCGGCATAACGAGCTGGCCGAGCGAAGCTTCGCGATCTCGAGCTTTGGCAAGACGTACCACGTGACGGGGTGGAAAGTCGGCTACGTGGCGGCGCCGGCGGCGCTGATGGCCGAGTTTCGCAAGATCCACCAGTTCAACGTCTTCTCGGTCAACACGCCCATGCAGCACGGCCTGGCGAGCTACATGGCCGACATGCGGCCCATCCTGGAACTGCCGCGCTTCTACCAGGCCAAGCGCGACCTGTTTCGCGCGGGCCTCGGGCACACGCGGTTCAAGCTGCTGCCCTGCGAGGGCAGCTATTTCCAGTGCGTGGACTACAGCGCTGTCAGCAGCCTGAATGAGCGCGAGTTCTGCGAATGGCTGACCCGCGATGTGGGCGTGGCCGCTATTCCGCTCTCGGCCTTCCAGTCCGGCGGCACCGAGCAGGGCATCGCGCGCTTTTGCTTTGCCAAGAAGGACGCCACCCTGAGGGCGGCACTGGCCAAGCTCAAGCAGATCTAGGATCGATCGGGTCGAGCGAGATGTCGACCGCGACGCCGCCCAGCGGTGCTGGCGCGCCGGCGCGCTGCATGGGCATCGTGGCCATCATGCCCGTGGGGCTGTTGGCATCCAGAGGCAAGAAGAGATCGATGTCGGTGCCGCGCACTTCCCGCTCCGAGAGTGCCCGGGCCACGCTATAGAGCAGCAGGAGGTCGCGATAGGCCGGCAGGTCGAAAGCCTCCGGACCATTGACGCCCTGCTCTCCATGGGTCAACAGCTTTTGCAGCAACTCCATGCTCGCGGCAGGATCGCTCCACACCGCCTGAATCTGGCGTAACGCCTCGGCAGCCGTCTCGAGCCCCAGGCCCTCGCCGGCCATCCGGCCCCAGGCGGGAGGGAGCGCATTGAAGCGCTTGGAAAAACGATCGGCGAGCTCGGAAAACGCGCCCACATCGCCCTGCATCTGGTGGATTTCGAGCAGCTTCAGGTAGGGCAATGCGCTGGAGGTGCCGGTGTCCACCCGTGCGCGCAACAGATCAATGGCCGCCTCGGTCTGACCCAGAACGAGGAAGAACTCGACCTGCTGTTCCATGTCCAGCAGTTCCTCTACCGTCACTGGGGGGCCGTCCGCGGCAAGCTGGACCATCGTGGCCTGCGCAGGCGGGATCTGCGAGTCCATGAATGGGATCGGCGAGGTATCGGCCTGAAAAGCCACCGTGTCGGCCGCATGGCTGAATGGCGTCGTAGGTGCCATGAACTCGGCCAAGGTCGAAACGGGCGCATCGGCGACAGCGCTCGGCACGGCCTGCGGCGTCTGCATCGTGGACAGGTTTTCGTGAACGGTTTCCAGCACACGAGTGGTCTGCACCGCCTCGGCAACAGGCTGCCGTGCCGCCTCGGCCGCCCACCACTGCTCACGCTCGCGTTCGCGGCTGCGCCAGAAGTACGCGGCCAGACCGCCCAGCCCCAGGGTCGCCATGCCGAACAGCCAGACGAGCAGATTCCCGTTTCGCCCTGACTGGGCGGCCTCGAGTCTGGCCTGCAGCTGCGCCATGCGCTCGGCCTGGGCCTGGTTCTCGTGCTGGAGCCTGTTGATGCCTTCTTCAAGGGCAGACAGGCGCGACTGCGTGGCTTCGGAGGCGGCAATCGCAGCCAGCGCCGCCGCCGCGACTTCCGATGCCGCGTTTTGAGGCGAGGACGCAGCCACAGGCGACTTGGCATCGACGCGCTCCGGAGCATCCAGCCGCAGCCTCGAAACCGGGCCATTGGCCGTGGAAGCAGCCGGCTGCGCCGAAGCGACCACGGTTTCGTGCTCCACGGGCTTGGGCTTGCGATGCTTGGGCTTGGCGGGCTTGGCCACTCCTGCGTCTGACGGTCCGGACGAGGCCGTGCGCTCCTGCGGCGTCGAAGCGGCCGACGCTGGCGGCGCCGGCGTCCGCATCACCGCGGCGGGAGCAGGCGCAGGTGCACTGGTCACCGGTGGTTGCGCCAGCAACTGCTCGGGCTTGCTGTCGGCCGTGGCCAGCGCAGCCCTCAGCGCGGGCGAGTAGCTCTGCGAGTTGATCTCCTGCGCCACCAGCTCAGGGGCTGGGGCCGGGGTCGGGGCGCCCCCCGGCGGATCGATCAGGGCCACGTACTGGCGCGTCAGCCGCGCCGGGCAGCCCAGCGCGAGACTGACCGTGACGATGGGCTCGTTGATCTGGACGACGCTGGTCACCCGCACGGCCCGCACGCTGGTCTCGTTCGTCCCCTCGAGCACGATGCTCACGAGACCGGGCGGTACCCGGGTATCGCCGGCCAACACGTCCACGCGCACGCATTCCGTGCTCAGCGCCTCGCCAGGCGCAAGGCTGACGGGAAAGAAAAGATCAAGGGGCTGGCCCAGGTTCGAACGCGTCTGAGGGGCGTTGACGCCGAGCGCCTGCGCAGCCGGCGACAGAGCCATGAGCAGACCGATCACGCCAGCCATCACAGCGCAGGGACGCAAAGGATTCGGGGCTACCGGGGACACGCGTGGGTCTCGAACCATGCCGGGCGTCGTGTGGGTTGGATTGTTCTGCGGTCACTCTAGCACGGCGCCCCGGGCAAACGCTTCAGGAAGTACCCCCTCGGCCCGGGTGCTGTTGCGCATTGTCAGCGCAGGCAACGCGTCAATTCGACGCAATGCTCCCGCACACCGTCCCACGGGCGCTGCGGCACAATCTGCGGCGCAGCATGAACGAGATCGCACTGGACGCCGACGAGCGCCGCAACATCGAGGCCGGCAACTGGTTCGCCAGGCTGTCCGCCGGCTTGCGGGCCGACATCCTGGCCCGGGCCAGCGTGCGCCGGCTCGCAGACGGTGCCCAGCTGGCCTACCGTGGCCAAGAGGCCGAGGCCTGGTGCGGCGTTGCCAAAGGAGCCGTGCGCATCAGCTCCGTCGCCATGTCCGGCAAGCAGATCTCCCTGACCTATGTGGAGCCGGGCATCTGGTTCGGCGACATCGCGATGTTCGACGGGCTGCCCCACACGCACGACGCCGAGGCCCATGGCGCGACCACCCTGCTGGTCGTTGGCAAGGGCGACTTCAAGGACCTCTTGTCGCGCCATACCGAGCTCTACGACGCCCTGCTGCGCCTCAACTGCCGGCGCCTGCGCCTCATGTTCGACGCCTTCGAGGATCTCAACAGCCGGCCGCTCTCAGCGCGGCTCGCCAAGCAGATCCTGGGCTTGGCGCGCTCTTATGGCGTGGCCCAGGACGGCGAGATCCGCATCGGCCTGCAACTGGCCCAGGAGGATCTGGCCCAGCTGCTGGGCGCCTCGCGCCAGCGCGTCAACCAAGAACTCAAGAACCTCGAGCGTGATGGCGCGCTGCGTGTGGAACCCACGCGTCTGGTCGTGCTTGACAAGAACATTCTTTTGAAAGCCGCAAACCATGAGCAGTGACGAGGACTTCACCGGCACGCGCCCCCTGGTCCAGCCACTGGACGTCAAGGGGCTGGGGGACTGGATGGCCGCCCATGTGGAGGGCTATGCACCGCCGCTCACAATCGAGCAGTTCAAGGGCGGCCAGTCCAACCCGACCTACAAGCTCACTACGCCCGCGGCCGAATACGTGATGCGCAGCAAGCCCGGCCCGGTGGCCAAGCTGCTGCCTTCGGCCCACGCGATCGAGCGCGAATTCGCGGTGATGAAGGCCTTGGCCGGCAGCGAGGTACCGGTGCCACGCATGCTCGCCCTCTGCGAAGATGAGTCCGTCATCGGCCGCGCCTTCTATCTCATGGAGTTCATGCACGGCCGGGTTCTCTGGGACCAGACCCTGCCCACCCTCAGCCCCTCACAGCGGGGCGATGTCTACTCGGAGCTCTGCCGCGTGATCGCCGCGCTGCACCGCGTAGACATCGACGCCGTGGGCCTTGCGGACTACGGCAAGCCCGGCAACTACTTCGAGCGCCAGATCGGCCGCTGGAGCAAGCAGTACCAGGCCTCCATCACGACGCCCATCGAAGCCATGGACCGGCTGATGGCCTGGTTGCCGGCCCATATGCCGGACTCTGCCCTGGACCCGTCCGAGGTGGCGATCGTGCACGGCGACTTCCGGCTCGACAACGTCGTCTTCCATCCAGAGGAGCCGCGTGCCATCGCCGTACTCGACTGGGAGCTGTCCACGCTTGGCCATCCATTGGCAGATTTCAGCTACCACTGCATGTCCTGGCACATCGCCAGCTCTGGCGCGGCACGCGGTCTGGCCGGAGCCGACCTCGCCGCGCTCGGCATCCCGAGCGAGCGCGAGCATGTGCGTCGCTACTGCGAGCTGACCGGGCGGGGAGATCCGCGAGTCCTTGAGCGGGACTGGAACTTCTACCTCGCCTACAACCTGTTCCGCATCGCCGCCATCCTGCAGGGAATCGCCAAACGCGTAGAGGCCGGCACGGCGTCGAGCGAGCGGGCACGCCAGACGGCGGCGGCAGCCCGGCCCATGGCCGAACTCGCCTGGCAATTCGCCCAGTCGATGTAGCGGGAAGGCCCGAAGCGTTACTGCGCGGCTTCGTCCTCGGGCCGCGAACTCTGCCACGCGACCGAGGTCGTCGTCGGCCAGGGACCTCCGCCCTCGGCCACGCGCGCGTTGACCCGTTGCGCCTCCCGACACGCCGTCTCGAGCACCTTGACCAGGCCCTCGATCTTGTCCAGCTCCGCCTCCGGCATGGCGGTGCGCAGATAGATGTTGCCGCGCATGCTCATGATCACGATTGGGTGGCCCGCCGGCAGCAAGTCCTGGCTGGCCTGCGCCAGCAGATCGGAGAACTCGCCTTCGATCCAGGCGCCCGTGAGCTCTTTGTTGACGCCCAGCGCGCCGTAGCGCTGGCGCACGAGCTTGGACTGGAAGCCACCGTACTTGGCAAACATCACCAGCCAGCGCATTTCCTCCGGCGTGTCGGTATCCACGCGGGTCTTGAGCGTGTCGGTGTAGGCCTCGAATACCGACTTCTCCAGGCGGTCCATCAGGTCACGGCACAGCACCATCATCTGAAGATCGCTGTGCAGCTTGAGCTCGCAACGCATGCGCAATTCGTGACCCGGGATGTAGGCGCGCTGCGAAGGGCCCCACTCGATGCGCAAGGGCCCCGGCAACGCCTTGGGCTGGTCGATGGCGAAGCCACTGCCGTCCCGGGCGATCTTGAACCCGGCCTTGCGACCGTCGGCCCAATCGTGAATGCCGCGCCACCGCGCCGCGTTGGCCCGGGCGACGAACCAGTTCTTGACTTGCTTTAAAACCATGAGTCGGGAGAATCGTCTGACGCCAATACGGAGACAGCAAATGATTGAAGTGTATTCATGGCCCACGCCCAACGGCCACAAGGTGCACATCATGTTGGAAGAATGCGCACTACCCTATCGGGTGATCCCTGTGGACATCGGCAGCGGCGCCCAGTTCGAGCCCGGGTTTCTCTCCATCAGTCCGAACAACAAGATCCCGGCCATCGTGGATCCCGATGGACCGGGAGGCAAGCCGATCTCGATGTTCGAGTCCGGCGCCATCTTGCTCTACCTCGCGGCCAAGACCGACAAGTACCTGCCTTCAGACGTGGCCGCCAAGTACCAGACCCTGCAATGGCTGATGTTCCAGATGGGCAGCGTGGGTCCCATGCTGGGACAGGCCCATCACTTCCGCATCTACGCGCCAGAGAAGATCCCATACGCCATCGAGCGCTACACCAACGAAGCGCGGCGGCTCTATACCGTCATCAACAAGCGCCTGGCCACGAACACCTACATCGCCGGCCCCGACTACACGATTGCAGACATGGCGATCTTCCCCTGGCTGCGGTCCTGGAAGAACCAGGGCGTGGAGATGAGCGACTACCCCCACCTCAAGGGCTGGTTCGACGAGATTGCGGCCCGTCCCGCCGTGCACCGCGCGGTTCAGCTGCTGGCCGACAAACGCAAGCCCCTGCTGGACGACAAGTCCCGGGAAGTGCTATTCGGCGAAAGGCAGGTAACACAGCATTAGCTGTTGCGTCCACCCCGCTCCGTAACACTTCGGTGCGGCGAGCTGCGTATTTCTGCACGGATGGCAAAAGTCAAGGGCAGACGAGCGGGCCTAGTCACTGCTACCTTTCCGTCATCGCAGTTTCGGCGCCCTTGCGCCCCCACCGCCTTGTTGATCACGCTCTCGATCGCCCTGGCCGCCAGTCTCGCCCTCGTGCTCGCGCACCGGCTCAATTCCGCGCGCCTGCGCCGCCGCCAGATCAGCCCGCCCGCCATGCGCGTGCATGTGAGCCTGCTGCGCCTGCGCCGCCAGGGCTGTGCTGCGCTCGATCTGCCCAGCGAAGACGTCGCCGCCCTGCGAAGCCAGCTGGGCCGCCGCGATCGCCGTCTATGGGACGCCAGCATCGAAGCCTACAACGAGGCCTGCCGGGAGGACATGCCGGCACCCAGCCACCACCTCGATCAGTTGCTGTCACTCACGATGCCGCGCTGAGCTCGGCACACCAAGCAAAAAAAGTGACGCCGCCTGTGCGCTTGAGCGCCGGGCGGCATTTTGTTGGTGCACCCAACATTGGCGCGCACCTGCCGGGGCAAGTCCCGTCGCAAGTTGATCACGACGCAGTAGTCGTCCGGTTCATTTGACGCCAGCCGGCCGCAGGTTCAATGCTGACGCGGGTTTCCACAGGTTCATAGGCATCCAGGATTGGAAATTCTGATGCCTGGATTGCGCTCCTCGCGGGCTTGATCAAGCTGGGGTGATGGATGAACGTCGGCAAGACGCTGTTCGCGCAGGTCAAGATGTTCGTACCGTGGAAGACCTTCGGTCGCATCATCAAACGGCACAAGGGCCGATGAACACTGAGGGAAGCCGATTGGGTTTTCAGCGTATTCCCCGGTCTGATACCCGGTTCCGAAAACTGGACGCGAGGGTCGCACACCGGCGACGTGTCGAATGATGGCGACCCACCGTGCGAGAGCGCGAACCCAGGCCGCGGCCCTCACCTATTCCTCCTCGACCCGCCTGCTCCAGCGCTCAGCCCATTTGTCGATCGCGTGGCTCACCGTGAGTGAGGCAGCGCGCGAGTTGGTGGCGCGAGCCCACGCCGAGTCGCTCGAAGGCACCGGCCAGCAGATTGCGCACCGTACTCGGCGCGACGCCGAGCCGCGCTGCAACCTGCTTATGCGACAGCCCTGTCGCGTAGTGCCGCGCGGTTTCATACTGGCGCGCCGTGAGACGGGAGGCTCCGCGGTGGCTAGTCGCCGCCGCGAACACATGGCCGCCCATGCAGTGAACCCGGTACACGTGGCCCTGCGTCACCTCGCAGTGACCGGCCGCGCCGCCCCCTTCTGGCCGTAATGGGCGAGGCAGCACCCCGGCACGTTCGTCGACGCCGAAGTCCGCGGCGATTGCCTCACGGAAAGCGGCCTGCGAGCGGATGATGACGCCGCTCTCGCGTGCGGCGACGCACCAGACGTCGTCGTTCTCCCCACGCGGCGTCGCCGGCACCTCGTTGAGTGCCAGGTTGAGTTTCCAGGCTAGGCGCAGATGGGGCAGCAACGTCTCGAAGGATTCCTTCTCGGCATGGTCGCAATACCGCAATGCTTTGCGGTAGAGACTGACGAACTGGATGTCGCCGGGCGCGAAGCCCTGCGTCAAGCAACAGCTGAAGCAGCGCAGACGACTCTGCCTGAGGATCCGACGCGCGCCCTCAAGCTGCGCATAGGTCGCGTCGATGTCCAAGCGCAGCGCCTCACCTGGATGCGCGTAGGTCAGGGTGAGGGCCGGGTCAATCTCGACCTCTCGCGCCCACACGTCGAAAAACGCATCGTCTAGACCCACAAGATGAATGGCCGTCGGGACGAATTCGCCGAGGCCGACGTCTGATCGCACGTTGCACCAGAACGCCATGTCGAAGGCATGGTGTCGGCGCAGAAGGGCCAGGGCTTGGCCGGCGAATTGCACGGCCGGCAGTTCGGACGCGAGGGCATACAGCTGAAGGATCTCTTCGGTGCAAATACCCATCGTCGTCCTCCCGTTGACGCGATCGACTTCTTGTTTGGACGATTATTGAGTATGCATTTCGCATGTCAATCGGAACTCCCACGCCATAGCCCTCCGTAGGCCTTGGATGGGGCGGGCCGTGGACCGCAGCGAGGGGCAGCCATAGTGCAACTGCACTATGGCTGCCAGCACGTCGCCCTCCTATCCTCGCCCCGTCCAATCCCAATACACCCCACCAGCCGGAGGTCACATGAACGTGAAGCGCCTGTCCCGCAGCCTTGCCTGCGTTTCTGTCGTCCTGATGCCTGCCGCGGCACTGGCCACGCCCATCCTCGCCAACGGTGGCTTTCCTGCGCCGGGCGGCACAACCTATACGGGCAGCGGCTCCCCCATCGCGGCGGGTGGCCGCGACTGGTCGTACAGCGGCTTCGACCCGAGCGCGTACAGCAACCTGTACTACGCAATCGGCGACTACCCGTCGGACTGGAGCCCGGCAGGGCCTAGCCTGTCCATGGACGGCGCCTACGAGGTGCTTAGCTACAACCCCGGCTTGAGCAATCTGGCCGCGGGCGTTGCGGTCTGGACGGGGACGACAACGCTGCCGACCTCCAACGCTGGCCAAGTCCCGGTGTCGACCGAGTTCGTGCTGCATGTGACCGACACCTCGAACAACCCCCTCGCGCTGACGTCAGCGAGCTCGCTGGGCCTGGATTCAAGTCTCGGCGCCGTCCTCCAGGTGCAGGGCGCCTTCAA
>Ga0213872_10000028_pt1 | contig 148766 bp, 133 predicted proteins | sample VelepicomBERX_R2_FD_160071 | JGI IMG/M metagenome (GOLD analysis project Ga0213872, IMG submission 160071) | Rhizosphere microbial communities from Vellozia epidendroides in rupestrian grasslands, the National Park of Serra do Cipo, Brazil - RX_R2 | ecosystem: Host-associated > Plants > Roots...
GACTACGGCTTCATCGGCCACCCGTTCCGCAAGGACTTCCCGGTGTCGGGCTATGTCGAAATGCGCTACGACCCCGAGCAGAAGCGCGTGATCTACCAGCCGGTCACCATCGAGCCGCGTGAAAACGTGCCGCGCGTGATCCGCGAAGAAAACTACGGGATGAAATAATGGCTGAGATTAAGAACTACACCCTGAACTTTGGTCCGCAGCACCCGGCGGCGCACGGCGTGCTGCGCCTGGTGCTGGAGCTGGACGGCGAGGTGATCCAGCGCGCCGATCCGCATATCGGCCTGCTGCATCGTGGTACCGAGAAGCTGGCGGAACAGAAGACCTACCTGCAGTCGGTGCCCTACATGGACCGTCTGGACTACGTGTCGATGATGTGCAACGAGCACGCCTACGTGATGGCGATCGAGAAGCTGCTGGGCATCGACGTGCCCCTGCGCGCACAATATATCCGCGTCATGTTCGACGAGATCACCCGTATCCTGAACCACCTGATGTGGCTGGGCGCGCACGCGCTGGACGTGGGCGCGATGGGTCCTTTCCTGTACTGCTTCCGCGACCGCGAAGACCTGTTCGACGTGTACGAGGCCGTCTCCGGCGCCCGTATGCACGCGGCCTACTTCCGTCCGGGCGGCGTCTACCGCGACCTGCCGGACGCGATGCCGCAGCATAAGCCGTCGATCATCCGTTCGGCCAAGGCCATCGCGGAACTGAACGCCAACCGCCAGGGCTCGGTGCTGGACTTCATCGAAGACTTCAGCCGCCGCTTCCCGACCTATGTCGACGAATACGAAACCCTGCTGACCGATAACCGTATCTGGAAGCAGCGTACCGTGGGCATCGGCGTGGTCACGCCGGAGGACGCGCTGGCCATGGGCTTCACCGGCGCCATGCTGCGCGGCTCGGGCATCCAGTGGGACCTGCGCAAGAACCAGCCGTACGAAGTGTACGACCTGATGGACTTCGACATCCCCATCGGCACCAACGGCGACTGCTACGACCGCTATCTGGTGCGCGTGGAAGAGCTGCGCCAGTCGAACAAGATCATCAAGCAGTGCGTGGAATGGCTGCGCAACAACCCGGGTCCCGTCATGACCGACAACCGCAAGGTTGCCCCGCCTAACCGCGTGGACATGAAGACCAATATGGAATCGCTGATCCACCACTTCAAGCTGTTCACCGAAGGCTTCCACGTGCCGCCGGGCGAGGCTTACGCGGCGGTGGAGCATCCGAAAGGCGAGTTCGGCGTCTACCTGATCTCCGACGGCGCCAACAAGCCATACCGCGTGAAGCTGCGCGCGCCCGACTACGCTCACCTGCAGTCGCTGGATGAGATGGCGCGAGGCCACATGATCGCCGACGCGGTCACCATCATCGGTACGCAGGACATCGTGTTCGGCAGTATTGACCGCTAAACCGCTACAAGCGAGAGGCAAAAAGAATGTTGTTATCTGAGCAGTGCTACAAGAAAATCGACCGCGAGCTGGCCAAGTATCCGGACGACCAGCGCCAGTCGGCCGTGATGGCCGCGCTGGCCCACGCGCAAGTGGAGCTGGGCTGGGTCTCGCCCGAGGTCATGCAGGAACTGGCCGACTATATCCGCATGCCGGCCATCGCCGTGCAGGAAGTCGCCACTTTCTACAATATGTATAACCTGAAGCCGGTCGGCAAGCACAAGATTTCCGTGTGCACCAACCTGCCTTGCGCCCTGTCGGGCGGTACGCGCGCGGCGCAGCACCTGAAGGACAAGCTGGGCATCGGCTTCAAGGAAACCACCGACGACGGCGAGTTCACCCTGGTGGAAGGCGAGTGCATGGGCGCCTGCGGCGACGCACCCGTGATGCTGGTGAATAACCACCGCATGTGCAGCTTCATGTCCAATGAAAAAATCGACGCCCTGATGGAGGAACTGAAGAAATGACGTCACTCCACAACCGTCACATCGACCCTGTCATCCTGGCCGGCCTGGACGGCAAGAACTGGCACCTGGAAGACTACGTCAAGCGCGGCGGCTATTCCGCCCTGCGCCGCATCCTGGAAGAGAAAATCGCCCCCGAGCAGATCATCGCCGACCTGAAGGCGTCCTCGCTGCGCGGCCGCGGCGGTGCGGGCTTCCCGACCGGCCTGAAGTGGAGCTTCATGCCGCGCCAGTTCCCGGGCCAGAAATACCTCGTCTGCAACACCGACGAAGGCGAGCCAGGCACGTTCAAGGACCGCGACATCATCCGTTACAACCCCCATGCCCTGATCGAAGGCATGGCCATCGGCGCTTACGCCATGGGCATCACCGTGGGTTACAACTATATCCACGGCGAGATCTTCTCCGAATACCTGCTGTTCGAAGAAGCGCTGGAAGAGGCACGCAAGGCCGGCTTCCTGGGCGACAAGATCATGGGCAGCGAGTTCAGCTTCCAGCTGCACGCGCACCATGGCTACGGCGCCTACATCTGCGGCGAAGAAACGGCGCTGCTGGAATCGCTGGAAGGCAAGAAGGGCCAGCCGCGCTTCAAGCCGCCATTCCCGGCCTCGTTCGGCCTGTACGGCAAGCCGACCACCATCAACAACACCGAGACTTTCGCCGCCGTTCCGTTCATCCTGAACATGGGCGCCGACAAGTATCTGGCCATGGGCAAGCCCAACAACGGCGGCTCGAAGATCTTCTCGATCTCGGGCGACGTGGAAATGCCTGGCAACTACGAAGTCCCGCTGGGTACGCCTTTCGCCAAGCTGCTGGAACTGGCTGGCGGCATGCGCGGCGGTAAAAAGATCAAGGCCGTGATCCCCGGCGGCTCGTCCGCTCCCGTGATCCGCGGCGAAGTGATGATGGACACCGATCTGGACTACGACTCGATCGCCAAGGCTGGCTCGATGCTCGGTTCGGGCGCCGTCATCGTGATGGACGAAACCCGTTGCATGGTCAAGGCCATGGAACGCCTGGCTTACTTCTACTTTGAAGAATCGTGCGGCCAGTGCACCCCTTGCCGCGAAGGCACGGGCTGGATGTACCGCATGATCCATCGTATCGAAAATGGCCAGGGCCGTCCGTCCGATCTGGACGTGCTGAACTCGGTTTGCGACAACATCCAGGGCCGCACGATTTGCGCGCTGGGCGACGCGGCGGCGATGCCGATGCGCGCCTTCATCAAGCAATTCCGCGACGAATTTGTATATCACATCGAGCACAAGCATTGCTTGGTGCCCGCTTACCTCTAAGCTGCGACGATCACCATGGTTGAAATCGAAATAGACGGCAAAAAAGTCGAAGTCCCTGCTGGTAGCATGGTGATGGACGCCGCCAATAAACTGGGAACCTACATCCCTCACTTCTGCTATCACAAGAAATTGTCGATCGCAGCCAACTGCCGCATGTGCCTCGTGGAAGTCGAGAAGGCGCCCAAGCCGCTGCCGGCTTGCGCCACTCCCGTCACCGCCGGCATGGTGGTGAAGTCGCACTCCGACAAGGCGGTGCAGGCGCAGAAGGGCGTGATGGAGTTCCTGTTGATTAACCACCCGCTGGACTGCCCGATCTGCGATCAGGGCGGCGAATGCCAGCTGCAAGACCTGGCCGTCGGTTACGGCAAGGGCGAATCGCGCTACGAGGAAGAGAAGCGCGTCGTGGCACCGAAGGACGCAGGTCCGCTGGTGTCGATGCAGGAAATGGCGCGCTGCATCCAGTGCACCCGTTGCGTACGCTTCGGCCAGGAAGTGGCCGGCGTGATGGAACTGGGCATGGTGGGCCGCGGCGAACATTCCGAAATTACCGCTTTCGTTGGCCAGACGGTCAACTCCGAAATGTCGGGCAATATGATCGACCTGTGCCCGGTCGGCGCACTGACCTCGAAGCCATTCCGCTACAGCGCCCGTACCTGGGAACTGTCGCGCCGCAAATCCGTGTCGCCGCACGACGGCCTGGGCTCGAACCTGATCGTTCAGGTCAAGGGCGGCAAGGTCAAACGCGTGCTGCCGCTGGAAAACGAAAACGTCAACGAATGCTGGATCTCCGACAAGGACCGCTTCTCCTATGAAGCCCTGGATTCGGAACAGCGCCTGACCCAGCCGATGCTGAAGCAGGGCGGCGAGTGGAAGGAAGTCGACTGGCAGACCGCGCTGGAATACGTGGCGCACGGCCTGAAGAACATCAAGCACGAGCACGGCGCCAACGCGCTGGCCGCGCTGGCGACCCCGCACTCGACCCTGGAAGAACTGCACCTGCTGCAAAAGCTGATGCGCGGCATGGGCTCGGACAGCGTCGATACGCGTCTGCGCCAGAGCGATTTCTCGCTGGCCGACGTCAAGCCATGGCTGGGCATGTCGATCAATGAATTCGCCGGCCTGAACCGCGCCTTCGTGATCGGCTCCTTCCTGCGCAAGGACCATCCTCTGCTGGCAACCCGCCTGCGTCTGGCCGCCAAGGCCGGCGCGCAAGTGTCGCTGCTGCACGCGTCGGATGACGACCAGCTGATGACCATCGCTAACAAGATGATCGTCGCTCCTTCCGACTGGCTGAACGCGCTGTCGCAAGTGGTGGTGGCCGTGGCCGCCGCCAAGGGCGTGGCCGCACCTGCCGGCTTCGAAGGCATCAGCGCTGGCGACAACGCCAAGGCCATCGCCGCTTCGCTGATCTCCGGCGAAAGCAAGGGTGTGTTCCTGGGTAACGCCGCTGTCGCCCACCCACAGGCCGGCAAGCTGCACGCCGCCGCACAGTGGATCGCGGAACAGACTGGTGCCAAGCTGGGCTACCTGACCGAAGCGGCCAACACCGTGGGCGCTTACCTGGCTAACGCCAACGGCAAGAACGTGCCTGTGTTCTCCGAGCCCAAGCAAGCCTACGTGCTGCTGAACGCCGAGCCGGAACTGGACGCGCACAACCCGCAAGCCGCCCACACCGCTCTGCATAAAGCAGAGATGGTGGTGGTCATGTCCGCTTTCAAGCACGGCATGGATTACGCCGACGTGCTGCTGCCAATCGCGCCGTTCAGCGAAACCTCGGGCACCTTCGTCAACTGCGAAGGCCGCGCACAGAGCTTCAATGGCACCGTCAAGCCGCTGGCGGAAACCCGTCCGGCATGGAAGGTGTTGCGCGTTCTGGGCAATATCCTCGGCCTGTCGGGCTTCGACTACGATACTTCCGAGTCGATCCGCGACGAAGTGCTGGGCGCCGGCGTGACCGACCTGTCGGGCAAGCTGAACAACGTGTCCAAGCAGGCTGTGGTGGCTGGCGCCGCCGCTGCCAACGGCGTTGAGCGTATCGCCGACGTGCCGATCTACTTCGCCGACGCGCTGGCCCGCCGTTCCGCGCCGCTGCTGATGACCAATGACGGCGCCACGCCGCTGGCTTACCTGCCAGTCGCACTGGCGCAGCAACTGGGCGTGGCCGCCGGCGACAAGGTCAAGGTCGCACAAGGTTCGGGCAGCGCCGTGCTGGTCGCCGCTGTCGATGCCGGTCTGCCTGCCAACACCGTGCGCGTTGCCGCTGCCCACGCAGCCACCGCGTCGCTGGGCGGCATGTTCGGTTCCATCACCGTTGAAAAAGCAGGAGAGGGTAAATAATGGCTCTGCCTGAATTCGTTACCAATATCTACAACCTGGGCGCCACCAGTCCGCTGGCCCCGGCATGGCCGCTGATCTGGGCCCTGATCCGTATCATCGTCGTGCTGTTGCCCTTGATGGGCCTGGTCGCTTACCTGACCCTGTGGGAACGCAAGCTGATCGGCTGGATCCAGATCCGTATCGGCCCCAACCGTGTCGGTCCCGGCGGCCTGTTGCAACCGATCGCCGACGCGCTGAAACTGCTCTTCAAAGAGATCATCACCCCGGCCAAGGCGGCCGGCGGCCTGTTCGTGCTGGGCCCGATCATGACCATCATGCCGGCCCTGGCCTGCTGGTCGGTGGTGCCTTTCGGTCCTGGCGTGGCCCTGGCCAACGTCAACGCCGGCCTGCTGCTGCTGATGGCGATCACTTCGATGGAAGTGTACGGCATCATCATCGCCGGCTGGGCGTCCAACTCGAAGTACTCCTTCCTCGGCGCGATGCGTGCCTCGGCGCAGATGATTTCCTACGAAATCGCCATGGGCTTCGTGCTGGTGGTGGTGCTGATGGTGTCCGGTTCGCTGAACTTCAGCGACATCGTCGCCGGCCAGGAGAAGGGCTACTTCGCTGCCCACGGCGCCAACATCCTGTCGTGGAACTGGATTCCGCTGCTGCCGCTGTTCGTGGTCTACCTGACCTCGGGCCTGGCGGAGTGCAACCGCCACCCGTTCGACGTGGTGGAAGGCGAGTCGGAAATCGTGGCCGGCCACATGATCGAATACTCGGGCATGGCTTACGCCATGTTCATGCTGGCCGAATACGCCAACATGATCCTGATCGGCGTGATCGGTTCCATCATGTTCCTGGGCGGCTGGTCGGCTCCGTTCGCGGCGCTGGAATTCTGGGGCGGTTTCGGCGGCTTCTTCTGGCTGTTCGCCAAGACGTTCCTGCTGGTGTCCGTCTTTATCTGGGTTCGCGGCACCTTCCCGCGTTACCGCTATGACCAGATCATGCGTCTGGGCTGGAAAGTGTTCATTCCGCTGACCCTGGTCTACCTGGTATTCGTGGCCGGCTGGATGCAGACCTCCTGGAATATCTGGAAGTAAGGAAGAGAAAAGATTATGGATCGTTTGAAAGACTTCTTCGGCAGCTTCATGCTGACCGAACTGATCAAAGGGATGGCGCTGACGGGCAAGTACATGTTCGCGCGTAAGATCACCGTGCAGTACCCGGAAGAGAAGACGCCGATGTCGCCCCGCTTCCGCGGCCTGCACGCCCTGCGCCGCTACCCGAATGGGGAAGAGCGCTGCATCGCCTGCAAACTGTGCGAAGCAGTGTGCCCGGCCATGGCCATCACGATTGAATCGGAACAGCGCGACGACGGTTCGCGCCGTACCACCCGTTACGACATCGACCTGACCAAGTGCATCTTCTGCGGTTTCTGCGAAGAGTCCTGCCCGGTCGATTCGATCGTGGAAACCCATGTGCTGGAATACCACGGTGAAAAGCGCGGCGACCTGTACTACACGAAAGAGATGCTGCTGGCCGTTGGCGATCGCTACGAAAACGAGATCGCCGCAGCTCGTGCAGCGGACGCTCCTTACCGCTGATCGGCGGTTAATAAATAAAACGAAACGTCTCTTGGGTTAGTTATGGACTTTAAAACTGCTTTGTTCTACGCCTTCGCAGCCATTACGATTCTGGCTGCGACGCGCGTCATCACGGCCCGCAATCCCGTGCATGCAGCGCTGTTCCTGGTGCTGTCCTTCTTCTCGGCGGCCGGCATCTGGATGCTGCTGGAAGCCGAATTCCTGGCCATCGTGCTGGTGCTGGTGTATGTCGGCGCCGTGATGGTGCTGTTCCTGTTCGTGGTGATGATGTTGGATATCAACCTCGATAAATTGCGCGAGGGCTTCTGGAACTACCTGCCCGTGGCCAGCCTGGTGGGCGTGGTCATCGTGCTGGAAATGGCCGCCGTGCTGTGGCGCTCCTTCCTCACCTTCGAGCAGCAGCCCGCCGCCGCCGGCAATATCGGCGGCACCAAGGAACTGGGCCTGCTGATCTACACCAAGTACATCTATGGCTTCGAAGTGGCCGCCGCGATCCTGCTGGTGGGTATCATCGCCGCCGTGGCGCTGACCTTCCGCAAGCGCAAGGACACCAAGCATTTCGACCCGGCTGACGCGGTGCGCGTCAAGCGTAACGACCGCCTGAAGATCGTCAAGATGCAGGCAGTTTCGACCCGCGGCAGCGATGCAGCGGTAGCCGAAGCAGCAGCCAAGGAGACCCCATGACTTTATCGCTCGCTCACTACCTCGTTCTTGGCGCGATCCTGTTCGCGATCTCGATCGTCGGTATCTTCCTGAATCGCAAGAACATCATCATCCTGCTGATGGCCATCGAACTGATGCTGCTGGCAGTGAACATGAACTTCATCGCGTTCTCTCATTACCTGGGCGACGCAGCCGGGCAGATCTTCGTCTTCTTTATCCTGACCGTGGCCGCCGCTGAATCGGCGATCGGCCTCGCGATCCTGGTGGTGCTGTTCCGTAATCTGGACACCATCAATGTGGAAGACCTGGATAGCCTGAAGGGTTAAGCCCCTCAGCTAAGTCACAACCTCGAAAAATAACGATTAAGGTTCATCATGGCGGTTACACTTAACCCTGATCTCCTGCTAGCCGTTCCCCTGGCGCCGCTTGCCGGCTCCGCGATCGCCGGCTTGTTGGGTACTAAATTCTTCGGCAACGTCGTGGGGCGCACGGTTTCGCACAGCGCCACCATCCTGGGCGTGCTGATCGCGTTCCTGCTGTCGGCGACGACGCTGCACGACGTGATCAACGGCGCCTACTACAACGACGCCGTCTACACCTGGATGACCGTGGCCGGCGTGAAGCTGAACGTCGGCTTCCAGATCGACGCCCTGACGGCGATGATGATGTGCGTGGTGACCTTCGTGTCGCTGATGGTGCACGTCTACACGATCGGCTATATGGCGGAAGACGAGGGCTATAACCGCTTCTTCTCCTACATCTCGCTGTTCACCTTCTCCATGCTGATGCTGGTGATGTCGAACAACTTCCTGCAGCTGTTCTTCGGCTGGGAAGCGGTGGGCCTCGTGTCCTACCTGCTGATCGGCTTCTGGTTCAAGCGTCCGACCGCGATCTTCGCCAACATGAAGGCCTTCCTGGTCAACCGCGTGGGTGACTTCGGCTTCATCCTCGGTATCGGCCTGCTGCTGGCCTACGGCCACTCGATGGACTACCAGGAAATCTTCGCCAAGAAGGAAGCGCTGGCCGCTCTGCATCTGCCAGGCACCGACTGGGGCCTGCTGACCGTGGCCTGCATCTGCCTGTTCATCGGCGCGATGGGCAAGTCGGCGCAGTTCCCGCTGCACGTCTGGCTGCCTGACTCGATGGAAGGCCCGACCCCGATCTCGGCACTGATCCACGCGGCGACCATGGTTACCGCCGGTATCTTCATGGTGACCCGCATGTCGCCGCTGTTCGAACTGTCGGACACCGCGCTGTCCTTCATCCTGGTGATCGGCGCCATCACCGCGCTGTTCATGGGCTTCCTGGGCATCATCCAGAACGACATCAAGCGCGTGGTTGCTTACTCGACCCTGTCGCAGCTAGGCTACATGACCGTGGCCCTGGGCTCTTCCGCTTACTCGGTGGCCGTGTTCCACCTGATGACCCACGCCTTCTTCAAAGCGCTGCTGTTCCTGGGCGCCGGTTCGGTCATCATCGGCATGCACCACGACCAGGACATCCGTAATATGGGCGGCCTGCGCAAGTACATGCCTATCACCTGGATCACTTCGCTGCTGGGTTCGCTGGCCCTGATCGGTACCCCGTTCTTCTCCGGCTTCTACTCGAAGGATTCGATCATCGAGGCGGTAGGGGAGGTGCACATCGCGGGCGCCGGCTTCGCCCAGTTCGCCGTGCTGGCTGGCGTGTTCGTCACCGCCTTCTACTCGTTCCGTATGTACTTCCTGGTGTTCCACGGCGAAGAGCGCTTCGGCAAGGCTCACGCCCACGATCATCACGCTCATGACGCCCACGCACACGATGCGCACGCTCATGACTCCGACGCTCACCACGAAGAAGAGGAAGACGACCACGCCCACCACGGCCTGGAGCCGGGCCAGAAGCCGCACGAATCGCCATTCGTCGTCTGGTTCCCGCTGGCCATGCTGGCCATCCCGTCGATGATCATCGGCTATCTGACCATCGGTCCTATGCTGTACGGCGACTTCTTCAACGGCGTCATCTCCTTCGGCGAAAGCCACAAGGCGATGGAAATGCTGAAAGAGGAATACCACGGTCCAATGGCCATGGCCCTGCATTCGCTGACCAGCCTGCCGCTGTGGCTGGCGATCGCCGGTGTCGCTTCGGCCTACTACTGCTACATGATCAACCCACGCGTGCCAGCCTGGTTCTATGACAAGTTCAAGTTCCTGCACACCATCCTGGACAACAAGTACTACATGGACAAGTTCAACGAGGCAGTGTTCGCCGGCGGCGCACGCCTGCTGGGCAACGGCCTGTGGAACGTGGGCGACAAGATGCTGATCGATGGCCTGGTGGTCAACGGTTCGGCCAAGGTAGTGGGCTGGTTCTCGTCGCTGACCCGTCTGGTGCAGACCGGTTACATCTACCACTACGCCTTCGTCATGATCCTGGGTATTCTGGGCTTCCTGGTCTACTTCCTGCCGTTTTGGCACGCTTAATTAGCTGATACGCAAAGAGATAACGATGCAGTCAATACATTCCACTCCGTATCTGAGCCTGTCAATCTGGCTTCCGATCATCTTCGGTCTGCTGGTACTGGCCCTGGGCCGCGACAGCAACAAGGGCATGGTCCGTGTCGGTTCCCTGATCGGCTCGCTGATCAGCCTGGCCGCGACCATTCCGCTGTTCCACCACTTCGACAACGCGGCCCACGGCATGCAGTTCGTCGAGCAGTCGCCATGGATCCAGGCGTTTAACATCAACTACTCGCTGGGCATTGACGGCCTGTCGCTGTGGTTCATCCCGCTGACGGCCATGATCACCGTGATCGTCATCATCTCCGCCTGGCAGGTGATCGAGAAGCGCGTGGCCCAGTATATGGGCGCCTTCCTGATCCTGTCGGGCCTGATGATCGGCGTGTTCGCCGCCATGGACGGCCTGCTGTTCTACTTCTTCTTCGAAGCGACCCTGATCCCGATGTACATCATCATCGGTATCTGGGGCGGCGATAACCGCGTCTACGCCTCGTTCAAGTTCTTCCTGTACACCTTCTTCGGCTCGCTGCTGACGCTGGTTGCCATCATCTACCTGTACAAGGTATCGGGCGGCACCTGGGATATCCAGACCTGGCACCGCACTCCGCTGACGATGACGGAGCAGATCTTCATCTTCATCGCCTTCTTCATGGCCTTCGCCGTGAAAGTACCGATGTTCCCGGTCCACACCTGGCTGCCGGACGTCCACGTGGAAGCGCCGACCGGCGGTTCCGCCGTGCTGGCCGCCATCATGCTGAAGCTGGGCGCCTACGGTTTCATCCGTTTCTCCCTGCCTATCGTGCCGGACGCTTCGCACTACTTCGCACCGTTCGTCATTACCCTGTCGCTGATCGCCGTGATCTACATCGGCCTGGTGGCGCTGGTACAGAAGGACATGAAAAAGCTGGTCGCCTACTCGTCGATCGCGCACATGGGCTTCGTCACCCTGGGCTTCTTTATCTTTAACGATATGGGCGTGCAGGGCGGTATCGCCCAGATGATCTCGCACGGCTTCGTGTCGGGCGCCATGTTCCTGTGCATCGGCGTACTGTATGACCGCGCCCACTCGCGCCAGATCGCCGACTACGGTGGCGTCGTCAACAAGATGCCCAAGTTCGCCGCCTTCTTCATCCTGTTCTCGATGGCCAACTGCGGCCTGCCAGCGACCTCCGGTTTCGTCGGCGAGTTCATGGTGATCCTGGCTTCGGTACAGTACAACTTCGTGATCGGCCTGCTGGCCGCCACCGCCCTGATCCTGGGCGCCGCCTACTCGCTGTGGATGGCCAAGCGCGTCATCTTCGGCAAAGTGGCGAACCACCACGTGGCCGAACTGACCGACCTGAACAACCGCGAATTCCTGATGCTGGGCCTGCTGGCAATCGCGGCACTGTACATGGGCCTGTACCCGGCGCCGTTCACCGACACCATGCAAACCTCGGTGGCCGACCTGCTGAAGCACGTGGCGGTATCCAAGCTGCCGTTCGCTGCGCATTAAGAAGAAACGGAAACGCATAAATATGAATCCACTAGTCCAACAAGCTGCTGCTTCGGCGAACATGGTTCCGCTGTATGCAGAAGTGTTTCTGCTGATCGCCGCTTCGGCGATCCTGCTGATCGACATGTTCCTCAAAGAGGGCAAACGTTCGCTCACTTATGTGCTGTCGCTGCTGACCCTGGTGGTCTGCGGCTTCCTCAGCTATAACGACTACGCGGCCGGCACCACGGTCTACACTTTCTCCAATATGTTCGTGTCGGACCCGATGTCGAACCTACTGAAGCTGTTCACCTACCTGGCCGTGGGCGTGACCCTGGTCTACTCGCGCCAGTACGCCACCGACCGTGGCATGCTGAGCGGGAATATGGGCGGCGAGTTCTACGTGCTGGCCCTGTTCTCCCTGCTGGGCCAGATGGTCATGATCTCGGGTAACTCCTTCCTGTCGATCTACCTGGGCATCGAGCTGATGTCGCTGTCGCTGTACGCCCTGGTAGCGGTCCGCCGCGACAACCACGCCGCGACCGAAGCTGCGATGAAGTACTTCATCCTGGGCGCGCTGGCTTCCGGCTTCCTGCTGTACGGCATGTCGATGATCTACGGCGCCACCGGCACCCTGGACCTGACCCTGATCGCCAAGGCAGCCGCTTCCGGCACCATCAAGCCGACCATCCTCGTCTTCGGCCTGGTGTTCCTCGTTTCCGGTCTGGCCTTCAAGCTGGGCGCCGTACCGTTCCACATGTGGGTGCCTGACGTCTATCAAGGTTCGCCTACCGCCGTGACCCTGCTGCTGGGCGGCGCACCAAAGATCGCCACCTTCGCCGTCTGCGTGCGTCTGCTGGTGGAAGGCCTGCTGCCGATGGCAGTGGACTGGCAGCAGATGCTGATGGTGCTGGCCGTGATGTCGCTGGTGATCGGCAACCTGACCGCCATCGCCCAGACCAACCTGAAGCGCATGCTGGCTTACTCCACCATCGCACAGATGGGCTTCGTGCTGCTGGGTCTGCTGTCCGGCGTGGCCGGCCTGACCGACCGCACCGGCGCCGCCGCTGCCTACAGCGCCGCCATGTACTACTCGATCACCTACGTGATGACCACGCTGGGCACCTTCGGCACCATCATGCTGCTGGCCCGCGCAGGCTTCGAAGCGGACGAACTGACCGACTTCAAAGGCCTGTCGCAGCGCAGCCCATGGTTCGCCGTGGTGATGACCATCCTGCTGTTCTCGCTGGCCGGCGTGCCGCCGATGATGGGCTTCGCCGCCAAGTTCGCCGTGCTGAACTCCGTGCTGCGCACGGGCCAGATCTGGCTGACCGTGGTCGCGGTGATGTTCTCGCTGATCGGCGCCTTCTACTACCTGCGCGTGATCAAGTTCATGTGGTTCGATGAGCCGAGCGACAAGCAGCCTATCGCCGGCACCGGCGACATGCACCTGGTTCTGAGCCTGAACGGCTTCTTCATCGTCATCATGGGCATGCTGCCTGGTCCGCTGCTGGCGGCCTGCAAGAAGGCCATGGAACTGACGCTGAACTCTTAATGGAAGTATCCACCGCAAGCTGGTTGGTGATCGCGCTCGCACTGGCGGCCGCCAACCTGCCTTTCTTTAACGACCGGGTATTCGCCGTCGTTCCGCTCAAGCGCCGCAAGCTGCTGGTGCTGCGTTTGGCGGAGATGTTCGTGCTGTATCTGGTCGTCGGTGTGGTAGGCCTCGCTCTTGAGGCCTACATCGGCACCAATTTCCCACAGACGTGGGAGTTCTACGCCATCACCGGCTGCCTCTTCATCGTCTTCGCCTTCCCTGGATTTGTGTTCCGCTACCTGCGCAAGCATCACGGCTGATACACTTATGCTCTTGAACCAATCAGGAGCATTCCAGGCATGGACGAACATCTCACCGAAACACGCATCTCCGGCGAACTGGTTTACAACGGCCACTTCCTGAAGGTCCAGAAGGACCAGATCGCGCTCCCCGACGGCAAGCAGACCGCACGCGAATATGTGCTGCATCCGGGCGCCGTGGTGATCCTGCCGCTGCTCGACGACGGGCGCGTGCTGATGGAACGCCAGTACCGCTATCCGCTGCAGCAGGTGTTCATTGAATTCCCGGCCGGGAAAATCGACCCGAATGAAGATCCCCTCGACTGCGCCAAGCGCGAGCTGGTGGAGGAGACGGGCTACACGGCCAACGACTGGCAGTTCGTCTGCACCATTCATAATGCGATCGCGTATTCGGATGAGCATCTGGACCTGTATCTGGCGCGCGGGCTGAAGGCGGGCGAACGCCAGCTGGACGAGGGCGAATTCCTCGAAACCTTCACCGCCACCATCGACGAGTTGCTGGAGTGGGTGAGGGAAGGGAAGATCACCGATGTGAAGACGGTGATCGGCGTGTTCTGGCTGGATAAGCTGCGCTCCGGCGGCTGGAAACTGGGCTGAGATCATGGTTCGCGCGCTGCGCCCGCTGATGCGCGCGGCCGGCGCGTGGCTGTGCGGCGCGGCGGCTGCATTTGCTGCGCCGGCTCCGGCATCGGCCTCGGCGCGCACGCCGTTCCAGATCCGCTGCGAAGACACGATCAGCAAAACCGTGTCGGTGCTGTCGGCGAAGACCAACGGCTTCACCATCAATAACCAGATTCCCTATCGCGGGCTGACGGCGCGTTCCGGTTCGGCGGCGGGGAATATGGCCACGCTGGGGCTGACCGTCACGCAGGGGCAGTACTCGGCCAGGATAGGTGGCCCGATTTTGCAGGACCAGGCCAGCGGCTATGAATGCATCGCACCGCAGGTCGAGGTCAAGCTGACGTATTCGCCGGTGAAGATCTACGTCGCCAGCGAATTTCCGCCGGGGACTTGCGCCTATGACGTGATCCTGGCGCACGAGCAGCGCCACCTGCAGGCTTACATGGATAATCTGGCCCGGGTGGAGAAGGTGGTGCGCGATGCCTTGAGCAAGCGCTTTGGCGACAAGCCCCTGTATGCGGCGTCGGGCACGGCGCTGGGACAGCTGCAGAACGAAGTCAACGGCGTGTGGTTCCCCTTCATTCGCGACGAATTCGAAAAAGGCAAGGCGGTTCAGGACAAGATCGACGCGCCGGAAGAATACGCCCGTCTGGGCAAGGAGTGTGGCGGCGAGATAGCGCGCGTCGTGCAGCGCCGCCGCAGCGGTAAATGAGCAAGGTAAGAGATGACAGAAAACGAGAATAAACCGCGTTATTTCGCGCTGCTTCCCGCCGCAGGCGTGGGCGCGCGCATGGGCGCGGAGAGCCCGAAACAATATCTGGCGGTGGGCGGCAAGCCGATGATCCGCCATGCGGTGGAAGCCTTCCGCGCCAGCGATCTGATCGCGCATACCTTCGTGGTGGTGAGCGAAAACGACGGCTATGCGGACGAGGTGCTGCCGGCCGGTGAAGAGGGCGTCACCGTCCTCCGGTGCGGCGGCGCGACGCGCATGGACTCGGTGCTGAACGGCTTACGCGCGCTGCGCGACGAAGCCGGTGATCCGGTGCGCGATGGCGATATGATTCTCGTGCACGACGCGGCGCGTCCCGGCCTGACGCCGGCTCTGATCGCAAAACTGATTGAAGGCGTGGGCGAAAATCCTGCCGGCGGCCTGCTCGCGCTGCCGGTGGTGGACACGGTCAAGCGCAGCGCGCCCGGTGCGGAAGGCGCCAGCGTCAGCGTGGCGACGGTCCCTCGCAACGGCCTGTGGCTGGCGCAGACGCCACAGATGTTCAGCTACGCGCTGCTGCTGCGCGCCCTGGGTTCCGCGCCGGACGCCAATGCCATCACCGACGACGCCAGCGCTGTGGAAGCCTTAGGCTATTCGCCTGTGCTGGTGGAAGGCCACCCGCGCAACCTGAAGGTAACGCTGCCGGCCGATATCCGCATCGCAGAAATGTATCTCGCAGAATAAGGACCACAATATGAGCATCCCCAAACTTCCATTCCGCATCGGCCAGGGCTACGACTGCCACCGCCTGGTGGAAGGCCGCAAGCTGATCCTCGGCGGCGTCGAGATTCCGCACCATCTCGGCCTGCTGGGCCATTCGGATGCAGACGCGCTGCTGCACGCGATCACCGACGCCATTCTCGGCGCGGCCGCGCTGGGCGACATCGGCAAGCACTTCCCCGACACGGACGAGCAGTTCAAAGGCGCCGACTCGCGCGTGCTGCTGCGCGAAGCGGCCAAGCGCGTGAAAGCGACCGGCTACAGCATCGGCAACATCGACGCCACCATCATCGCCCAGCGTCCCAAGATGGCGCCGCATATCGCCAGCATGTGCGCCAACGTGGCCGAAGACCTTGGCGTCGACATCAGCCAGGTCAACATCAAAGCCAAGACCAACGAAAAGATGGGCTACCTCGGCCGCGAAGAAGGCATCAACGCCGAAGCCGTCGCCTTGCTGCTCGCAGTCTAGGCCTGTCCCAGCAGGTGGGCGCTCATGCCCGCTCCAGCAGCGCGCGCAGCGCCTGATCCAGCGTGACCGTGCCTTTGCGCGAGCCGGATGGGCCGCTTTCAAATTCGATCCAGCCGGCGTTGAAGCCGTCCAGCATCTGCATGCGCGGTTCAGGATTGCGCATGCCTTGAGCGACGAACAGCGGCTGCCATTGATCGCGCGCCACCGCCGAGGTTTGCACTTCGCGCGCCAGCAGGCGGCCAAAGCTGTCGGCGATATCGCGCGGGCTGACGCGCACGGGGCCTTCCAGCTCCACCACGCGCACGCCGTCCCATTTTGATTGCAGCATCTCTGCCGCGACCGCGCCGATGTCGGCGCAGGCCACCATTGGCACCGGCTTGTCCAGCGGCTGCAGATAGCTCGGAACGTGGCCGTCGCGCGCGGCGGCGATGTCCCACAGGCTGTTCTCCATGAACCACGCCGCGCGCAGGAAAGCCACGGGCATCGGCAGCGTGCCCAGTTCGCGTTCCATCATGCCCAGCTGGTTGAGCAGGTTGGGCTGCGTTGCCTGCGCGCCGATGGTGGACAGGCAGACCACGCGCTGCGGACGCGCCGCCAGCAAAGCCTCGCGCAGCGCGCCAATGGTGGCGGCGGCTTCGGGGAAGCCGGGCGTCGGGTCAAAGCCGGGCGGCATCAGCACGAACACCGCTTCCGCGCCGGTGAAGGCGCGCGCCAGCGCCTGCGCATCGTTGATGTCGGCCAGCGCGATTTCGCAGCCGCGCGCCGCCAGCGCCTCGCCTTTGGCGGCGTCGCGCACCACTGCGCGTACAGGCATGCCAGCCGTCAGCAGTTGAGAGGCCAGGGCGCTGCCGACCTGGCCGGTGATTCCGGTAATTGCATACATCGTCGTTCTCCTGAGATATCGCGGCACCGCGCCGCATGAAGAGAATTCTGATGCAAAGCCATTGATTCTCCGATAGCATGGTAATCATATAATTAATGAGAAAACCGCATCAATGGCTTTCGATGAACGCACAGTCAACGGCCTGCGCACCCTGGCCGCCATCGTGGACGCGGGCAGCTTCGTGCGCGCGGCCGAGGTGCTGGATATGTCGCAGTCCGGCGTCAGCCGCGCCCTGGCCAAGCTGGAAGAGCGCCTGCGTATCCGCCTGTTCGACCGCACCACGCGCAAGGTGACGCTGACCGACGAAGGGCGCCGATTCTACGCGCAGATTCTGCCGCTGCTGGCGGGACTGGAGGATGCGGTGGCGTCGGCGGCGGAAGGGGCGGTGGCAGTGCGCGGACGGCTGAGGGTGAATCTCGATCCGCTGTTTTCGCGCCTGATGCTGGGCCCCAGGCTGGGCGCCTTCCTTAAGCAGCACCCCGAGCTGGAGCTGGATCTGCTTACGCGCGACCAGCTGGGCGACCTGGTGGGAGATGGTTTTGACGTGGCGGTGCGTTTCGGCTTTCCGCAGTCGTCTTCGCTGGTGGCGCGCAAGCTGCTCGATACCAAGGTGCTGACGGTGGCTTCGCCTGCTTATCTCAAGCTGCACGGCGTGCCGCAGACGCCGCAGGATCTGGCGGACGGCAAGCATGTCTGCATCCAGTTCCGCGATCCGCGCACGGGCCGCCCCTTCGACTGGGAATTTCACCGGCGCGGCAAGCAGCTGATCGTCAATACCCGCAGCCAGCTCACCGTCAATGACGGCGGCACGCTGGAGAGCGTGCTGCTGGCGGGCTACGGCCTGGCGCAGGTGATGGATGTCGCGATCGCGCCGCTGCTCGCGTCGGGCAAGCTGGTGACGGTGCTGGAAGATTGGCCGGATGAGCGCTTTCCGCTGCATGCACTGTATCCCTCGCGCCAGCACCCGGCGGCCAAGACGACCGCCTTCCTCGACTTTATTCAGACGCTGGCGGGATAGGAAACACCAGGCAGGTGGTGGTGGCGAAGGCGTAGAGCTTGCCATCGGCGTCGGTGATGCGGCCTTCGGCGACGGCGATTGTGTTGCCGACGTTGACGACCTTGCCTTCGGCGCGCACGGGACCCGTCTTGTCGGTCATGGCGCGCAGGTAGTTGACCTTCAGCTCCAGCGTCGTGTAGCCCTTGCCGGCGGGGAGCATGGAGTGGACGGCGCAGCCGACCGCGCTGTCGAGCAGGGTGGCCGCGTAGCCGCCATGGACGGAACCGCTGGGGTTGTAGTGCTCGCGTCCCGGATTGCCCTGGAAGATGGCCACCCCCGGCTCGGCATGGATGGGAACAAAGCCCATCAGCGCGCCAATCGGCGCCGGCGGCAGTTCGCCCGTACGGATGCCGTTGAGGAAATCGGTGCCGCTGCGCGCACCAAATTCCTCGCGCGAGGCCACGCCGGGCGTGAGGAGGCGGGCGCGGATCTCCGCCTCATCGGCCAGCCACGCGGCTTGATTGCTGTTTGCTTCCATGACTTTTCCTTTGCTTCAATTGCAATCACAACTATTGAGCTGCATGTTACCATGCGCGGCTTATCTTCACCGGCAGAGGGGGCGCCATGGGGCGTGATATTTATGCATACCGGCAAGTGGCCGTGCAGTCCGTGGCAGACGGGGAAAGGGTGGAAATCCATCCCGTGCCGGGGCAGGCGTATTCGTCCGAGTTGAACGTGCAATGCTCGCGCCGCCTGTGCGATACGGAGCTGTATCCGCTCGGCACCTATTTCCTGCTGTCGGCCAAGCTGACGGACCGGCTGGGCGGCTTGCCCTATCTGTATGCCTGGCATGGCGATCCCGTGCAAGTCCTGTCCCCCGAGCAGACGGCAGCTTTCTTGGGGGAATTTAAACGGGGCAGAATCTGATAGAAGTGTTGTTTTCCAAACAGATTGAATGTCAAAAAGAAATCTTAGTTGTCTTTCGGGAATTGTCTGGTAAAATGACTTCCTGACTACAACTGCTTCCTCTTTTTGAAAGCTGATCATGAAAATTGCACGCTTCGTTAAAGCCGCCGGCCTCGCCGCCCTGTTTATCGCCGGCAGCGCCTTGGCCAATCCAATCAACCTGATCAGCAACGGCGACTTCGAGTCCTATAACAATATTTCCGTGCCCAACGGCGGCTTCGCCACGGTGTCCAACGGCTCGACCCAGATCACCGGCTGGAGCGTGGGCGCCGATTCGGTCGACCTGATCCAGAACGCCTACAACTCCATCACCCACACCAGTATCGACCTGCTGGGCACGCCAGGTCCGGGCCAGATTTCGCAGGCCTTCACCTTCGCCGCCAACACCACCTACACCCTGTCGTTCGACCTGACGCACAACCCGAACGCCAGCGCCGGCGCGCAGATGTACGCCGACTTTTTCGGCAACCACTATGTGTTCGACGGCATGCAGCCGCTGCAGAACCATAGCGTGACTTTCACCACCGGCGCCGTCGGCGGCACTTCGACGCTGGCCTTCGGCAGCATCGGCGGCGACCGCTACTCGGGCGCTGTACTGGACAACGTTTCCGTGACGGCCGCCGTGCCGGAACCGGATACTATCGCCATGCTGGGCGCCGGTCTGGCCCTGATGGCGCTGGTGAGCCGCCGCAAAGGCAAGCAGCAAGCCTGAGCGTCGCCGCTTCCCTGATCAAGCCCGCACTGTTGCGGGCTTTTTTTATTCCGCGCGGGATTTGCATCATCGTTAGGATTGGTGAGTTTGTGAGCCGATTTGCTTAGGCATAATGAGCTCCAGCTTCTTTCGTGCGGGGAGGGCTTATGCTCGGATCGGGGGAACCAGCCCGCATCCTGGTGGTGGACGATCAGGCGGCGCATCTGAGGGCGCTGTGCGATATTCTGGGCCAGCATGGCTTTGCGGTGCAGGGCGAGCCGACGGGCGAGGCGGCGCTGACGCATATCCATGGCGGCCGCTTCGATGTGCTGCTCACCGACCTGATGATGCCGGGCATAGACGGCCTGGCCTTGATCGAGGCGGCGCGCGCACTGGACCCGGATGTGGCTTGCATCGTCATGACGGGCGAGGGCAGCGTCGCCAGCGCCGTGCGCGCCATGAAGATCGGCGCCTGCGACTATATCGCCAAGCCGTTCAAGGCCGCCAACCTGGTGCCCGTGCTGCAGCGGGCGGTGGAGTCGCGCCAGCTGCGCCTGCACAACGCGCATCTGGAGGCGGCCCTGCTGGAGCGGGTAGAAGAGCTGGCGCAGATGAACAAGGTGCTGGAAGAGGCGCGGCAGGAGGCGGACCGCGCCAACGGGGCCAAGTCGTCCTTCCTCTCCAGCATGAGCCATGAGTTGCGCACGCCGCTCAACAGCATCATCGGCTTCGCCCAGATCCTGTCGGGCAACCGCTTCCCCGCCGGCGAGGACGACCGCCAGCGCTTCGCGCGGCATATCGTCACCTCCGGCCGCCACCTGCTGTCGCTGGTGAACGAGATTCTCGACCTGTCCAAGATAGAGGCGGGCAGGGCGGAGCTGGAACTGCAGCCGGTGCCGCTGAGCGAGGTGCTGCAGGAGTCGCGCCACCTGGTGGCGCCCATCGCGGAGACGCGGCAGATCGTGCTGGAGGTGCCGTCCCGCTGCGACATGGTGCTGGTGGCGGACCGCATGCGGCTCAAGCAGATCCTGGTCAACCTGCTGTCCAACGCCATCAAGTACAACAAGGAGAAGGGCCAGGTGACGGTGCGCTGCTCGGTCGAGGGCCAGCGCTTCGGCCGGGTGACGGTGGCCGACAGCGGCGTGGGCCTGAGCGCGGGCCAGCTGGGCTCCATCTTCCAGCCCTTCGACCGCGCCGGCCGCGAGCAGAACAGCGAGGAGGGCACGGGCCTGGGCCTGACCATCACCCAGCGCCTGGTGGAGGCGATGAACGGGATGATAGGCGTCGAGAGCCAGGTCGGCATCGGCAGCACCTTCTGGGTAGATCTCCCCCTGCCGGCATGAACATCCCGCGCACCGCATGGAGCATCGTGTTGGCCCTGCTGTTGCTGGCGGGGCTGACGGCGCTGGCCTTCTGGTGGTCGCTGCGCCAGCCGGAGCCCAGCGCGCCGGGGCAGCTGCGGCCCCTCGTCATCGCCACCAACACCGAGTACCTGGGCGCCTGCGCCGTGATGGCGGGGCAGTCGCAGGGCTACTTCGCCCGTCACGGCATCGCCGTGCAGCTGCAGCCTTATTCGACGGGCAAGCAGGCGCTGGACGCCGTCCTCGCCGGCCGGGCCGACCTGGCCACGGCGGCCGACATCGTCATCATGCTCGCCGCGCTGGACGGCAAGCCGCTGCGCATCCTCAGCACCATCCACCGGGCGCAGCGCGACCATGGCGTGCTGGCGCGGCGCGGCAGCGGCATCGTTCGGCCGGCGGACCTGAAGGGCAAGCGCATCGGCGTCACACTACGCACCTCCGGCCATTTCACCCTGGCCGTCTATCTCAACCACCAGCGGCTGACGGTGCAGGACGTCCAGCTGGTCAACTATCCGCCCGAGGCGATGCTGGGCGCCATGCAGCGGCGCGAGGTGGACGCAGTGGCCAGCTGGGACCCCTATCTGCAGGCCATCGCCACCGCGCTGGGGCCGGACGGCATGCGCTTCTCCGCCGAGGATATCTACGAAAGCATCTACAACCTGGTGGCGCAGGCCGCCTATGTGGAGCAGCACAAGCCGCTGCTGGACGACCTACTGCGCGCCCTGGTGGACGGCGAGCGCTTTTGCCGCGAGCATCCGGCCGAGGCCAGCGCCTTCATCGGCGGCCTGTCGCAGGAGGGGCGCGCGGCCATGCTGGCGGGCTGGAGCAACAACCATTTCCGCCTGGAGCTGGAGCAGGACCTGCTGCTGGCCCTGGAGGACGAGGCGCGCTGGGCCATCCAGGGCGGCGCCGCGCGCGCGCGCGAGGCGCCCAACTTCCTCGACTATATCTACATGGACGGCTTGCAGGCCGTCAGTCCCAACGATGTCTCCATCATTCACTAGGAGGCCGCCGTGAAGATCATCACCCGCCTCAAGCTGGCGCAAGTGCTGTGCATCGTGGTGCTGGTGGTGGTGGTGGCGCTGTTCGTGCGCGCCAACGGGCAGATGCGGCGCGAGATCGCGCGCAAGGAGGTGGCCAGCAACGTGCTGCAGGGCGTGACAGACCTGCGCTACCTGTCGCTCGAATATGTGCTGTATCACCAGCCGCGCACACGCCAGCAGTGGCTGCAGCGCTGGACCTCGCTGCAGCAATACATCGCCGCCTCGGCCGCCCTGCACGACGAGGAGGGGGCGGCCCTGCTGCGGGACATCGGCCGCAACCTGGTCCCTTTCCGCCGCCTGTTCGAGGAACTGGAGGCGGTGCACGGCGAGCTGCTGTCGGCGTCGCCGAAGCAGGCCCTGTTGCAGGAGCTGGAGGCGCGGCTGACGGGGCGCATCCTCGGCCGGGTGCAGGCGATGACGGGGGACGGCAACGAGCTGGCGCGCAACAGCCGCCAGCGCATCCTGGTCGTGGAGCAGGAGTCGAGCCTGATGACGGGCATCCTGGGCGGCCTGGTCCTGCTGGTGGCGATCGGCGCCATGCGCATGACGGTGCGCAGCGTGGCCGGCCCGCTGGCACGCCTGCGGCGGACGACGGAGGTGGTGGGCGGCGGCAATCTGCAAACGGTGCCCGAGCTGCATGCGCAGGACGAGATCGGTGACCTGGCGCGCGCCTTCGACACCATGCTGGAGCGGCTGCGCGACACCACCGTTTCGCGCAATGAGCTGATCGCCTCCAACGAGGCCCTGCAGGCTGAGGCGGAAACGCGGCGCGGCGCCGAGGGCAGGGTGCTGTCGCAGCTGGAGCGTATGAGCCTGCTGCACCAGATCACGCGCTCGATCGGCGACCGTCTCGATTTGCCCAGCATCTTCCAGGTGGTGGTGCGCAGCCTGGAAGACCAGATGCCGGTCGACTTCGGCGCCGTGCTGCGCTACGAGGAGGGCGAGCTGACGGTCAGCTGCGTGGGCGCCGCCAGCCGCGTCCTGGCGCAAAGGATGGCGATGGTGGAAGGGGCGCGCATTCCCATCGACGCCAACGGCCTGTCGCGCTGCGTGGCGGGACAGCTGGTGTACGAGCCCGATAGCCGCACCGTGCCCTTCCCCTTCCCGCAGCGATTGCTCGCGGGCGGGCTGGCCTCCGTCGTGCTGGCGCCGCTGCTGACCGAGAACAAGGTGTTCGGCATCCTCGCCGTGGCGCGGCGGCAGGCGCACGATTTTTCCAGCTCCGACTGCGAATTCCTGCGCCAGCTGAGCGAGCATGTGGCGCTGGCGGCGAACCAGGCGCAGCTCTACATGGAGCTGCAGCAGGCCTACGACGACCTGCACGCGAGCCAGATGGTGGTGACGCGGCAGGAGCGCCTGCGCGCGCTGGGGCAGATGGCGAGCGGCATCGCGCACGACATCAACAATGCGATTTCTCCCATCGGGCTATATGCGGAATCGCTGCTGGAGACGGAGCCTGGCCTCAGCGGCAAGGGCCGCGAATGCCTGCAGGTGGTGTCGCGCGCCATCGACGACGTGGCGGCCACCGTGGCCCGCATGCGCGAGTTCTACCGCCAGCGCGAGCCGCAGCTGGCGCTGAGCACCGTCAACGTCAACCATCTGATCAAGCACGCGGTGGACCTGACGCGGGCGCGCTGGTCGGACATGCCGCAGCAGCGTGGCCTGGTGATCGAGATGCGGCAGGAGCTGGGGCGGGACGTGCCGGCCATTCTCGGCGTGGAGGGCGAGATCCGCGAGGCGCTGACCAACCTGATTTTCAACGCCGTCGACGCCATGGCGGAAGGCGGCGCCATCACGCTGCGCACGCGGCTGGACGCGGAAGGGATGCAGGTGGTGCTGGAGGTGCAGGACACGGGCGCGGGCATGGACGAGATCACCCAGCAGCGCTGCCTGGAGCCCTTCTTCACCACCAAGGGCGAGCGGGGGACGGGGCTGGGCATGGCCATGGTGTATGGCATGGTGCAGCGCCATGGCGGCAAGGTGGCGATCGAGTCGCAACTGCACAAGGGCACCACGGTGCGCCTGTTCTTCCCTGTGGCGGAAGACGCGCCGGCCATCATGCCGGTGGAGATGCCGCCGCCGGAGACGGGCATGCGCATCCTGCTGGTGGACGACGATCCGACGGTGCTGGCCTCGCTGACCGATGTGCTGGGCCGCGACGGCCACGATATCACGGCGGCCGACGGCGGCCAGGCGGGCATCAACTGCTTCCGCGAAGCGCTGGAGCGGGACGAGGGCTATACGGTGGTGATCACCGACCTGGGCATGCCCTATGTGGACGGGCGCAAGGTGGCGGAGACGGTGAAGGCGCTGGCGCCGTCCGTGCCCGTGATCCTGCTGACGGGCTGGGGCCAGCGCCTGATTCCCGAATCGGGCGGCGGCATGATCAACGTCGACCAGGTGCTGAGCAAGCCGCCCAAGATCCGCGAGCTGCGCGAAGCGCTGAGCAAAAACCGGGGTCAGTTCCGGCAATCGGACACGCTCTCGGCGGTAAAGTAGGGCTACGGTCGGGGCCGTGTCTGATTGCCGGAACTGACCCCGGTTTTACGGTTTTAGTCGCCTTCGCCGTCGTCGTCATCGTCGCCGTTCTTGACGGCGCGGGCGCGGGCGGCGTCGGCGCGGGCCTTGAGCTTGCCGGCGTCGGCGAGGAAATCGTCCACGCTGTGGTCGGGACTGGAGCGGACGGAGGGCGGCAGCAGGACGGACATGTAGAGCTCGTCCGCCGTGCGTCCCGTGCTTTGCAGATTGGTCATCATGACCAGGCCGGAACTGGCCAGCATCAGCACGGCGCAGGTGGCGGCGAAGCGGCGCGGGTGGTGGGGCTTGATGGTCCACAGGTGGAAGAACAGCATGCCGCAGGCCGGGGCCAGCGACACCAGGTTGCCGTAGCGCGTCAGCCATTCGGCCGACCAGGCATAGGCCATCACGCTGCTGGCCGCGCGCCAGGCGCCGACGGCGAACAGGCCGCAGCCGAGGATGAACACGTGGCGGCCAAAGCGGGCGTGGCTGCCGAACAGGCGGTTGGCCAGGGCCCACACGCCGGCCCAGACGAGGCCCGCCGCCAGTCCGGAGGCGACCACCAGCAGGTAGCGCACCAGCTGGAAGCTTTCCACGTCGCCGATCCAGCTTTCCAGCGCCGTGAACAGGGCGATCAGCACAAAGCCCAGCAGGGCGGGTGTGGCGCCTTCCCAGCCGTGCATGGTGGTGTCGGCCAGTTCGGGCGGCACGGGGAAGTCGGCCGCGCGCACGCGCAGGCGGGTGTGGCCCAGGCGCACGACGGTGTCGCCGCCCAGCACCAGCTTGCCGATGCGGGCGCCACGGTAGATGGTGCCATTCTTGCTGCCCAGGTCGGTCATCAGCAGCTCACCCCGCTCGTTTAATTCGACGCTGGCGTGGTGGGCGGCGGCGTGGGCGTCGTCGACGATGAAGTCATTGTCGTAGGCGCGGCCCAGGCGGATCGGCAGGCTGTGCACTTGGTGGCGGTGCAGGACTTCGCCGCTGCGCGACAGGACTTCGATGGCGTAGGGCGGTTTCATTGCTGGCCTCCCTTGGCGAGGGCGGCGCTTGACGCGGCGGGGTTCGTGGAAGGGGGCGTAGCGGGGCGGGGCTCGAGCGCGATGGCGTCGAGGAAGACGCGCGACAGGCGCAGGCCGTTGTCGTAGGAGACGCCGCGCGCATCGAGGCGACTTTGCAGGCTCATCAGGCCCTGGTCGGTGGTGGCCGTCAGCAGGGCGAAGTCGTACAGGCCGGAGAACTTGCGGTAGGCGCGCACGCACAGCACGGCGCGCAGGGGCACGCCCGCGCTTGCACCCGAGCCCGGACCCGTGCCTGCTCCGTGGCCGCCGCGCACGAACTGTTCGGTGCAGCTGGGGCCGGTCAGGCGGCTGTCCTTGTTGGAGCCGAAGCTTTCATTCTTGAACGAGGCGCTGGCCAGCTGGGCGAAGCGCAGCTCGTCCAGGCCCGTGGCGCGCAGCATCTGGTGACGGATGCTGATCTGGCCCGTCTGCAGCGAGCCGCTGACGAAGACGGCAGCCTCCATCGAGCAGTTGGCGTCGTCCACGGTGAAGGGCTTGTCGGCCTTGACCGACGAGTGGCCCCAGCAGCGCATCTGTTCCGATTCGCGCACGGGCACCTGGTAGGGCGCCATGGATTTCAGGGTCAGCGGCGTGGCCAGCAGCTGGTCGACCATGGCGCGCTGGTGCTGCAGCAGTTGCGCCGCCACGACGGCGGTGAAGTCGGCGGGCGGCTTGGCCTGCTGCGCCACCTGCTTGAGCAGGGCCTGGGCATAGCGGGCGGGGACGAGGAAGCTGACCAGCTCGCCGTCCAGGCGCTTGGAGACGTTGACGCCGGCCACGGCGCCATCCACCGTCACGCTGGGGCCGCCGCTCATGCCGGCGTTGATGGGGCCGGTGAACAGCAGCTGGTCGTAGAAGCTGCGCGCGATGACGCCGTTGTAGGCGCCTTCGGAAATGGCGAAGCCCAGGTCGAGCGGGTTGCCCAGGGAGTAGAGGTATTGGCCCTGGGTCAGTTTGGCCAGCTGCTCGGGGATCTTGAAGAAGCCCGTGCCGCTGCGGCTCACGCGCAGCACGGCCAGGTCGTGCAGGACGTCGACGGCCAGCAGCTCGACGTTGCCGCGCTGGCCGCTGGTGTCGACCCATTCGCCGACATAGGTTTCCGGATCGAGGGCGAACTGGGAGACGACGTGGTAGTTGGTCACCACCAGGTTGCTGGTGCCGATCAGGAAGCCGGAGCCGACGGAGGATTGGGTGCGTCCGCTGCGCAGCAGGGAGCGCACTTGCAGGATGTCGTTCTTGGCGGCCGAGTAGAGGTGCTGGGCCGCCGTGGAGGGCTGCGGCAGGGGAGCGGCATCGCCGGCGGCGACGGACGCAGCGGAAGCCGGCTCTGGCGCCGCCTGCCGCGCCGGGTTCGCAGCGGGCGCTCGCGCTGCGCCGCCGGCCGCTGTGGCCGCTGGCGTATGCGCCGCTGCGGCGCCGGCTGCGGCTTCCGCAGCCGCCGTGGCGGCCTCTGCGGCGCAGGCCCAAGTCAAGGTGGCGAGTACAGCAAGCGTTCGAAAGTTCATGCAATCCTTACTTGGGTGATGCGGCGCTGGCTTACAGTTCGCCGTCCTCGGCCGCTGGCGGCTCCGGTGGCGTCATCATGTGGCCCAGCTTGGCCGCCTTGGTGTTCAGGTAGTGCTGGTTGAAGGCGTTGCGGTTGACCAGCAGGGGCACGCGCTCCGCCACTTCCACGCCCAGCTTGCCCATGGCGTCGATCTTACGCGGATTATTCGTCATCAGGCGCAAGCTTTTGATGCCGAACTGCTTGAACATGGGTTCCACCAGGGCGTAGTTGCGCTGGTCGGCCTTGAAGCCCAGCTGTTCGTTGGCCTGCACCGTGTCGGCGCCCGCCTCCTGCAGGCGGTAGGCGCGCATCTTGTTGATCAGGCCGATGCCGCGGCCTTCCTGGCGCAGATAGAGCAGGATGCCGCGCCCTTCGGCGGCGATCTTCTTCAGCGCGCCTTCCAGCTGGGCGCCGCAGTCGCAGCGCTGGGAAAACATCACGTCGCCCGTCAGGCATTCGGAGTGGACGCGGGCCAGCACGGGCGCGCCGTCGCCGACGTCGCCCAGCACCATGGCCAGGTGTTCCTTGCCGGTGGCGTGTTCGACAAAGGCGTGCAGGGTGAACTGGGCCCATGGGGTCGGCAGGGCGCAAGAGGTGACGTAATCCAGTTCTTCTTTGACGGGTGTTTCTGCGCTCTGCGACATGGCTGTACTCTCAATAATGTAAAAAGGCACGCCGGGCTGTTCCAACAGACCCGGCGTGCCCTTCATGATACCAAAACTGCCGAAAAAAGTTTTTCTGATGCCAGTTTTTAGCCCGGCAGATCAAACAGCAGCAGCTCGGCCGCCTTGGCCTGGTCCAGGGTGACGGCGCTCTCGTCCGTCAGCTTGAGCGCGTCGCCGCCTTTCAGGGCCACGCCGTTGACCGTCACTTCGCCGCGGATCAGGTGGACGTAGGCGGTGCGGCCCTTGGCCAGCTCGTGCTTGAGGCTGTCGCTCCCGGTCATGATGCTGGCGTAGATGGACGCGTCCTGGTGCACCAGCACCGAGCCTTCGCGGCCGTCGGGCGAGGCGATCAGGCGCAGCTGGCCCAGCTTGGTTTCCGGCTTGAAGTTCTTTTCCTCGTAGCTGGGTGGAATGCCGACCACATTGGGCTGGATCCAGATCTGCAGGAAGTGCACCATCTCGCTGCGCGAGTGGTTGAACTCGCTATGGCGCACGCCCGTGCCCGCGCTCATGCGCTGCACGTCGCCGTAGTGCAGGACGGAACCGGTGCCCATGCTGTCCTTGTGCTCGAGGCCGCCGTCCAGCACGTAGGAAATGATTTCCATGTCGCGGTGCGGGTGGGTGCCGAAGCCCCGGCCCGGGGCGACCATGTCTTCGTTGATCACCAGCAGGGGACCGAAGCCGACGTGTTTCGGGTCGTAGTAATGGCCGAAGGAGAAGCTGTGGCGCGAATTGAGCCAGCCATGGTTGGCCAGGCCGCGGTCTTCACTTTTACGAATCTGCAACATGGTGGAACTCCGTTTCTTTTTCAAAGGTTCGATGTGCGATAATTTTGAAAATCACCGCCGCTCTATGGAATCCAGTATACGTGGCGGAGAGTGTTTCAAAAAACGAAAAATTTACCCGCCTATAGTCGAAAAAATCGAATGCTGAGACTGAGCCTGGAAGCCCTGCAAATCGTGGACGCCATCGACCGCCGGGGATCGTTCTCCGCCGCCGGCAAGGAATTGCACCGCGTGCCCTCGACCATTTCCTACACCGTCAGCAAGCTGGAGGATGACCTGGGCGTGCAAGTGTTCGAGCGCAACGGCCCGCGCGTCGAGCTGACCCAGGCGGGGCAGGAGCTGCTGAAGGAGGGCCGCTACCTGCTGAAGGCGGCACAGGACCTGGAGCACCGCGTGCGCCGCGTGGCCTCCGGCTGGGAAACAGAGCTGGCCATCGGCATGGATTCTATGTTCTCGCCCTGCGTGCTGCACGGAGATGTGACCGCCTTCTACGAGGTGGCGCAGCAGACCCGCCTGCGCATCGTGCAGGAAGCCCTGTCCGGCACCTGGGAAGCTCTGCTCGACCACCGCGTCGACCTGCTGGTGGGCGCGGCGGGCGACGGTCCGGCGGGCGGCGGCTATGTCTCCCAGCCCCTGGGCAAGCTGTCCTTCGTCTTTGCCGTGGCGCCCGCGCACCCGCTGGCCGCCATCGAGGGCAGGCTGACGCGCAACCACCTGCAGCACCACCGCGCCGTCAGCGTGGCCGATTCCGCGCGCCAGATGGCGCCGCGCACGGTGGGCCTGCTGCTGGGCCAGGACACCCTGACCGTGCCCGACATGGCGGCCAAGTTCCAGTACCAGCTGTCCGGCATGGGCTTCGGCTTCCTGCCCGAGCCCTGCGCGCGGGCCGCCATCGCCGCCGGCCTGCTGGTGGAAAAGGAAGTGGACGAGCCCAAGCCGGCGGAAACCTTTTACCTGGCCTGGCGCACGGGCGAGCCGGGCGCGGCCCTGAACTGGTGGCTGTCGCGCCTGCGCCAGCCCGGCGTGTTCGAGCGCCTCGTCCAACATTTGCCCGGCCTCAAGCACACTGTTTGATGCAGGACACAATCCCCTGAATAGAATAGCAAGAGCGAAGCTCTTGTGTTGACCGACGCCAATAATTTCGGAGTACCATAACGTGAGTGAAACACTGTGATCGCTGACTGCTTCTCGCTGGAACCTTTCATGACCGCTACCATGACAGCACCGCCCCTGTTCCTCCACCTGATGGCAGACCGTAACGGCAGCCCGGCCGCCCTGGTCTGGGGCGGGGCCGAGGTGGCGCAGGAAGACTTGCCGTCCGCCGAGTCCCTGCGCCAGCTGGCGGCGGGCATGCGCTGCTTTTACCGCGAGGGCGTGAGCCCCGCCATCGAGGCCGCTTTGCGGCCGGCCGGCTGGCAGCCGCTGCCGCTGAACGCCGTGCTGCGCGCCGACAGCGCCTTCGACAAGAACCTGCCGCCGGCCGTGCAGTGGGTCGATGGCGACTGGTTCCTGGCGCCGCCGCCCAAGCCCGTGGGCGCCCAGGCCGTCTCGCGCGCGCTGGCCCTGCAGCTGGTGCAGCTGGTGACGGCCGACGCCGACACGCACGAGATCGAAGCCCTGCTGCGGCAAGATCCGACCCTGTCCTACCACCTGCTGAAGCTGGTCAACTCCCTCGGCATGGGCGCGGGGCGCAAGGTCACCAGTTTTTCCCAGGCCATCCTGATCCTGGGCCGCTCCCAGCTGCGGCGCTGGCTCAACCTGATGCTGTTTTCCTCGCGCGAGAGCGATATGCGCTCGGCCATGCTGCTGGCCCGCGTGGCCGTGCGCGCGCACGCGCTGGAGCAGCTGTGCAAGGCCCTGGGCCAAGACAAGCTGCACCAGGAGCAGGGCTTCATGGCCGGCATGTTTTCGCTCTTGGGCGTGCTGTTCGGCATGCCGCTGGAAAACGTGCTGCAGCCGCTGACCATCGGCGACGAGATCAAGCAGGCCCTGCTGACCCACGGCGGCGAGCTGGGCGCCCTGCTGGCCCTGCTGGAGGCGGGCGAGCGGGGCCAGCATGCGCGGCTGCCGGCGCAGCTGGCGGCCGTGGGCCTGGACGTGGCCTGCTTCAACCAGATCATGGCCGACGCCAACCTGTGGATGCAGGGCGTGGCGGGCGGCAAGGCGGGCAGCGCCCATGCTTGACGCGGCGATCGCGCGCTGTCAGGCGCTGAGCCGGCAAGCCCGCTCGCAGCAGGGCGAGGCGCTGGCGCAGACCCTGGCCGCGCTCGAGGCGGCGCTGGACCAGGCGCGCCACGCCCTGCACGCGCCCCGTGCCGACAGCGAGCCGCTGCTGGACGACGCCGTGCTGGAGCTGGACCTGGCCGGCTACCTGACGGGCTGGAACGACGGCGCCCAGCGCCTGTTCGGCTACTCGGCGCAGGAGGCCGTGGGCCAGCACGTGCTGTTCCTCTACGCGGACGACGACGAGGATGGCGCCATCGCCGAGCTGGTCGCCGAGCCGGGCCAGGCGCGCGGCCAGCCCGCCGTCACCGACGTGCGCCGCCGCACGAAGTCGGGCGAACTGATCTGGGTCAGCATCGCCCTCTCGCTGCAGCACGACGAGGCGGGCGAACCGCTGGGCATGCTGGTGCGGCTGAACAAGGTGGGCGATCCGCTGGCCGAGGCCGACAAGCTGCGCCTGCACGCCCGCATCATCGAGGACAGCGACCAGGGCGTCCTGATCACGGACGCCAACGAGCGCATCGTCTCCATCAATTCCGCCTTCAGCCGCATCACGGGCTATACCCCGGCCGAGTCCATCGGCCAGACGCCGGACCTGCTGCGCTCGGGCGTGCACGACGCCGAGTTCCGCGCCAAGGTGCGCGCCGCCATGCGCGGCAACGGCCCCTGGCGGGGCGAGATCATCGGCAAGCGCAAGAACGGCGAGCTGTTCCCCCAGTCGGTGACGATCAGCGTCGTGCGCGACAGCGCGGGCAAGATCAGCCACACCTTTTCCCTGTTCTCCGACATCAGCGTGCATAAGGACGCCGAGGCGCGCATGCAGCGCATGGCCAACTACGACAGCCTGACGGGCCTGCCCAACCTTTGCCTGCTGACCCAGCTGATGGGCCAGGCGCTGACCGAGGCGCGGCGCACCCAGCAGCACGGCGCCCTGCTGGTCATTGAAATTACCCGCCTCGGCGCCATCAGCGACACCCTGGGCCACGAGGTGGGCAACGAGCTGCTGTGCGAGATCGGCCGCAAGTTCCGCCTCATGCTGCGCGAGGCGGACGTGCTGGCGCGGCTGGACGGCAGCAAGTTCGCCGTGGCCCTGCTGCAGATCGAAAAGCGCGAGCACGCGGCCATCGTGGCGCAGAAGCTGCTGTCGGCCGTGGCCAAGCCCATCCAGGTGGCCGCGCACAGCCTGCAGGTGGGCGCGCACATCGGCGTCACTGTCTATCCCGAGGACGGCAACGAGGTCCAGGCCCTGGTGCGGGCGGCCGACGTGGCCACCAGCAAGTCGGCCCAGAGCGGCGAGCCGGGCTTCCTCTTCTACAGCGAGGACATGAACCAGCGGGCCAAGGAGCACTTGCGGCTGGAGAGCGAGCTGCGCCAGGCGCTGGCGCGCAGCGAGCTGCTGCTGTACTACCAGCCCAAGGTCAGCCTGCGCAGCGGCCGCATCGTGGGCGCGGAGGCGCTGCTGCGCTGGCGCCATCCCGTGCGCGGGCTGGTCTCGCCCGGCGTGTTCATCCCCGTGGCGGAAGAGACGGGCCTGATCCTCGACCTGGGCAACTGGGTGCTGGAGGAAGCCTGCCGCCAGGTGCGGGCGTGGAAGGACGCCAACCTGATCATGCCGCCCATCGCCGTCAACCTGTCGGCGCGCCAGTTCGACGCCGGCCTGCCCGAGCGTATCGCGGCCGTGCTGGAGCGGCACCAGGTGCAACCCGAGCAGCTGATGCTGGAGATCACGGAAAGCCTGCTGGTGCGCGGCACGGAAAAGGTGATCGCCATCATGAACCAGCTGGTGGCCATGGGCATGGCGTTGGCGCTGGATGACTTCGGCACCGGCTATTCCTCGCTGGCCTATCTGAAGAAATTCCCCATCAGTACGCTGAAGATCGACCGCTCCTTCGTCGTCGGCCTGCCGTACGAGGAGAACGACTGCGCCATCGCCCGCGCCATCGTCACCATGGCCCAGCAGCTGCGGCAGGAGATCGTGGCCGAGGGCGTGGAGACGGTGGAGCAGATGAGCTTCCTGCGCGAGCTGGGCTGCGACCAGCTGCAGGGCTACCTGTTCAGCCAGCCCGTGCCGGCGGCCGAGTTTGAAACCATGCTGCGCGACGGCAAGCGGCTTGCCTTCGGCGGGCGCTAGGAGAAGGCGATGGACGAATTCCGCTTCCGCCATTTCCTCGAGGCCCAGGCGCCCGTCTACGAGGCCGTGCTGGCCGAGCTGGTGGCGGGGCACAAGCGCAGCCACTGGATGTGGTTCATCTTCCCCCAGCTGGCAGGACTGGGCCGCAGCGAGATGGCGCAGCGTTTTGCGTTGTCCGGCGTGGCCGAGGCGCAGGCCTATCTGCAGCACGAAGTGCTGGGCGCGCGCCTGTTCGAGTGCAGCGCCCTGGTGGCGGCCATTCCTGGCCGAGCCATCGGCGACATCTTCGGCGCGCCCGATGACATGAAATTCCACTCCTGTATGACGCTGTTTTCGCTGGCGGCGCCCGATCAGGAAATCTTTGCCGAGTGCCTGCGGAAGTATTTTGCGGGCGCTCCCGATGCAGCAACCCTGGCCTTACTGCCCAACTCAACCGGAAAGAACGCATGAGCCGCATTCTCCTCGACGAATCCCGAGTCCATCCTGCCGCGCGCGATAAGCTCGCCTCCTTCAACACCGACATCATCCGTGAAGTGGAGGCCGCCATTGCCGGCAACGCCGTGGTGGTGATCGGCATGGCGCAGAACCCCTTCCCGCGCAAGGCCCGCAAGCTGCTGGACGATCTCGGCGTTCCGTATCAATACCTGGAGTACGGCAGCTACTTCTCGATGTGGCGCCGCCGATTGGCGCTGAAGATGTGGACTGGCTGGCATACGCTGCCGATGGTGTTTGTGCGCGGCACGCTGATCGGCGGCGCGCAGGAACTGAAGGCGCTGGCCGACAGCGGCGAACTGGCGCGCATGCTGGGCGAGGGCGGCGCGTCCAGGGCAGGCAGATGAGCTTGCGCGCGCTGCCCCTGCGTCTGCATCCCGGCGACGATGTGCGCGCCGCCGTGGTGGAGGCGCTGCGCGGCAGCGGCTTGACGGCGGCCTTCGTCGTGCAGGGCATCGGCAGCCTGAGCGTGGCCCAGCTGCGCTATGCGGGGCAACTGGAGGCCACCGAGCTGCGCAGCGATCTGGAAATCCTCACCCTGGCCGGCTCCATTTCGCCGGACGGCGCCCATCTGCACATGTCGGTATCGGACGCCGAGGGCAGGGTGTTCGGCGGCCATGTGGGCGCCGGCTGTCTCGTGCGCACGACGGCGGAACTGCTGCTGGCCCTGCTGCCCGACCAGCACTTCTCCCGCCGCCATGATCCCGGCACGGGTTATCTCGAGCTGATGTTCGAATAAAAGCCGCCTGAGGCGAATACTAATTGTCGGGCGGCTGCGCCATCAGGGCTTCTGTCAGCTGGCGCAGGGCGGGCGGGGCGGCGTCCAGGTGGTAGCGGACGGTGTGCGAGCGGCCGTCGGCTTCCACCTGCAGGGTATGCTCAAAATCCCAGGATTGGGGATGGGGCTTGCGCAGTTCTGCGGGCAGGGCGAACAGGTTGCTCTCGGCCGCCAGCCGCTTCAGCTCGGCGGCGCGGGCGGCGGGCTGAAGCGCTAATTCCACCGTGCGCGTTTCCGCTCCGGCCGGGCCCGTGAAACCGCCCGAAGTATGCAGCACCAGCCGCGACGGCTCTCCGCTGGGCGCATTCACACGACGCTGACCTCTTTCCAGGCCGCCTGGACGGCTTGTTGTTCCGCCGAGCCTTCGCCGTACAGAATGGCGGCCGCATGCACGGTGGCGCCCGCCATGTCGGCGAAGGTGGCGCCGGAGGTCAGCAGCGGCAGGGCCTGGTACCAGATGGGCGCCGCCTTGTCCCAGGAATTCCCCTTGAGCGCCATGGCGGCGAGATAGAAGGCGTGGTTGGGAATGCCGGAATTGGTGTGCACATCGCCATCGGGCACGAAGCCGAACATGGTCTTGGGCTGGTCGTCGCCGGACCAGGTCAGGGTCTTGTTGCCGGGATCGGCCAGCGAGCGCAGGGCCTTGCCCACGGACGGCGCCATGATGCCGGCGCCGATCAGCCAGTCGGCCTGGTCCACCGTCTGCTTCAGCGTCCACTGCTTGACCACGCTGCCGAACACGTCGGAGATGGATTCGTTGAGGGCGCCGCTCTGGCCCTGGTAGTCCAGGCCGCCGGGCACGGTGTACTGGGTCACGCCATGGGTCAGCTCGTGGGCGATCACGTCCAGCGCGCCCGTGAAGCCGAGGAAAAGCTTGCCGTCGCCATCGCCATACACCATCTGCTGGCCGTTCCAGAAGGCGTTATTGAACTGGCTGGCGTAATGCACGCTCGAGTCCAGCCGCAAGCCCTTGTTGTCGATGGAGTTGCGCTGAAGAATTTCCTGATAGAAGTCGTAGGTGGCGCCGGCCCCGTCATAGGCCTGGTTGACGGCCACGTCTTTGACGGCGGCATGGCCTTCCGCCCGCACCAGCTTGCCGGGCAGGGTGGTCTTGTGCTGGGCGTTGAAGATGGTGCGGCGCTTTTCCGGGCCGGCGCTGCTGCCGGCCAGCGTGTTGAGGACGGAGCGCTGTCCCCGGATATGGGCGGATAGCTCGATCTGGTCCAGCAAGGCGTTGCGTTCCTCAGCCGTAGCGGCGGCGTCGGCCATCTTGCGCAGCACTTTGGAGGGAACGATGAAACAGGTGCAGGGGCGGGCAGTGTGCGTCATGATATTTCCCTTGAATATCTACGCACATTATCACGATTCCCCCGCCGGGGCCGTCACGGTTGCGGCAGCACGTCCACCATGTCTCCCGCCGCAAAAGCGAGCACGGCGCGCGCCGTGTGCTGGTCGGCGATGGCCTGGCTGTGGGCCGTGCGGGCGCGGGCCAGGGCGGCCGTGGACGAGGTCAGCTCCTGCATGGTCGACAGGCCCTGGCGGTAGGACTTGAGGGTGGCGTCGAAGGCTTCCTGGGCCGAGACCAGCAGGGCGGCGCTGGACTCGCCCCGCCGCCGCGCCAGTTGCAGGTCGAGATGCGCCTTGATCACCTCGTGCACCACCTGGTTGCGCACGCCGTCCAGCTTGGCCTCGGCCGTCTCCTGCTTGGAGCGGGCGATGGCCACGTTGTTGGCACGGATCACGCCATCGTAGAGCGGCAGCTGGAACACGAGGCCGATGCCGTACATGGGCTGGTTGACGGTGGCCCAGTCGCCGCCGTTGGCGCGCGTGCGGCCGATGTTCTGCCCCGCGTGGGCCTGCAGCAGGACCTTGGGCCCATACTCCGACTTGGCCAGGTCGACGCCCGCCTCGCCGGCCTTCACCTGGGCCAGGGCCGCCTGCATCTCGGGCCGCGAAGCGATGGCGCTGGCCACCAGCTGGTCCACGCTGCGCTCGGCCTCGGGCGCCGGCGCCGTGGTCGGCACGGCCATGCACAGGGCCGTGTCGGGACGCAGGCCGGTGGCCTCCAGCACGGCCATGCGCGCGTCTTCGACGGCGGCTCCCGCTTCCTCCAGCTGCAATTGGGCCTCGGCCAGCGCGGCGCGCGCCTGCAGGGTTTCCGGCGCAGAGCCCAGACCCCGTCCCTGGCGCGCCTGCGCCACCTGCTGCACCTTGCCCGCGTTATCCAGCGCCGATTGCGCCGCATCGCGCCGCGCCAGCATGGCCGACAGGTGGAAGAACTGGCGCGTGATGAGGATCGTCACCTTGCGGTGGGTGGCGGAAAAGCCGAAGCGCGCGGCCGACAGCGACTGGCTGGCCTGTTCCAGCGCCGCCTCCTTGCCGCCCGCGTCGTAGACCAGCCATTTCAGCGTGACGGCGGGCACCACGGCCTCGGCGTCGGTCTTGAAGTAGCCGCGCGGCTCCAGTGTTTTCGGCAGGGGGAAGGCCGCATGCTCGTGCAGGGCCGCCGCCTCCGCCGCGAGGATGGGGCCGAATTTGCTGCGCGTGATGCCCAGGCCCAGGGCCGCGTCCTCGGCCTGCAGCCAGGAGGTGCGCGTGTCCGTGTTGTTCTTCATGCCGATGGCGACCAGGTCGGCCAGCGTCTGCGGCTGGGTGGCGCTGGGGACGCTGGCGTTGCCCGTGTAGCTGCCGCCGCAGAAGGCGGCGCTGTCTTCGGCCGGCGCCGCGCTTGCGCACAGGGGCAGCAGCAGGGCGAATGCGATCATGCCGCGACGTTGTGCGGCTCGTGATACGGCTGGCAGATTGAAAGAGGCGAAGGCGGGAATCATAGGCACAGATTAAACCGATAATAGGCTTCAGTGTACCGGCGCCGATAGTCCATTGTGCCGATCGTGGCTAAAAAATCGCAAGGCAGTGCAAAAAAGCGCAGGAAAGCGTAAGCTGGCAGCGGGCATGGGTGAGATCATGCACACTCGTTCCCATTGGTGTCCTGCTATGCGAATCAAGACCGTTTTGGTCCTTCTTCCGTTATTGTGCAGCGGGTGCAGCCTTGCGCCCAGCGTCGCCGTGTTTGGCGCCTTCTTCCCGGCGTGGATGGTGTGCGCCGTGCTGGGCATCGTGCTGGCCGTCGTGGCGCGCGTGCTGGCCGGCGCCGCCGGCTTGATCAAGCCGCCCGCGCCGCCCCTGCTGTACCCGATGCTGGCGCTGCTGCTGGGCGCCGTGGCCTGGATTTTCCTCTTTCGCGGCTGACCTGTCATGAATACCGTTTCCGCCTCCGCTCCCGCCCCTGTCCCCACTCCGCCCGCACGCAAGGGGCGCGGGCTGCTGGTCCTCATCGTGGCCGTGCTGGCGCTGGGCGCCATCCTGTACGCGCTCTCCATCATCAACAATGCGCCGCGCACGGACGACGCGTTTGCGCAGGCCGATACTATCGGCGTTGCCGCCCAGGTCTCCGGCCGCATCGTCGAGCTGAAGGCGCGCGACAACGCTAACGTGCGCAAGGGCGACGTGCTGTTCGTGATCGACCGCACGCCGTTTGAGCTGGACGTGGAGAAGCTGCGCGCCCAGGCTGCCACGCTGGAGCAGCAGATCATCCTCAACCAGCGCCAGGTCGACGCGCAGAAGCACGCCGCCACCGCTAGCGCCTCCAGCGTGGAGCGGGCGGCGGAGAACGCGGCGCAGAAGCTGTCCACCCTGCGCCGCATGGAGCCGCTGCTGGCCGATGAATTCATCAGCAAGGAGCAGGTGGACCAGGCGCGCACGGCCAGCCGGACGGCCAGCCAGGAGCTGCAGGCGGCGCGCGCCGACCACCAGCGGGCGCTGAGCGCCGTCAGCGGCGTGGACGCGCTGGTGGCGCAGAGGGCCGAGCTGAAGGCGGCCATCGCCCACGCCGAATACCTGCTGGAGCAGACGATCGTGCGCGCGCCCTTCGACGGCCGCGTGGTCGACATGAAGATCGCCGTGGGCGAATTCGCCGCCGCCGGCCATCCCCTGTTCACCCTGATCGACACGGGCCGCTGGTACGTGGTGGCCAACTTCCGCGAGACGGAGCTGGGCCAGATGCGATCCGGCGCCGAGGCCCATGTCTACCTGATGACGTCCCCGGACCGCAAATTCCGCGGCGTGGTCGAATCCATCGGCGGCGGCGTGCTGCCCGACGAAGGCGGCAGCGCCCAGGGCCTGCCGCGCGTGCCGCGCTCGATCAACTGGGTGCATGTGGCGCAGCGCTTCCCCGTCAAGATCCGCGTCACCGACCCGGTCGACGAGCAGTTCCGCATCGGCGCCTCGGCGGTGGCCATCGTCAGCACCGGCGGCGGGCGCCGCGAGGGCCCATGACCAGCGCCGCCGGGCCCCGTCAGCGCTTGCTGCCGACGGGCGCCGGCTTCGGTTTCGAGGCCCTGTGGGCCAGCCTGCGGCCCACACCGGGGCGCTGGCAGGCCAGCCTGCGCATGCTGCTGGCCTGCATAGTGATCATCACCCTGTCCATGTCGCTGCAGGTGCCCAGCGCGGCGCTGTCGGCGTACATGGTGTTCTTCATTTCGCGCGAGGACATGGCGTCCACCGCCACCACCGGCATCGTCCTGATCGTGGCGGTGACGCTGGCGATCGGGCTTAGCTTCTTCGCCTTCATGCTGACGATCGACCATCCCGCGCTGCGGCTCCTGCTGATGACGGCGCTGTTCGGCGGCGGCATGTATATCTCGCGCGTGTTCGTCGCCGGGCCGCTGGGCTTTGGCCTCGGCTTCATCCTGCTGGTGACCCTGACGACGGTCGACCTGTATCCGGGCGGCGAGCCGCTGGTGCGCGACACCTTGTGGCTGTGGGCGGCGCTGTGCTTTTCCATCGCCGTGGTGATCCTGGTGAACGTGCTGGTGATGCCGGCGCGGCCGATCCGCCTGCTGCGGCAGGAGATCGCCTTCCGCCTCGATTTCGCGGCCGGCCTGCTGGCGCGCCATGCGGCGGGGCAGGGGCCGTCGCCGTCGCAGCCGACGGACCTGTTCCGCGCGCTGGACACGGCGCGTCCGGCGACCCTGCTGAAGCTGGCGGCCAAGCGCGAGCCGGCGCTGGCGCGCTGCATGTCGTCCTACACGGGCGCCCTGGCCGCGCTGGGCGAACTGCTGGAGGCGGCCTGCATGCTGGACGCGATGGCGGCGGGCGCCGCTCCGCCGACGGCGACAGCCACGCCTCCGGCTCCTCCCGCGTCACCTGCCTCACCTGCCTCACACGCCACGCTGCCCGCGCTGGCCGCGCGGCTGGAAGGCCTGCGCGCCACCTGCCTCGCCATGGCGCGCACGGTGGAAGATCCCGGCCTGCCATATGCGCCGCTGCCCCAGCCGGCGCCGGCGCCGGGGCAGACTGCAGCCACGGGCGATCCGGCGGTGCTGCTGGTGGCGGAAATGGAGCGCGACATCGTCCGTCTCCGCCAGCATTGGCAGGACGCGCGCAACGGCATCGGCCAGCCGCTGCCGCCGCCGGCGAAGCGGCTGTTTGCGCCCGACACAATCAGCAATCCGGCCCACATGCAGTTCGCGCTGAAGGTCAGTTTTGCCGCCATGCTGTGCTATGTGCTGTACACGGCCCTCAATTGGCCGGGCATCCATACCAATGTGATCACCTGCGCCGTGATCGCGCTGAGCACCTCGGGCGCCACCATCCACAAGGCCACCATGCGCATCATGGGCGCCCTGACGGGCGGCGCGCTGGCGCTACTGGCCACGGTCTTCATTGTGCCGCAGCTGGAGTCGCTGGGCGGGCTGCTGCTGGTAATCGCGCCGGTGGCCTTGCTGTGCGCCTGGATTTCCTGCGGCGCCGAGCGCACGGCCTACTTCAGCTGGCAGATGGCGTTTGCCTTCTTTCTCGGCATCCTGCACGGCTTTGGGCCCAGCACCGACGTGACGGTCGTGCGCGACCGCGTGGTCGGCGTGCTGATAGGGATTGTCGTCATGGGGCTGGTGTTCCACTACGTCTGGCCGGAGCGGGCCATCGACAGGCTGCGCGCCGCGCTGGCCCGCGCGCTGCGCGCCAGCGCCGGCCTGCTGGCGCGACCTGCTGGCGCGGCCCCATCGGACGCAGCATTGAATGTCTCATCGGACGCAGCATCAGGCTCGGTATCTGCTGCAGCATCGGCCGTCGCGCTGGACGCGGCATTGGGCGCAGGGCGGAGCGCCGTGTTGCAGGCGCTGCGCGCCGCCAGCGCGCAAGTCGATGCGGCGGGCTTCGAAGCCTTCCAGCCGGAGCACGGGCGCATCGGAAGCGCATTTACCGCCGTGCAGGCGGCCGCGCTGAGCGGCCTGCATCTGGCGCAGTTGCAGGCCGCCGCGCCACAGGCGGAAGCGGCGGTGTTCGAGGCGGCGCTGGCCGATGTGCTGCGCCAGGCGGCGGCACGGCTGGAGGGGGCGGCGGACGCCGATCCGGCCGCCGCGCTGCAGCGCCTGTCCGCCAGCGCGGCCCAGCTGGATGCCGCCACGCCTCTGGGAGCGCAGGCGCGCGCGGCGCTGCTGCGCGCACAGTGGCTGGCGCAAGAGCTGCGCGCGTAGCCCCAGAGCCCGCAGCACGCAGTACGAAGCCCGGAGTCCGAGCCCGCAGCACGCAGCACGGAACCCGGAACCCGAAGCGCGAGCCCCGAAGCGCGAGCCCCGAGCCCCGAGCCCTGAGTCGTTCCCGCTCCCGTCCCGCTTACTGCTTCAGCTTGGACAACTCATCGTCGCCGCCCCAGGGATCCTTGTGGTCCTTGGTTTCCTCGCGCGCCGCCTTCACCACCTCGGGCCCGAACTTGGCCGAGCTGTTGCCGAAGCTGGTGCGCGCATAGCTCAGCACCGCCGCGATTTCCGCGTCGCTCAATTTGTCGCGGAAGGTCGGCATCTGCCCGTTGAAGGCCGCGCCCTTGACGGTCAGCTTGCCCGTCACGCCCAGCAGCACGATCTTGGACACCACGGCCTCCGGCCCGTTGACCCATTCCGAACTGGCCAGCGGCGGGAACACGCCGGGCAGGCCGGCGCCGGTGGCCTGGTGGCAGGCCACGCATTGGGCCGCGTAGACCTGGGCGCCATCGACCGCGCCGCCACCGCCGGCGGACGCCGTCTTGCCCTGCAGGGTGGACAGCGTACGGTGGTCGCCCAGTGTCGGGTCGTCATCGTGCTGGGTCAGCGCGATATAGCCGATGCCCCAGACCAGCATGGCGCCGATCAGCAGCAGCACCGGTCCGGGGATGGGACGGGCGCCTTCTTCGGGGTCCGGATTCTCCCGCTGCTGGGCGCCGTGTTTGCGATCGTTCTCGTTCATTTCCGTTCCTCGCTATTTTTGCGCCACCGGCGTGGCCGGTTCGGCCGGTGCGGGCAGCACGGGATAGGTGTGGTCCAGCCCCTGCAGATAGGCCACCAGGTCCAGCACTTCCGGCTTGGCCACCACCACCTTGCCCACCGGCTTGTAGCCCGGCGGCAGATTGACCACGCGGTCGCCCGCTTCGGCCGCTTCCTTGATGTCGAACAGGAAGGGATAGGACGGCATGATGGAGCCGGGCGTGTAGGCGCGCGGCTGGTACAGGTGACCCAGGTGCCAGTCGGCGCTGGGCTGGCGCGCGCCGATGTTGAACAGGTCCGGCCCCGTGCGCATGGTGCCCAGCAGATGCGGCGTGTCGTAGTAGTAGTCGGCCGCCACCGAGGCGCGGCCCCAGCCGCGCTTGTCGTCCGGCGCCTGCGCCTTGTCGCGCGGCTGCTGCGAATGGCAGTAGATGCAGCCGTTGGCGATGTAGACCTGGCGTCCGCGCAGCTGCTGCGCCGTATAGGCTTTGAGCCCGGCCGGCGGCGTGATGTTCGACAGCTGCATATGGGGCACTATCACCAGCGCGCTGATGGCAATGCCCAGCGTGACGCCCGCGCCGCCCAGCAGTTTGAGATCGTCTTCCATATCAGGCTCCTGCCAGTTTCGGCGTATTGACCAGGGCCGCGCCGGTGCGCTGCGGGCCGTAGCGGAACACCATGGCCGCGAAGTGGGCGGCGAACAGCAGGTGGCCCAGGGTCATGATGGCGCCGCCCACGGAGCGGCTCTGCAAATAGGGGATGGTGATCCTGACCGAGTCCATGAAGGGCCTGGACGCGTCCAGCATCGCCAGGCCCTGCAGCCAGCCGCCGATGGACAGGCCGATGAAATAGATGGAGAAGCCCAGCACCACCAGCCAGAAGTGGGCCGCGATCAGGCTCGGATAAGGCCATTCCCAGTCCATCACGCGCGGCATGACGAAGTAGATGGCGCCGAACATCACCATGGTGAAGAAGCCGTACAGGCCCAGGTGCGCGTGCGCCACCGTGAAGTGGGTGAAGTGGGCCACCGTGTTCACGGCGCGCAGCGCTTCCCACGAACCCTGGGCCGAGCTGACGGGGTACATCAGGCCGCCCAGCGCGATGAAGCGGAAGGTGGGCGAATAAATCAGCTTGTTGAAGTGGCCGCGCATGGTCAGGTACTGGTTGACGGTGAAGGCGACCACCGGCACCAGCATCATCATGCTCTGCACGATGGACAGCGTGACCAGCCAGCCGGGGATGGGGGAGCCGATCAGGTGGTGGCCGCCCACCTGGCCGTAGAAGAAGGCCAGGGTCCAGAAGCCCAGCAGCGACAGGTTATACGACTGCACCGGACGGCCGATAATCTTGGGCAGGAAGTAGTAGACGGAGGCCAGCGCCATTGGCGTGTAGAACAGGCCCAGGACGTTATGCCCGAACCACCAGTTCATGGCCGCCTGCTGCACGCCGAAGTGCCAGAACGGCAGCTTGGCCACCAGGTAGAGGATGGGGAACCAGAACAGGGCCGCGCCCATGTACCAGATCGAGACATACAGGTGCTCCACCTTGCGCGAAGCGAGCGTGTACACCAGCGGCAGGCCGACCAGGGCGCCGCCGGCCACCAGCAGGAAGCCGACGGGCCAGGGGATTTCCAGCCATTCCAGGCCGTCGTTGAGGCCTACGGCGATGCAGCCCACGCCCGCGATCAGGCCCGCGTTCCACAGCATGATGCCCAGCATGGCCGAGCGGCCGCCCCGCAGCGGCGTCTTGAGCAGGCGTGGCAGCAGCCAGGTGGCTGTGCCCAGGGCCGCCATGGGCGCCCAGCCGTAGGCCACGGCGTTGAGGTGGATGGTGCGGATACGGCCGAAGGTGAGCCAGGCGTAGTTGGTCAGCCAGTCCGGCTCGTGCAGCTTGATGGAGCTGGTCAGGCCCGCCAGCGAGGCCACCACTAGCCATACGACGGCGCAGCTGAGGAAGACGAAGCAGACGAAGGCCGAGGAGCGGTCGGCCTCCAGCCGTTCCGCCAGCTCCCGCTGCAAGACGGCCTCCTGTTCCGGCGTCAGCGGCGCCACCGGCTGGCCCGGCACCGGCTTGTTCAGTTCCTTGAGTTGGGCGTGGCTGGCGGCCGGTTCCTCGCCGCGGCCGATTTCGCCGGTGGAGAAAATCACGTTGGCGCCTTCCGCCTTGGGGTCGAACATGCGTTTGCGCAGCGACCAGATGAAGAAGAACAGTCCTGTCACGGACAGAATAAACGCAGACAACAGCAAAGAGACGGTATCCATGATCAATCCTGTAAGCTGAAAAATGAGCGGTAAAGGTTGATGCTTGATGGGGCTGGGGACCAGGGCCGGGGGCTACGGGCTCCAGCAGCCGGCCCGGTAGGCGGCCGGCGGCATACCCGTGTAACGGGTGAAACGGGTGGTGAAATAGCTCTGGCTCTTATAGCCTACCTCAAATGCGACCTCAGCAACCGATCTGTCGGACTCGGCCAGCATTTTTTTTGCCATCTCGATCCGGCGGCGCATGATGAACTGGTGCGGCGACTCACCCGTGGCCTGCTTGAACAGGCGGGCGAAGTGGTAAGGGCTCATGCCCAGCTGGTCGGCGATGGCGCGGAAGCCGATGTCGTCCTGGTAGTGGCGCTCGATGTACTCGATCGCCCGCCGCATCTTGTGCGGCGGCAGGGCCTGGGCCGGGGCGGCCGCGGGTGCGGCCGGCAGTTGGCAGTAATTGCCCAGCAGGTGCTGGCCGATCACCAGCGCAAGGGCGTCGAGATAGGCCTGTTCCATATCACCCCACAGCTGCAGCTGGTGTTCCAGGCTGCGCACCATATGCCACAGGAAGTGGTCGGCCAGCGCGAACTGGCCAGCCAGGGCGTGCCGCGCCGTGCCTCTTTCCTCGGACAGCTCCTGCAGGAAGGCGGGTTTGACCATGATGCTGGCCAGGACCACGGGGCCAAGGCAGTCAACGGAATGCGGCAGGCCGGCGGGGATGACGCAGATCTGCCGCTCCGTCAGCCTCACACGCTGCATTTCGCCCCGCGCGCCGCGGTGGCTGAACATGGCCGCCGCGTGCTGGCCGGGCGCGCAGATTTCGTGCTCGTTGTGATGGTGCTCGTCCGCGTCCTGCCGCTGCCAGTGGCCGATACGGATGCGCATCGCATCGCCGGCTGCCGTCAGCATATTGGTGGCGCGCGGCGCGCATTCGGGCCCGGCGAGAATGGGGCCACCGCCCGCTTCGCGCTGTTCCATCTCCGCCAGACGGCTTGCGATACGGCTCATGTCACCGTCTTCGGATAAGCACGGAAGTCCGTGCGCCGGAACGCGCCTAGCGGCGCACGGGGCGGGGTAAAAAGCGATTGGTCGGTCATGGCATTCTCCGTTTTAATGATTGCAGGCGAGCCGATTACTGAACTGGCGCAACTCTCTTATTGACAGGCTATGCTAATGCGGTAGCGGTGTCATCTGCCATCCGGCGGAACTGAATTTCTTTGAAATGCAGGGATGCAGCGCGTTCAGCATGGGGCGCCAGACGGGGCAGGCAGGGGCCATGCGCCGCCCGGTGTATATTGACGGCCACTTGAATCACTCTCATCCTTTCGGAACAGAATTTTCCATGTCTCCCGCCGCACTGTTTTTCATCGTTTTCGCCTATTTTTCCCTGCTGCTGGGCGTGGCCTGGGCCACCTCGCGCAACGCCAGCAACGACAGCTTCTTCATCGGGAACAAGCGCAGCAACTGGATGCTGGTCGCCTTCGGCATGGTGGGCACCACGCTCAGCGGCGTGACCTTCATCAGCGTGCCCGGCGCCGTGGGACGCGACGGCTTCGGCTATCTGCAGATCGTGTTGGGCTATGTGCTGGGCTATCTGGCGGTGGCCTATGTCCTGCTGCCGCTGTACTACCGCTTCCGCCTGACCTCCATCTACCACTATCTGGAGATCCGGCTGGGGCGGCGCTCCTGCCAGAGCGGGGCCGCCTTCTTCATCCTCTCGCGCACGCTGAGCGCGACGGCGCGGCTCTACCTCGTGGTCAACATCCTGCAGGCGACCCTGCTCGACAGCCTGGGCCTGCCGTTCTGGCTGACGGCCGTGCTCATCCTCGCCATGATCCTGCTCTACACCTACGAGGGCGGGGTGAAGACCATCGTCTGGACCGATACGCTGCAAACGACGGGCATGCTGCTGGGCCTGCTGGTCTGCGTGGCCTGCCTGCTGCATGCGCTGGACCTGTCGCCGCTGGACAGCCTGGCGCGCATGCGCGAGCAAGGCCTGGCGCGCATCGTCACCACCTCGGTGGACAGCCCCAACAATTTCTGGAAGCAGGTCCTGGCCGGCATCTTCATCGTGCTGGCCATGACGGGCATGGACCAGGAAACCATGCAGAAGAACATCTCCATCCGTACCCTGGGCGACGCGCAGAAAAACATGCTGACCCTGACGGTGGTGCTGACGGCCGTGCTGTCCCTGTTCCTCTTCCTCGGTGGCCTGCTCAGCCTGTACGCGCCGCAGGCGGGCGTGGCGGCCACGGGCGACAAGCTGTTCGCGGCCGTGGTGATGGGCCATTTGCCGGTGGCGGTGCAGCTGGTGTTCTTCATCGGCCTGGTGTCGGCCCTGTTTCCCAGCGCGGACGGAGCCATCACGGCGCTGACCTCGTCCGTCTGTAACGACCTGCTGCAACTGCCGCGCCGCCAGCTGTCCGAGGCGCAGCAGGTGCGCTGGCGCCACCGCGTCCACCTGGGTTTCGGCGCGCTGTTCCTGGCCCTGGTGCTGGTGTTTAAATGGATGAACAATCCCAGCATGATAGGCCTGATCCTCAAGCTGACCAGCTATACCTATGGACCCTTGCTGGGCCTCTTCGCTTTTGGCATGCTGAGCCGTCGCGGCGTGCGCGACCGCTGGGTGCCGCTGGTGGCCCTGTGCGGTCCCGTCTTATGCTATGTCATTGACCAGAATCAGCCATTGTTGTTCGGCAGCTACCGCATGGGATTGGAATTGCTTATTCTCAATGGCGCGATTGTCCTGGGCGGATTGTTCTTGATTTCTTCACCGCAACAGTCTGAAGCGGCTTTTGAGGCCGCTTAGGATAAAATGCCTTATCATTTGCAATTATTGTAACGTTGCATTTCTTCGGGAGCACCGATGTCATCTTCTATCTTTGCCACTTTGCGCCGCGGCGCAGGCTTTGTCTGGCGCGTGCTGGATACGGGCCGCCGCGCTGTGCTGAATCTGCTGTTCCTCGTGCTGCTGCTGTGGCTGCTTTACGCCATCTTCGGCGGCGGCGCCAAGCCGCTGCAATCGAAGACCATGCTGGTGCTCGACTTCAAGGGCCAGCTGGTGGAACAATCGAGCGCCAGCGTGCGCGAAGCCCTGGTCAGCGGCGTGCGCGGCGGCGACGTGCATAAGCAGGTGCAGCTGCGCGACGTGCTGTCCGTGCTGGAGGCGGCGGCCAAGGACGACGACATCGCCGGCGTCGTGCTGCTGACCGACGAGCTGGAAGGCGGCGGCCAGGCTTCGCTGCGCGAAGTGGGCGCGGCGCTGGAGCGCTTCAAGGCCAGCGGCAAGAAGGTGGTGGCTTGGGGCGCGCAATATGACCAGCGCCAGTACCTGGTGGCCGTGCACGCCAACGAAGTCTATCTGCATCCCATGGGCGCCGTGCTGCTGCAGGGCTTCGGCCGCTACCGCACCTACTATCACGACGCGCTGGACAAGCTGGGCGTGACGGTCAACCTGATGAAGGTGGGCACCTACAAGAGCTTCGCCGAGCCCTTCATCGCCAACGGTCCTTCGCCGGCGGCGGCGGAGGCGGACGCCTATCTGTACAACGCCCTGTGGGACGGCTACACGGGCGAGGTGGAAGCGGCGCGCAAGCTGCCCAAGGGCGAGATCATGAAGGGCATCAACGACCTGCCGGCCCGGGTGGAAGCCGTGCACGGCGACCTGGCCAAGCTGGTGCTGCAATCGAAGCTGGTCGACGGCCTGAAGACGCGCGACGAAATCCGCTCCATGATGATGGCGCGCGGCGCCAAGGATGCTGACGGCAAGAACTTCCGCCAGATTAATTTCGACGACTACCTGGCGCGCGTCCATCCCAAGCTGACGGGCGACGCCATCGGCGTGGTGGTGGCCGAGGGGAATATCAGCGACGGCACCCAGGGACCGGGCGCCATCGGCGGCGACTCCACCTCGCGCCTGATCGGCATGGCGCGCGAGGACGACAAGATCAAGGCCGTCGTGCTGCGCGTCGATTCGCCCGGCGGCAGCGCCTTTGCCTCGGAGCTGATCCGGCGCGAGCTGGAGCTGACGCGGGCGGCGGGCAAGCCGGTGGTGGTCTCGATGGGCAATGTGGCGGCGTCGGGCGGCTACTGGATTTCCATGTCCTCGGATGAGGTGATTGCCGATCCGGCCACCATCACCGGCTCCATCGGCGTGTTTGCCATCCTGCCGACGGCGGAGAAGGGCATCGACAAGCTGGGCATCCACACTGCCGGCGCGACGACCACCTGGCTGGCCGACGCCTACAATCCCTTGCGTCCGCTGGATCCGCGTTTCGGCCAGGTGGTGCAGGGCGCCATCAACCACATCTACGCCGAATTCACCACGCGCGCGGCGCAGGCGCGCAAGAGCACGCCGGAGAAGATCGATACCGTGGCCCAGGGCCGGGTGTGGACGGGTGTGCAGGCCAAGGACCGTGGCCTGGTCGACACCCTGGGCAGCTACGGCGACGCGCTGAAATCGGCCGCCCGCCGCGCCAAGCTGGGCGACGACTACCGCGTGGTATACATCGAGCGCGAGCAGAGCAAGTTCGACCGCGTGCTGGAGATGCTGGGTGGATCGGTGGCGGTGGATATGGCGCACGCGGTTGGCGCGCAAGCGAAGCTGGGCATGTTCGCCAGCACCGGCCTACCGCCCGCCGCGGCGGCTGGCGTCGCGAACGACCTGGGCTGGCTGGCGGACGTCAGCAGCGGCCGCAAGCCGTTCATGGCGATCACCCACTGCCTGTGCGAGTCGCCGTAAAAGCAGTATCGCCCTGTGCGCCGAACTCGCCAGCAGCGAGTGCGGCGCGGAGCCACGCTCTCGCTATCTTGAGTCTGTGCTTTGCCAGGACGGGCCGTACGGTCTCCTTCTGCCCGCAACGCTGCCACAACTGATTGTGGCAGATCATTAGTTTGGTTTCGCGGTCACATTACCCTGTTTGGATCCAGGACGATTGCTCATCCTGACGCGATAAGGCTTGTATTGTTGAAGCTGGCGCGGAATCTGGGGGAGAGCGTGTGATAATCCATGTTAATCCGAAAAGTCTGATTCCCCAGCAGCCGAAATATGCAAAGGATGAGGTGACTGGAATGAACGGAGCATACAAAGCGGCATTTATCATTCCGGCGAAAGCGTCCAAGGTTTTCGACGATACCGGCTGGACATTTCGTTCCGCAGAACGCCTGCCGGAACGGATCATGGTGGAACTCGCGCATGCAATGCATTTGTCGGATAGTACGTTCTACCTGGGCCTGGAAGCGCGCGAGAGTGGCAAAGCTAAAGTAACCGCCATTCGTGACGATAGCGGACAGATTGAACATATCTCGCTCCAGCTTCGTGATAGTACGGCGGACGAATTGCGCGCACTTCTGGTCGCAGCTGGCGTGAATGATCTCGAAGTCTTCGTGCCGCCTGCGCACTAAAGCGGCAGGGTGACGACAAAGCAGCTGCGGCCGTCGGGAAGGGCGGCGCAGTGGGCGGCGCCGTTGTGGCGCTGGGCGATCTGGCGCACGAGGGCCAGGCCCAGTCCCGTGCCGAGATTGTCGCGCGTGCCGCGGCGGCGGTAGAAGGGCTCGAACACGCGCTCGAATTCTTCCGCGGGGATGCCAGGACCGCTGTCCCACACCGTCAGCGTCGCCATCGCCGCATCGCGCTCGACCCGCACATAGGCCGGCGGCTGGCCGTGGCGGTGGGCGTTCTCCAGCAGATTGCGCAGCAGGCGGCGCAGCAGGCGCGCGTCGCCGCGCAGGGGGACGGAGACGCCGTTCAGCACCGCATCGTCATAGCGCGCGCATTCCTCCGCCGCCAGCGCGAGCAGGTCCAGCTCCTCCATCTCCGCCGCATCGCGCACCGCGCCAAGTCGGCTGGCGAGCAGGATCTCGTCCAGCAGATAGTCCAGCTCCGCGATGTCCTGCTCCAGCCCCGCCTTGCGCCTCGGGTCCAGCTTGTCCATGCTCAGCTCCAGCGCGAGACGGATGCGCGCCAGCGGCGTGCGCAGCTCGTGCGAGGCGTTGGCCAACAGCGTCTTGTGCGCGCCCACCAGCTGCTCGATCTGGTCCGCCGCGCGGTTGAAGCTCTGCGCCAGCCGCGCCACCTCGTCCTTGCCTTCCACCGCCACCCGCGCCGACAGGTCGCCCGCGCCCAGCAGCTCCACCCCGCGCTGCAAGCGCTCCAGCCGCCGCGTGATGTAGCGCACCAGCGGATAGGCCGCGATGCCGATCCCCACAGTCAGCAGCGCCAGCAGCGAATGCAGCAGGGCGTGCGGACGCGAGGCGCCCAGCGGCTTGTCGGACAGCAGCCGCCGCCCGTCGGGCAGGCGCAGATAGGACGCGGGCGGTGGCTCCAGCCGCACGCTCCAGTCGCGCACGAAGCGGATCGGCGCGCCGGTGCTGGCGATGGGCTGCCAGTCGGCCGAGTACAGCGTCATGCGCGCCTGGATGGTGGCCGCCATCTTCTCCAGCGTCGCCTGCTGCTCGGCGGGCGGCGCGGCGGCGGGCGCCAGCTGGTTCTGGATCAGCACCGCCAGATTGGCGTCGGCCCTTTCCAGCGGCCCGCCCGCGCGGTGCCACAGGCCGACGACGGCAATCGCAAACAACGCCAGGCTGCCCAGCAGCGTGACGTAGAAGCGGATATACAGGCGCGGCATCAGTCCTGCGCCTTCGCGAACACATAGCCCGCACCGCGCACGGTGATGATGCGGCGCGGCTTTTTGGGATCGTCCTCCACGGCGGCGCGGATACGCGACATATGGACGTCGATCGAGCGGTCGAAGGCTTCCAGCTGCTCGCCCTTGACCAGTTCCATCAGCTTCTCGCGCGACAGCACGCGGCCCGCGTTATGGGCCAGGGCCAGCAGCAGGTCGAACTGGTAGGAGGTCAGGTCGCAGGACGCGCCTTCGAGCTTCACCGCATGCGCGGCGGCGTCGATTTCCAGGCGGCCGAAGCGCAGCAGCTCGCCGGCTTTGCGGCTGCCGTTGCCGCCGTCCTCGCGCGGGCTATCCACGCGCCGGCGCAGGATCGCGCGCAGGCGGGCCAGCAGCTCGCGCGGCTCGAAGGGCTTGGGCAGATAGTCGTCGGCGCCGATCTCCAGGCCCACGATGCGGTCGACGGCGTCGCCGCGCGCCGTCAGCATCAGCACGGGGATGTCGGAATGGCTGCGCAGCTGGCGGCAGACGTCCAGACCATCCATGTCCGGCAGCATCAGGTCCAGCACCACCGCACCAAACCCGCCAAGCGGTGCGGCGGACAGCTGCTCCAAAGCGCTGCCGCCATTGACGGCGGTGGCGACGCGAAAGCCGGCCTGGGTCAGGTATTCGCTCAGCATCTCTGCCAGGCGGGGATCGTCTTCTACCAGCAGAATGTGGTCGGCGTTAGCGTTCATATAAGAGATTGTACGGCAGGCGGCGGCCCGTGTCGCCGCCGCGCTGCCTTATCAGCCGTGATGGTGCATGCCGCCGTGGAGCCTGGACAGGTGCTCGGCCAGCTTCTGGCGCTGGGCCGGTGTCAGCACGTCGGCCACGTCCTCGATCAGCTGCACCACGCGCTTGGAGGCCTGGTCGGCCAGCTGCATGTTCTGCGCCCGCATGGATTCCAGCGCCGCGCGGTCGATGGTGGGCTGGGTCAGCGCCTGCAAGGCCTGCTTGTGGGCCGCATGCAGCTGGCTATGCAGCGGCATCAGGTCCTGCATGGCCTGTTTGACGATGGGGTCGATCTGGGCCTTCTGCGCATCGGTGGCGTCGATTTCCACGTACAGGTGCTTGAGCATGCGGTCCACGTGGGCGCTGGCGTCGATGGCGCTATGCTGGTTGACGTGGCTGTCCACGGCATAGGCGCCGGCGCCGGCCACCAGGGCGCCGCCGAGCAGGATGGCGGCGAGGGCTTTGCGGTTGAGCAGTTTCATGGCTGTTCCTTGTTGGGTTGAAGGAGACTACGCAGCCAGTATCGCCAGACCGCGTGAAGCAGCGATGTCGCATACGTAAAGATTTGTAAAGCGCCGAGATGAGTAACTAGCAGCTTTGTAACAACTTTGTATCGTCCATCCCATGCGCCTTACTCGGGAGGGGCGGCTTATGCTAGAGTCCCACGGATTGAACTGCCGTGGCCTTTTTGCCATGGTCCGCAGCCACAAGAAAAAGGATAGTCGATGGATTCGCAAGTGAAGCCGGCCGCCAGCGCCACCCCTCAGACCCGCACTCGCCGCTCCAAAGTCGCCGGCGGCGTCGTCGCCGTCGCCGTCATGGCAGGATTGGGCGGATTGGCCTGGTATCTGACGCATCCAGCGTCCGGCGCCGGCGGCCAGGGCGCCGCAGGGCAGGGCGGCCCTGGCGGTCCAGGTGGCCCCGGCGGTCCTGGTGGACGCCGCGGCTCGGTGACGACGGTGGGCGTGGCGACGGCGGAAAAGCAGGACGTGCCGGTTACGCTCGATGCCCTGGGCACGGTGACGGCGGCCGCCACCACGACGGTGCGTTCGCAGGTGACGGGTATTCTGGAAAAGGTACTGTTCAAGGAAGGCCAGATGGTGCATGCGGGCCAGGTGCTGGCGCAGATCGACCCGCGCCAGTTTGAAATGGCGCTGCTGCAGGCGACGGGCCAGCGCCAGCGCGACGAGGCGCAGCTGGAGAACGCCAAGCTGACGTTGGACCGCTATCGCACGCTGCTGACCCAGGACTCCATCGCGCGCCAGGACGTGGATACGCAGGCGGCGCTGGTCAAGCAGCTGGAAGGCACGGTCAAGACGGATATCGCGGCGCAGGGCACGGCCAGGATCAATCTGGGCTATACCAAGGTGGTGGCGCCGATCACGGGCCGCGTGGGCCTGCGCGTGGTCGATATCGGCAATCTGGTCAGCTCGGGCGACGCCAACGGGCTGGCGGTGATCACCCAGCTGTCGCCGATCGACGTGGAATTCTCGATCCCGCAGGATAATGTGCCGGCCGTGTCGCAGCAGGTGAACGCCAACGCCACGCTGCCGGCGCTGGCGCTGGACCGCACCCGCACCACCACGCTGGAAAAGGGCCGCTTTGCGGCGCTGGACAATCAGGTGGACGTGCAGACGGGCACGGTCAAGGCCAAGGCCCGCTTTGCCAACGATAAGTTCGACCTGTTCCCCAGCCAGTTCGTGAACGTGCGCCTGGAACTGCGTACCATCAAGGATGCGGTGATGGTGCCGGTGACGGCGCTGCGCCACGGTTCGCAGGGCGATTATGTTTATGTGCTCAAGGCCGACAAGACGGTGCAGCAGCGCGCGGTAACGCGCGGCCAGGCGACGGTGGACAAGATCCAGGTCGTCACCGGTCTGCAGGCCGGTGAGCAGGTGATTACGGAAGGCGCGGACCGCCTGAAGGATGGCGCCAAGGTGGTGCTGCCGGGTGAGCGTCCGAACGGCGGCGGTCGCGGCAAGCACGGTGGCGCTGGCGGTGAGGCGGCTAGCGGCCAGGCTGCTGGCGGCGCCGGCGGCTGGCATGGCGGCGCGGAGGGCGCGGCTCCGGCAGGTTCGCCTGCGGCGGGCGCCGCATCGGCTAGCGGTGCGCCGGAAGCGCCGTCGGGCGAGCATCGCCGTCGTCGTCAAGCACAGGGTGAAGCACAGCAATGAGTCCATCAGCACCATTTATCCAGCGTCCGGTAGCGACTTCGCTGCTGATGCTGGCGATTGTCCTGGCCGGCATCGTCGGCTTCAAATTCCTGCCCCTGTCGGCGCTGCCGCAGGTGGACTTTCCCACTATTCAGGTGCAGACGCTGTATCCCGGCGCCAGCCCTGAAGTGATGGGCCAGACCGTCACCGCGCCGCTGGAGCGCCAGTTCGGCCAGATGGCCGGTCTGCAGCGCATGAGCTCCACCAGCGCCGCCGGCGTCTCCATCATCACCCTGCAGTTCGGCCTGGGCCAGACCTTGGACGTGGCCGAGCAGGAAGTGCAGGCTTCGATCAACGCAGGCGCCTCGCTGCTGCCGACCGATCTGCCCGCGCCACCCGTCTACGCCAAGGTCAATCCGGCCGACGCGCCGGTGATGACCTTGTCCATCAGCTCGGACACCATGCCGCTGACGGAAGTGCAGAACATCGTCAACACCCGCCTGGCGCTGAAGATCAGCCAGGTGACGGGCGTGGGCCTGGTCACGCTGAACGGCGGCCAGCGTCCGGCAGTGCGCATCCAGGCCGACACCAACCTGCTGGCCTCCTACGGCCTGGGTCTGGACACCTTGCGCACCTCGATCACGGCCGCCAACGCCAACGGCGCCAAGGGCAATTTCGACGGCCCCACGCGCGCCTACAGCATCAACGCCAACGACCAGCTGGTGACGGCGGACGAATACCAGGACCTGATCCTGGCCTATAAAAACGGCTCGCCTGTGCGCCTGCGCGACGTGGCACGGGTAGTCGACAGCGCGGAAAACGTGGAGCTGGGCGCCTGGTCCGGCAACAAGGGCGTGCTGAAGAAGGCCATCATCCTCAACGTGCAGCGCCAGCCCGGCGCCAACGTGATCTCCACCGTGGACGCCATCAAGGCCCGCCTGCCCGAGCTGCAAGCCAGCCTGCCCGCCGCGATGAAGGTGGAAGTGCTGAGCGACCGCACCAACGGCATCCGTGCCTCCGTCGAACACGTCGAGATGGAGCTGATCCTGGCCGTGGTGCTGGTGGTGCTGGTGATTTTCGCCTTCCTCCACAGCCTGCGCGCGACCGTCATCGCCAGCCTGTCCGTGCCCATTTCGCTGATCGGCACCTGCGGCGTGATGTACCTGCTGGGCTACTCGCTGAACAACCTGTCGCTGATGGCGCTGACCATCGCCACCGGCTTCGTGGTGGACGACGCCATCGTCATGATCGAAAACATCGCCCGCTACATCGAAGAGGGCGAAAAGCCGATGGCCGCCGCGCTGAAGGGCGCCACGCAGATCGGCTTCACCATCATCTCGCTGACCGTGTCGCTGATCGCCGTGCTGATCCCGCTGCTGTTCATGGGCGACGTGGTGGGCCGCCTGTTCCGCGAATTCGCCATTTCGCTGGCCATCACCATCCTCATTTCCGCCGTCGTCTCGCTGACCCTGGTGCCAATGATGTCGGGCCGCTGGCTGAAGAGCCACGAGGAAGAGCAGCCGACCAAATTCGGCCAGAAGGTGCAGCACTTCTTCGACTGGGTAATCGGCCACTACGACCGCTCGCTGACCTGGGTGCTGGAGCACCAGGGCCTGACCCTGCTGGTTGCGCTGGGTACGTTGCTGCTGACGGCGCTGCTGTACGTGGTCATCCCCAAGGGCCTGTTCCCGACGCAGGACACGGGCCAGCTGCAGGCACGCGTTGAAACCAGCAAGGCCGTCTCCTACAGTCGCATGGCGGAGCTGCAGCAGCAAGCCGCCCACGCCATCATGGCCGATCCCGACGTGGAGACGCTGAGCTCCGTGGTCGGCGTGGACGCGGCCAACAACACCATGCTCCACACGGGCAGCATGCTGATCAACCTGAAGAAGGGCCACCGCCAGCAGCAGGCGCTGATGGACGGCCTGCGCCAGCGCGTGGCCGAGATTCCGGGCCTGACCCTGTATCTGCAGCCGACCCAGGACTTGACCATCGACGCCGAATCGGGTCCGACCCAGTTCCGCGTCTCGATCGAAGGCGCCGACAACGCCACCGTCAACGAATGGGCCACCCGCCTGGCCGCGCAGATGCGCACCAAGCCGGAGCTGCGCAGCGTGGTGTCCGATGTGGGCGCCAGCGCCAACGCGGCCTATGTCAGCATCGACCGCGACAGCGCCTCGCGCCTGTCGATCAGCGCCGCCTCGATTGACGACGCCCTGTATTCCGCCTTCGGCCAGCGCATTGTCTCCACCATCTTCACCGAGACCAACCAGTACCGCGTGATCCTGGAAGCGCGTCCCGGCGATCTGACTACGCCGCAGCAGCTGGGCAATCTGCAGCTGCGCACCGGTTCGGGCAAGGCAACGCCGCTGTCCGCCGTGGCGACGGTCAGCGAGAAACCGGCCCCGTTGCAGGTGACGCACGTGGCGCAGTATCCCGCCACCACGCTGGGCTTCGACACGGCGTCCGGCGTTTCGCTGGGCACGGCCGTGGACGCGATCAAGGATGCGGCGGCGGAGATCAAATTCCCCGCTTCCGTGACCATGACCTTCCTCGGCGCGTCCGGCGCCTACCAGGCCTCGCTGTCCAACCAGCTGTGGCTGATCCTGGCGGCCGTGATCTGCGTCTACATCGTGCTGGGCGTGCTGTATGAAAGCTATATTCACCCGCTGACCATCCTCTCCACCTTGCCGTCGGCGGGCGTGGGCGCGCTGCTGGCGCTGATGGTCACGGGCCAGGACCTGGGCGTGATCGGCATCATCGGCATCATTCTGCTGATCGGCATCGTGAAGAAGAACGCGATCATGATGATCGACTTCGCCATCGAAGCGGAACGGGAAGAGGGCAAGCCGCCGCGCGAAGCCATCCACCAGGCCGCACTGCTGCGCTTCCGTCCTATCCTGATGACGACCCTGGCCGCGCTGTTTGCCGCCGTGCCGCTGATGTTCGGCTGGGGCGAGGGCGCTGAGCTGCGCCGTCCACTGGGCCTGGCCATCTTCGGCGGCCTGATTCTGAGCCAGATGCTGACCCTGTTCACGACGCCGGTGATCTATCTCGGCTTCGACTCGCTGGCGCAGCGCTTCGGCCGCAAGAGCAAGGGTCCGCAGAAGGATGAGCCAAACGCGCCGAACGCGCCAGCCGTGCCGGAAGGTGGTGCCTCGTGAATCTGTCGTCACCCTTCGTCAAGCGTCCCATCGCCACCGTCCTGCTGACGTTTGGCCTGGCGCTGGCGGGCATTGGCGCCTTCTTCGTGCTGCCGGTGGCGCCGCTGCCGCAGGTGGACTTCCCCGTCATTTCGGTGAACGCCACCTTGCCCGGCGCCAGCCCGGCCACCATGGCCACCAGCGTCACTACGCCGCTGGAGCGGCACCTGGGCGTGATAGCGGGCGTCAACGAGATGACGTCCAGTTCCAGTCCCAGCACCAGCAACGTCACCCTGCAGTTTGACCTGAACCGCAACGTGGACGCGGCCGCGCGCGAAGTGCAGGCGGCCATCGTCGCCAGCCGCATCGACCTGCCGGCCTCCCTGCGTAGCAATCCGACCTACCGCAAGGCCAACACCTCCGGCGCGCCGGTGATGATTCTGGCCCTGACTTCGCACACCAAGACGCCGGGCCAGATTTTCGACGCCGTCTCCAACGTCATCCTCCAGCGCCTGTCGCAGGTGAAGGGCATCGGCGACGTGGAGCTGGGCGGCAGCTCGCTGCCCGCCGTGCGGGTGGAACTGAATCCCTATCTGCTCAACCGCTACGGCCTGTCGATGGAGGACGTGCGCGCCGCCATCCAGGCCACCAACGCCAACCGTCCGCGCGGCGCGCTGCAGGGCCACGGCCAGCGCTTGCAGATCTATTCCGAGTCCAATACCGCCACCGGCGGCCGCAACGCGCAGGACTACCGCCTGCTGGTGGTGGGCTGGCGCGACCAGACGGCTATCCGCCTGCAGGACGTGGCGGAAGTGGTGGACGGCGTGGAAGACGTCAACAACCTGGGCCTGTTCAATGGCCAGCCCGCCATCGTCGTGATCCTGCGTCCCGCTGCGGGCGCCAACGTGATCGAGACGGTGGACAGCGTGCGCGCCCAGCTGCCAGCCCTGCAGGCCCAGTTGCCGCAGGACGTGCAGCTGCAGGTGGCCAGCGACAGCACCAACTCTATCCGCTCCTCGCTGCACGAGATCGAAGTCACGCTGATGATCTCCATCCTGCTGGTGGTGTTGGTGGTGAGCGTGTTCCTGCGCAGCCTGCGCGCCACCTTCGTGCCGGCCGTGGCGACCATCGTCTCCCTGCTGGGCACTTTCGGCGTGATGTATCTGCTGGGCTTCAGCCTGAACAACCTGTCGCTGATGGCGCTGACCGTGGCCACCGGCTTCGTTGTCGACGATGCTATCGTGGTGCTGGAAAATACCACCCGCCATATCGAGGCGGGCATGAACCGCTTCGAGGCGGCCCTGCTGGGCGCGCGCGAGGTGGGCTTCACCGTGCTGTCCATCAGCCTGTCGCTGATCGCCGTCTTCATTCCGCTGCTGTTCATGGGCGGCCAGTTCGGCGCGCTGTTCAAGGAATTTGCTGTCACCCTGTCGGCGGCGGTGATGATTTCGCTGGTGATCTCGCTCACCACCACGCCCATGCTGTGCGCCTGGATGCTGACGCCGGGCATGGAACACGACAAGCCGCAGGGTCCCATCGCCCGCTTCTTCGAGCGCGGCTTCGGCTGGATTCTGACGGTGTACGAACATGCGCTGGACTGGGCGCTGCACAGCGTGCCGCTGGTGATGCTGAGCCTTGTGTTCGTGATCGGCCTGAATATCTACCTGTTCGCGGCCATTCCGAAAGGCGGCTTCCCGCAGCAGGACACGGGCCAGATCAGCGGCGGTATCCGCGCCGACCAGAGCATCTCCTTCCAGGCCATGCAGGGCAAGCTGAAACAGCTGGTCAACATCATCAAGGACGATCCCGATGTCGCCACCGTGGTGGGCTTCACCGGTGGACGGCGCGCGGGCGGCGGCTTCATGTTCATCAATCTGAAGCCGGTCAACCAGCGCACGGTGGCGGGGCAGGCCGTGATCGCGCGCCTGCGGCCCAAGCTGGCGCGGGTGACGGGCGTGCAGCTCTTCCTCAGTCCCGTGCAGGATCTGCGCGCGGGTGGACGCCAGGCCAACGCCAACTTCCAGTACACGCTGAAGAGCGATAACCAGGCGGACCTGAAGAAATGGGCCGCGCGTCTGGCCGACGCCATGAAAACGCAGTCCGCGCTGACCGATGTCGACACGGACCAGCAGGACAATGGCGTGGAGACCTTCGTCACCATCGACAAGGCCAGTGCCGCGCGCATGGGCATGACCACGCGCGACGTGGACAACGCCATGTATGACAGCTATGGCCAGCGCCAGGTGGCCACCATCTATTCGGAGCTGAACCAGTACCACGTCATCATGGAAGTGGACCGCCAGTATTCACGCAGCCCGGAGGCGCTGAAGGATACCTATGTGCCGTCCAAGGGCTTGCCAGCGCCATCGGCCGGCAATCCGACCGGCGCGCCGGTGGCGCTGACGGATGCGACGAGCGGCTTGGGCGTCACGGGGGCATCCGGCGCGCCCACGTCCGGCGCCAACGCCACGGCGGCCACATCGACCCCGGCCAACGTCGCCGCACCTGCCGTGCGCGACGCCTCGTCCGGCTCCGCGCTGAGCATCCGTCCCACCACCATGGTGCCGCTGACAGCCGTGGCTTCGTTCGCCGAAAGCTCGGCCGCCACCGCCATCAACCACCAGGACGGCGAACTGGCCACCACCATCGCCTTCAATCTGGCTGCGGGCAAGAGCCTGTCCGACGCCACCATCGCCATCAAGCAGGCGGAGGCCGACATCGGCATGCCGAACAATGTGCGCGGCAGCTTCCAGGGCACGGCCAAGGCGGCGCAGGACAGCAACAAGGCGCTGCCCCTGCTGATCCTGGCCGCCATCGTGGTGATCTACATCGTGCTGGGCATCCTGTACGAAAGCCTGGTCCATCCGGTCACCGTGCTCACCACCTTGCCCTCGGCGGGCGTGGGCGCGGTGCTGGCCCTGCTGCTGTTTAACATGGAGTTCTCCACCATCTCGCTGATCGGCATCTTCCTCCTGATCGGCATCGTGAAGAAGAACGCCATCCTGATCATCGACTTCGCGCTGGAGGCCGAGCGTTCGCGCGGCCTGTCGCCGATCGAGGCGGTGCGCGAGGCCTGCCTGCTGCGCTTCCGCCCGATCCTGATGACGACCCTGGCCGCCGCCCTAGGCGCGCTGCCGCTGGCCATCGGCTTCGGCGAAGGCTCCGAGCTGCGCCAGCCGCTGGGCGTGGCCATCATCGGCGGCCTGATCGCCAGTCAGATGCTGACCCTCCTGACCACGCCGGTGGTCTACATCCTGATGGACAAGCTGCGTCGCCGCGGCCCGTCCGAACAACAACTGAGCCGCATTCACCCGGCACCGACGACACCATGAGCACTATGAACACCATCGGCAAATCCGCGCCATTCCGCCTTTCCCTGATCGCCTGTGCCGTCCTCGTTGCGGGCTGTTCGGTGACGCCGACGTATAAGACGCCCGACGTCGCCCAGCCGGCCCAGTTCAAGGAAACCCCGAGCGACGCCGACAAGGCGGGCGCCAACTGGTCGCCGGCCGCACCGGCCGACGCGCTGGAACGCGGTCCCTGGTGGACCCTGTTCGGCGACGCCACCCTGAACCAGATGGCCGAAAGCCTGGAAGTCAACAACCAGAACGTGGCCGCCGCCGTGGCGGCCTACGCCCAGGCGCGCGCGTTGGTGAGCGAGCAACGCGCCGCGCTGTTCCCCACCGTGGACCTGGACGCCAGCGCCACCCGCAACGGCGTGGGCAGCGGCTCTGGCGGCAGCAGCAGCGGCAGCAGCGGCAGCAGCGCGCCCGGCAGCACAGGCGGCAGCCGCACCGCCAACCAGTACCGCGTCGGCATCGGCGCCAGCTGGGAGCCGGACGTCTGGGGCAAGCTGCGCGCCGGCGTCAGCGGGGCGCAGGCCGGCCTGCAGGCCAGCGCCGCCGAACTGGCCGCCGCCCGCCTGTCGGCCCAGGGCGAGCTGGCCACCAACTACTTCTCGCTGCGCCAGACCGACGCCCAGAAAGCGCTGCTGGACGCCACCGTGGAAGGCTACCAGCGCGTGCTGGAGATCACCCGCAACCGCTTTAACGCCGGCATCGCCGCCAAGTCCGACGTGCTGCAGGCGGAAACCCAGCTGGCCAACGCCCGCATCGACCAAGTGACGGTGGTGCGCCAGCGCGCGCAGCTGGAGCACGCCATCGCCGTCCTGCTGGGCAAGCCGGCGGGCGACTTCACCCTGGCGCCCGCGCCATGGCAGGTGACGGTGCCGGACGTGCCGACGGGCGTGCCGTCCACGCTGCTGCAGCGCCGTCCCGACATCGCCGCCGCCGAGCGCCGCGTGGCCCAGGCCAACGAAAACATCGGCATCGCGCGCAGCGCCTACTTCCCCAGCTTTAACCTGAGCGGCTCCTACGCCTACGCCGCCAGCCAGACGGGCGGCTTGTTCAACGCTTCCAATAATCTGTGGTCGCTGGGCCTGTCGGCGGCGCAGAACCTGATCGACTTCGGCGCCACCCGCGCCCGCGTCAGCGGGGCCGAGGCGGCGCGCGACCAGGCCATCGCCCAGTACCGCCAGACCGTGCTGGCCGCCTTCGCCGACGTGGAAGACCAACTGGCCGCCACCCGCACCCTGGCGCAGCAGCAGGACCTGCGCCGCGCCGCCTCGGAAGCGGCGGACCAGGTGGAGCAGCAGCTGATCAACCGCTACCGCGCGGGCCAGGTCAGCTACACCGACGTGGTGACGGCGCAGACCACGGCCCTGGCCGCGCGCCGCGCCCTGGTGCAGGCCCAGGCCGACCGCCAGACCACGGCCATCGCCCTGATCCAGTCGCTGGGCGGTGGCTGGCGCGCGGAGGGCGGCCAATAAGCCGGTGGCGGGGCGGCGGCAGGGCCGGGCAGGGCAAGGGGATTCCGCTTGGTTTTTGCCCTTGCCCTTTGTATAATCTGGCACGTTCCCCCTATGGCGGCCTCGTCTGCCGCGCTTAGATGACGAAACGATATCGCAGCCGTCTCGCCCCTGCAATCCAGTCCTCCGCCGAGGCGCCGGTGCTGCGCACGGTGCCCATCATTGCGCTTGGCGCCTCCGCCGGCGGTCTTGAAGCCATCACCGAATTCCTCGGCGGCGTGCCCGCCAACAGCGGCATGGCCTATGTCGTCGTGCAGCACATGGACCCGCAGCGCAAGGGCATGCTGCCCGAGCTGCTGCAGCGGGTGACGGCCATGCCGGTGCGCGAGATCGCGGACGGCGTCGAGGCCGAAGCAGACCATGTCTACGTCATCCCGCCCAACAAGGACCTGGCCTTCGCCGACGGCGCCTTGATCCTGCAGGAGCCGGCCTTCCAGCGCGGCGTGCATCTGCCGATTGATTACTTCTTCAGCGCCCTGGCCATCGAACGCAGCCAGCTGGCCGTGGGCGTCGTGCTCTCCGGCCTGGGCAGCGACGGCACCCAGGGCATGCTGGCGATCCGCGAGCAGGGCGGCATCACGGCGGCGCAGATGCCGTCCTCGGCCAAGTTTGGCGCCATGCCGTCCAGCGCTATCGCCGCCCATGCGGTCGACATCGTGGCGCCGCCGGGCGAGATGGCCCGCCGCATCGCCGCCCACCTGGGCGAGACGGACAATCCCACCGTGCCGCTGGATACGCTGCTGCAGCGGGAGGCCCTGCAGCGCCTGTACAACCTGCTGCTCAAGCAGACCGGCGCCAACTTCTCCGACTACAAGCTGAACACGGTGCTGCGCCGGATCGAGCGCCGCATGAAGCTGCGCCAGCTGCGCACCCTGAGCCAGTACGTCGGCTTCCTGGAGGAGAATTCGGGCGAGGTCGAGCTGCTGTTCCGCGAACTGCTGATCGGCGTCACCAACTTCTTCCGCGACCCCAAGGTGTGGGACTATATGCGCGACACGGCGCTGCCCCAGCTGCTGGCCTCCCACCCGCTGGGCGCCGCCTTCAAGGCCTGGGTGCCGGCCTGCTCGACGGGCGAAGAAGCCTACTCGCTGGCCATCGTCTTCAACGAGGCGGTGGAAGCGATGGACGCCGTGGGCCGCTACACGCTGCAGATCTTCGCCACCGACCTCGATCCGGACGCCATCGACCGCGCGCGCCAGGGTGTGTTCCCGGCCAATATCACGGCCGATGTGTCGCCCGAGCGCCTGCAGCGCTATTTCACGCCGGCCGACAAGGACGGCTACCGCATCGGCAAACTGGTACGCAACACCATTATCTTCGCGCAGCAGAACGTGATCTCCGATCCGCCGTTCACCAAACTCGATATCCTCTGCTGCCGCAACCTGCTGATCTACTTCAAGGCCAATCTGCAGGAGCAGCTGATCCCCCTGTTCCACTACGCGCTCAAGCCGCGCGGCATGCTGATGCTGGGCAGCGCGGACACGCCGGGCCAGTTCACCGAACTGTTTTTGCCGATGAGCGGCGCCAGCCGCATTTACTACCGGCTGGACGGCGACAGCCAACGCCCTGCCAGCTATTTCCCGACGCGGATCAATGCCGTGACGGTCACCCAACCCAGCGAGACTCGAAGCACGACCATGAACGGAAATCTTCAGACCCAGGTAGAACAGCTGCTGCTCAAAAGGCATTCCCCGGCGGCGGCACTGCTCAGCTCTCACGGCGACATCATGTACATCCACGGCCGCACGGGCGGCTATCTGGAGCCGGCGGCCGGCAAGGCCAACTGGAATATCCACGCCATGGCGCGCGAAGGGCTGCGTTACGAGGTGGCGGACCTGTTCAAGCGCGCCTTGCAGGGCAGCGGCTTGATCACCAAGCGCGGGGTGGTGATCAAGGAGGAGAGCGGGCCGTCGCAGACGGTGGACCTGTCGGCCGAGCTGCTGGACGAAGGCCTGCAGGGCTTCGTGCTGCTGACCTTTACCAAGGGCGAGCCGCCGCCGGAGGCGCGCCGCACGCGCTCGCGCAATCCGCGCGTGCTGGAGCTGGAACAGCAGCTGGCCGAGGCCAGGCTGGAGATCCGCGCCGCCCACGATGAAATGCAGGCCTCGCGCGAAGAACTCAAGTCGGCCAACGAAGAGCTGCAATCGACCATCGAGGAGCTGCAGTCGACCAACGAGGAACTGACCACTTCCAAGGAAGAGATGCAGTCGCTGAACGAGGAGCTGTACACCGTCAACGCTGAGCTGCAGTCCAAGGTGGACGATCTGTCGATGGTCAACAGCGACATGAAGAATCTGCTCAACAGCATCGACGTGGCCACCATCTTCCTCGATGCCGACCTGCGCATTCGCCGCTTCACCGAGCAGGCCACCCAGATCTACAAGCTGATTCCGTCGGACGTCAGCCGTCCGCTGGGCGACATCGTCAACGAGCTGGCCTACCCGGACCTGGAGCAGGACGCGAAGGAAGTGTTGCGCACGCTGAAGTTCTGCGAACGCGAAATCCCCACCCGCAGCGAGCGCTGGTTCCGCATGCGCATCATGCCTTACCGGACCATCGACAATGTGATCGACGGCGTGGTGGTCACCTTCATCAACATCACGGAATCCAAGATACTGGAGGGGCGTTTGCGCGCCGCGCAAGCGGCCCAGGGTGACCATCAGTGAGCCAGCGCCGGCCGCCTGAACGCGATCCGGCCATCCTCCGCCAGCGGGCCGAGGAACAGCTGGCAGGGCAGGCGCCGGCCGCTTCCGCCGCCGACAGCGATCTGCTGCGCCAGCTGCACAAGCTGCAGGTCAGCCAGATCGAGCTGGAGATGCAGAACGCCGCGCTGTCCGAGCTGGAGGCCGAGCGCGACGTGGCCGCCGCCGGGCGTGAACAGTACGCCCAGCTGTACGACGAGGCGCCGGCCTGCTACCTGTCGCTGGGCGCCGACGGCCGCATCATGCGCGCCAACCTGGCCGCCACCGCCTTGCTGGGACGCAGCCGGGAAGATCTGCTGGGCCGCACCTTCGAGCAGTTTGTCGTGCCCGAAGAGCAGGGAGCGCTGCGCCGCTTCATGGCGGCGGTGTTCGGCAGCGACGCGCGCAGCGTCATGGAAACCACCCTGTTCGGCAGCGGGCGCCAGGTCCGCATCGAAGCCAACCTCGATCCCCAGTCGCCCAAGTGCCGCATGATCATCACCGACATGGGCGACCTGGCCACGCGCGAGACGGCGCGCCGGCGCGCCTTCCAGGTGCTCGACTGCGTGGGCGAGGGGATCCTGATGTGCGGCCCGGACCAGCGCATCCTGGCCGTCAATCCCGCCTTCACCCGCATCACCGGCTATCTGGCGGAGCAGGCGCTGGGACGCCATCCGGCCTTCCTCCTGCAGCGCGGCGCCCACGCCGATGACGACTACAAGCGGGGCTTGCAGCAGCTGGGGAGCCTGGGCCGCTGGCAGGGCGAGGTGCACAGCCAGCGACGCGACGGCACGCCCTATGTGGCCTGGCTGTCGCTGACGGCGCAGCGGGGCGAGGATGGCGCGGTGGTCAGCTTTATCGGCGTGTTTGCCGACATCACGCCGCGCAAGCGGGCGGAAGCTGAGCTGCACACCCTGTCGCGCGAGCTCGATGCGCGCGTGGTGGCGCGCACCGCGGAGCTGACGGAAGCCAACCGCCTGCTGCAGCTGGAGGTGGCCGAGCGCAAGCGCGCCCAGGCCGAGCTGCATGAATCGCGCGAGCAGCTGCGCAAGCTGGCCAGCCATCTGCAGCTGGTCAAGGAAGAGGAGCGTAAGCGCATCGCGCGCGAAGTGCACGACGAGCTGGGACAGAACCTGCTGGCGCTGCGGCTGGACGTCTCCCAGCTGCACGCCCGCACCGAGGGCCGCGCCGCGCGCCTGCACCCGCGCGTGGCGGCGGCGCTGGAAAACGTGGACGCCACGATCCGCAGCGTGCGCGGCATCATGAACGACCTGCGTCCGGCCGTGCTGGACCTGGGCCTGCAGGCCGCCATCGAATGGCAGATCGGCGAGTTCCGCAAGTGCAGCGGCGTGGAGTGCATGCTGGAGTTGCCGCAGGAATGGGTGTTCGGCGCCATTCCGGCGGAGGTGAACATCGTCCTCTTCCGCAGCCTGCAGGAGGCGCTGACCAATGTGGCCCGCCACGCGGACGCCAGCCACGTGAAGGTGGTGCTGGCGGCGGACGGCGACCGTCTGGCGCTGACCGTATCCGACAACGGCGTCGGCATCGCGCCGGCCGACCGCGGCAAGAGCGAATCGTTTGGCCTGGTCGGCATCGCCGAGCGGGTGGCGGCTCTGGGCGGCGATTTCGAGCTGACGCCCTACACGCCGGACGCGGGCTGCACGCTGGCCCTGCGCTTTGCCCTCGAGGGCTGAAAACGTCTATACTGCGGCAGGAATTTACTGTCGGGGTTATCTTGTCGCTCAATCTTTTGCTGGACTATGCCAACCTGCCGCTGCAAGTTGCGGGACTGGCAACGACGCCGCTGGAGCTGGCGTCCTTCCTGCTGTCCGTGGCCTGCGTGTGGCTGAATATCCGCCAGAGCCACTGGGGCTGGCTGCTGGCCATCATTTCCTCCGCCGCCTACGGGCTGGTGTTCTACGGCTCGCGCCTGTATGGCGACATGAGCCTGCAGCTGGTGTTCATCTCCGTCTCGTTCTGGGGCTGGTACCAGTGGCTGCACGGCGACGACAGCCACGACAAGCTGCCCGTCACCTGGCTCGACGGGCGCGGACGCTGGATGTGTGTCGCCGGCTGGATCGCCGGCTTTGTGCTGCTGGCCTGGTTCCTCAAGCATTACACGGACACCGACGTGCCGAATGCGGACGGATTCCTCACCGCCGGCAGCCTGGTGGGCCAGGTCCTGCTGTCGCGCAAAAAGGTGGAGAACTGGCATGTGTGGATCATCGTCGACGTGCTGTATGTGGGCCTGTACATCCACAAGCATTTGATGCTGACGGCGGTCCTGTACGCCGTCTTCGTGGCGATGGCTGCGGCGGGCCTGCTGGCCTGGCGCAAGGCGGTCGATGGCGACGCCGGTCCCCAGGCCGGCGAAGCCTTCGTCCTGAAATGAATGGCGACATGCGGCGCCGCCCGCTGCGGGTGGCCATTCTCGGCGCGGCGTCGTCCGGCAAGTCGACGCTGGCGGCGGCCCTGGCGGCGCGCTACAACACCTTGTGGGTGCCGGAGTATCTGCGCGAGTTTGTCGATATGCTGGGCCGGGTGCCGGTGGCGGAAGACCAGTTTCCCATCGCTTCCACGCAGGTGGCGCGCGAAGACGCGGCGGCGGCCGTCGCCGCCGGCATGGGCGGGCGCTTCCTGTTTTGTGACACGACGCCGCTGATGACGGCCGTCTACAGCCGCCACTACTTCGGCGGCATCGACGCCCGGCTGGCGCAGCTGGTGGCGACGCAGCGCTACGACATCACCCTGGTCACCGCCTCCGACATTCCCTGGGTGGAGGATGGCCTGCATCGCGAACCGGAAGACGTCATCGTCACCATCCGTGCGCTGCTGGCGGAGGAACTGGCGGCGCGCGGCGTCGCTCACCATCTGATCAGCGGTGACGGCGCGCAGCGTTTGTCGCAGGTTGAACGCCTGCTTGACGCATTGGCTTGACTGCATATTTTTGATTGCAATCGCGCGCCGCTCGGGCTAACCTGCCGGGTATGAAAGCGATCCTGGTCCCCGTCGTCCTTCTCGCAACGCTGCCCTCATTGGCCTTGGCGGATACCGGCTATTACCTGGTATCGGCCTATGACGTGGAAGGGCAGGCTTCCCTCGATTACAAATACTGGAACGCCCATTACAACGGCCTGACCGTGGCGGCGCCGGAACTGGGCGTGGGCTATGGCGTGACCTCGCGCTGGTACACGGAGCTGTCCGGCGTCTGGCTTAAGATCAATGGCGGCGGCAGCCAGTGGGTGGCCACCGAGTGGCAGAACGACTACCTGCTGACCCAGGGCCAGTACGCGGTCGACGTGGCGCTGCATACCAATATCTCGCGCGCCCGCGACAGCGCGGACGGCTACGAGCTGGAACTGGGGCCGGCGATGCAAACGGAGATTGGACGCACCCAGTTCAATGCCAACCTCTTTTTATCGCGCACCTATCACGCGGAGGGGCTGGCGCCGGACAGCAATCCCGTGCAGCTGGCCTACCAGCTGCAGGTCAAGCACCGCTGGACAAGCTCGTTCCAGCCCGGCCTGCAGGCGTTTGGCGAAGTGGGGAAGTGGAACGACTGGCTGCCGTCGAACAAGCAGTCGCACCGCGCGGGGCCGATGATCTACGGCCACCGCGATATCGGCGAACAGCAGCTGAAATATGAGGCGGCCTATCTCATCGGCCGCAATTCCGCACGCGCGGCGAAGAGCTTCACCATGCGCGTGCAGTACCTGTTCTGATTACAGGTCGATCTGGGCCGAGACGCGGTAGGTACGCTTCGCGCCCGGGAACAGATAGCCGCCCAGCTCCGGCGTCACATCGCGCCAGTAGAACTTGTCCAGGGCATTGTCCACCTGCGCGCGCAGGATCACGTTGCTGCCGCCAACGCGCATGGCGTAGGAGCTGCCCAGGTTCAGCACATGGTAGCTGGGTACGAACACCGTGTTGGTGGTGTCGAAGGACTTTTTCCCCGTGTACTGCCAGTCCGCGTCCAGCTTCAGGCCGGCCACTTGCGGCACGGCGTAGGAGCCGTAGACGTTCGACTTGAACGCGGGGACGTCCGTCTCGCGCTTGCCGTCCATGTCCGGATTGCCGGTGCCGCTCTGGCGCGTGTTGATGGCGGTGGCCGACACGCCCAGCAGCAGATCGTGGGTGACCTTGCCGTTCAGGGCCATCTCCAGGCCGCGGTGCTGGGCTTCGCCGTTGCGCACCCAGGTGTTGGAATCGTCCAGGTATTCCAGGCCCTTGCGGATCTGGTAGATCGCCACGCTGGCCGTCAGGTCCTGCGTCACGTCGGCCTTCAGGCCCAGTTCCACCTGCTTCGATTTGCTTGGGTCCAGTGCGCGGTTTTCGTTGGTGGAGCCGAAGGGCGCTACGCTGCCGTGCTCCAGGCCCTGCGAGTAGGAGCCGTACAGCGACACGTTCGGACGCAGGCTGTACACCAGCGCCACGTTCGGCAGCCAGAAGCCCTTGTCCGTCATCGCATCCGGCACGCCCACGTCGACGTATTCGTCGCGCTTGACGCTCACGTAGCGCGCGCCCGCGTGCAGCTTGAGCTGCTCGTTCAGGCTCAGGATGTCCTGGGCGAAGACGGCGCGTTCATGGTCGGTGCGGCGTTCGGAGACGGGGCCGCTGGTGGCGTTGGCCAGGCCCTGGTCGTTCAGGTCGATAGTCACCGGATGGTAGATGTTGCTGGTGCCGGCGAAGGAGTAGACGTAGTCGCCCCACTTTTCGCTGTTCTTGAAGTAGGAGGTGCCCAAAGTCAGTTCATGCTTGATGCCGCCTGTGGCGAACTGGCCCTGCAGCATGGCTTGCGCCGTCAGCGGCGACTTCTTCTCGCCCAGGCTCACGTAGTCGTAGACGTCGTAGTCGCCATTGTGGCAGAAGCCGGGATCGATGCCCTGCGCGCTGCAGCCTTCGGGGAAGGCGGTGTAGTCGTCGCGGCGGAACTGGTGCTGGTTGGCGCTGAACACGGCCTTCCACGCTGGTGTGAAGGTGTATTCGAAACGCAGGCCGATATTGCTGCTGGTGGTTTCCACCGGCTTGCTCCAGGGCTGGTTGTTGAGCATATTGTCGGCGCTGACATTTGGCAGCGAGACGTTGTCGATCAACTGGAAGCCGGGCACGGAAACCTGCGCCTTTTTCTGGTAGTCGGCGTCGATCTGCAGCAGGGCGTCGGGCGAGATCTTCCAGTCGAAGGCGCCGGAGATGAAGTTGCGGTGGCCGTCCGCGCCCTTGACGTAGGAGCGCAGGCGTTCGCTGGCGACGTTGATGCGGTAGCCGAAGCGCGTGTCCTCAAAGCGTCCGCCCAGGTCGACGGCGCTATACAGGGTGCCGCGCTCGCTGGCGCCGAAGCTCACGGTGCGCAGCGGCGTGTCGGTGGGGCGCTTGGTGATGTAGTTGATGATGCCGCCCGGCGAGGCGATGCCCGCCTGCAGGCCGGCCAGGCCTTTCAGCACCTCGATGCTTTCCTTGTTCTCCAGCGGGATCTGGGTGTCGCCGGGGATGGCCATGCCGTCCTTGCGGTAGCCCGATTCGTTATCCAGCTTGAAGCCACGGATGGAGAACTGCTCGGAGTAGCCGACGGCGTTGTAGGAATCGCTGATGCTGGTGTCGTAGCGGGCGGCGTCGGTGGTGTTGCGGATATTTAGATCCTGCATCTGCTGCTGCGTCAGCACGGAGATGGAAGCGGGTGTCTGCAGCAGCGGCGCGTCGGAGAAGCCGCCCACGCTTGCGCGCGAGGCTTGCGCGCGGGCGCCGTTGATGACGACTTCCGTCATCGGCTGGTCGGCGGCGCTGCTATCGGCGCTATCCGCTGCGGTGGCGGCCATGGCGGCGCCGGCGGCAAACGCCTGCAGGATCGCCAGCGTGATGGCGGTGACGGGGAACTGCGCGGGGAATTTCGGGTTAGACATGTTGTGCTCTCTGCTTGTTCGGCGGGAGCCAACGCAGGAGCACTCAAAGAAGAAACTGCTTTGCGCTTTCCTTCGCTGGCATTATCCAGATCAGGTACGAAGGGTATCTCTCACCCGGAACGAAACGTCCCAGGACCCCTAGCGAAGGCAGTAGTGTAGCACAGACTGGCGCAGACTCCTTACAGGCACAGCTCCAGCACGGCGCGGCTGGTGGCGGCGTCCACGTCCTGATGCTCGCCCAGCGCGGTCATATTGTGCTTGACCAGGGCGGCGACGACGGCTTCCACGGCGTCCTTGTTCAGGCCATAGTCGCTCAGGCGGGTCTTCACGCCCATCTGCTCGAAGAAGCTCTGCGTGCTGTTGATGGCCGCCTCGATGCGGATATCTTCCGTGCCCAGGGTCAGGCCCCATACGCGCTCGGCGTATTGCAGCAGCTTGGCGCGCTTGCTTTCCTTACGCGCGCGCAGCATGCCTGGCAGGACGACGGCCAGCGTATGCGCGTGGTCCAGGTTGTAGAGCGCCGTCAGTTCGTGGCCGACCATGTGGGTGGCCCAGTCCTGCGGCACGCCTACGCCGATCAGGCCATTCAGGGCCAGGGTGGCGGTCCACATCACGTTGGCGCGCACGGCATAGTCGTTCGGCTGGGACAGCGCCTTCGGGCCTTCCTCGATCAGCGACAGCAGCAGGCCTTCGGCAAAGCGGTCCTGCACGACGGCGTCGGCGGGGTAGGTCATGTACTGTTCCATGACGTGGACGAAGGCGTCCACCACGCCGTTGCCGACCTGGCGCGGCGGCAGGCTGTAGGTCACCTGCGGGTCGAGGATGGAGAACTTCGGATACACCTGGCGGCTCATGAAGGCGAATTTTTCCAGCGTGGCCGCGCGCGTGACGACGGAGGCGCTGTTCATTTCGGAGCCGGTGGCGGGCAGGGTCAGCACACTGCCGAAGGGCAGGGCGGACTGCACCACCTTGCCGCCGATGGAGAGGATCTCCCATGGATCGCCGCCTTCGTATTTCGCCGCAGCGGCGATGAACTTGGTGCCGTCGATGACGGAGCCGCCGCCGACAGCCAGCAGGAAGTCGATCTGCTCGGCCTTCACCTGCTCGACGGCGCGCATCAGCGTTTCGTAGGTCGGATTCGGCTCGATGCCGGAGAACTCCAGCACGGTGTGGCCTTCCAGCGCGCGCAGCACCTGCTCGTAGACGCCGTTCTGCTTGATGCTGCCGCCGCCGTAGAGCATCAGCACGCGGGCGCCGGCCGGCACCAGCTTGGACAGCGCGGCGATCTGGCCCTGGCCGAACAGGATCTGCGTGGGATTGTAAAAATCAAAATTGTTCATTCGGTACGGCTCCTGTTGAGTTCAGGCCGATATTATGGCCCAGGCGCGGCAAGTTTGCCTGACGTGCGCCGTCTTCCAAATGGCGTGGCTACACTGGCGGCATTTGGAACGTAAGCGGAGGGCAGCATGTCAGTGCATTTCGGCGCGTCGTTGCTGGACCGTCCGGTGGAGAGGGGAGTAATGAAGCCGCAGTATTTCGAGGGAAGCTGGTTTGCCGTGCCACTGGCCGATGAGGGATATGGCACGGGGGTGATAGCACGGCTTTCACCGGGCAGCAAGATCATGCTGGTGTATTTGTTCGGCCCGCGCCGCACGCACGCGCCGTCGGCGGCGGAGCTGGCGGCGCTGGGGCCGAGGGATGCGGTCAAGGTGCTGCGCGTGGGGGATATGGCGCTGGCCAACGGACGCTGGCCGGTGCTGGGCAAAAGCGAGGACTGGGATCCGCGTGCCTGGCCCATGCCCCAGTTCCTGCGCCGCATCGACAGCCTGCGCCGCGCCTGGCGCGTGACTTATTCCGACCTGGATCCCAGCCGTTCCGAGCGCGAGGAATCCGTGCCCTATGATACGGAAGGCCTCGAGGCCGATTCCCTGTACGGCTATGGCTCCACCGAGCTGCTGCTCACCAAGCTGCTGTCGCTGCACTGAACGTCAGACGTCGAGCAGGTCCGGTGCGACGCCCAATGCTGCAGCGATTTTGGTACGGAGCGATTTGCGCAGTTTTCCGGCCGCTTCGTGCTCGGCATATTCTGTCAATGGTATGCCAGCTCGGTCCGCCGTCTCTTGCTGAGAAAGCCCTCGGTATTCACGCCATGCCCGCGTCGGTGACATCTCCTCGAGAAAAATCTTCTCGACGACCGAGTGCGGGGTCATCTCTGCATACTGGATGTCAGTAGGTTTGTTCATCGCGCTTTTTGACTTCCTGAATTGCCATAATGCTGACTGTGCCGTCCCAATCAAACAATACTCGAAAGTGACCTACCCGTAGCCGGTAACCATATTGATGATGAACCAAGGCGCGAACATGGGGAACATTGGGCATATGCACTAGTGTAGCGATCGCTGCCATGATATGGGCGCGGTATTGCACATCAATTTTTCTAAGCTGCTTTTGTGCCCGATGCGTCCAGTGGATGGCGTTCACGGATCAAGTATAAGTCAAATGGGGGATTTGACTAGGCTAGCTATACGACTCCGATGTGAATTGATGCGTCGCAAGCGTGCCGTACATTAGCTTGAACAACTCACATTCCACGCTGCGAATTCGCTGCGGCTTTTGCGAATGGTGACGCGGGCGGCGGTGTTGCGGTCGCTCTCGTAGGTGAGGGTGTACATGGCGAGGGCGCCTTTTTCCGGCGGGGCGGAGGCCACGGCGGCCAGGGTGAAATGGTAGGCGCGTTGACGGGCGCAACCGGTGTTGCCGACGAAGAGGAGACGGGCGCGGTCGAGCAGTGCGGACTGCTGCTGCAACAGGCTGATGACGTCGGGCGCGGGCAGCGCTTCGTTCAGGCGCGCCGATTGCTGAGGCGCCGTGCAGGGAATGGGGCCGCCGTCGAGCCAGATGCGGACTTCGGGTTCGCCTTCGTCGCTCCAGCCTTCGTCAGCTTTGGCGCCGCGCGCGTGGACTTGGCGGGTGCGCAGCAGATGGCACAAACCGGGCGCCAGATGGCGCGGGCGGGAGTCGGTGATGCGCGTCTCAAGCGGTTTGGAATGCTGCGGCGGGGCGCCAGCCGCGCTGGCCGCGCCAGCGCCGCAAGCCAGCGAGGTCGCGACAGCCAGCGCCGCTACGGCCGTCCGCGCCGCTGAAGCCAGGCGATGACGCATTCAGCCCAGCGCCTTCATGACGATCTGGAACTGCAAGCCGCCGCCGTCGCGGTTGCGGACGTGCAGCTCGGCGCCATGCCGCTGCAGCACGCGCTCGACAATCGCCAGCCCCAGCCCCGCGCCATTGGCCTGGCTGCGCGCCGTGTCCAGGCGCGTGAAAGGCTTGAGCAGCTGCTCGATCTGGTCCGGCGGCACGCCTGTGCCATGGTCCTGCACCTCGATCGTCACCCGCTTGGCCGTGTGCATGCCGCGCACGCTGCACTTGATGTCGATCTCCGTATAGTCCTGCCCCGGCGTCTTGCCGTAGCGGCGGGCGTTTTCGATCAGATTGTTGATCACCCGCTTGAGGTCCGTGCCATTGCCCATCACATGCGCGCGCTCGGCGATGTCGGCGTTGATCCTCAGGTCGGGCAGGCGTCCCGCCTCCTGCGCCGTCTCGCGCAGCAGAGCGCTGACGTCGACGTTGATGAAGCTCGAGGCCTCGGTCGGCTTGGCGTAGTCGAGGAACTGGCCGATGATATCGTCCATCTGCGTGATGTCGGACTGGATGCCGCAGCGCGCCTCGTCCGACAGACTGGCCATCTCCACCTCCAGCTGCATGCGCGCCAGCGGCGTGCGCAGGTCGTGCGAGATGCCGGCCAAAATCACGGCGCGGTCGGACTCCACCTGTTGCAGCTGGTCCACCATCTGGTTGAAGCTGCGGTTGGCGTTGATGATTTCGTTCGGCCCTTTTTCCGGCAGCGGCACGGGGCGCTTGCCCTGGGCGAAGTCGCGCGTCGCCTCCGTCAGCCGTTTGAGCGGCAGGTTGATCAGGCTGGAGATCAGCGCCGCGCCCAGCAGCGACAGCACGGACACCACGCTGGCCCAGCCCAGCCACTGGATGCCCGTCAGGCCGCGGATACGCTCGCGCTCCAGCATCAGCCAGTACTGGTCATCGTCGATGTGGAAGCTGACCCAGAAGCCGGCCACGCCATTGACCTCGGACGAGAAGCGCGTGTCCGCGCCCAGCTTGGCCTTGACCAGGGCTTCGATGTCCGGCATCAGCGCGTTGTCCGGCGGCGGCGCGACCTTGTCGTCGTCCTCCAGCGGAAACACCCGGATGCCCTCGTTGGACACCAGGTCGAACAGCAGCTCGCGCCGCAGCTCGGGCGCGGAGTGGGTGAGGGCGGCGTGGGTGATGGTCACCACCGACACCACCTGGGCCGAGATCTGCTGCACCTGCGGCTCGTGCTGGACGATGCTGATCATGCCGACCCAGGCCGACATGCTCATGGTGGTCAATGCGCCCAGCAGGAAGAAGGTGCGCCAGAACAGGCCGCTGCGCAGCGGCCCGAGTGAAAGACGGAAAGGTAGCTTCATGCGCAGCTGCCCGGATTAACGCGGCTGCCCCTCCGGAATGAAGACATAGCCCAGGCCCCAGACGGTCTGGATGTACAGCGGGCTGGATGGATCCGGCTCGATCAGCTTGCGCAGGCGCGAGATCTGCACGTCCAGGCTGCGGTCGAACACTTCGTATTCGCGGCCGCGCGCCAGTTCCATCAGCTTTTCGCGCGACAGGGGCTGGCGCGCATGGCGGGCGAACACCTTCAGCACGGAGAATTCGCCCGTGGTCAGCGGCACAGTCTCGCCGTTCTTCTTCAGCGTGCGCGTGCCCAGGTCGAGCACGAACTGGCCGAACTCGAAGGTCTGCGGCGTCTCCGACGGCGCGCCGGGAATCTCGTCCGGACCCTTGCGGCGCAGGACGGCGCCGATGCGGGCCACCAGTTCGCGCGGGTTGAAGGGCTTGGGCAGATAGTCGTCGGCGCCCATTTCCAGGCCCACGATGCGGTCCACGTCCTCGCCTTTGGCGGTCAGCATGATGATGGGCGTCTGGTCGCCCGCGCCGCGCAGGCGGCGGCAGATGGACAGGCCGTCCTCGCCGGGCAGCATCAGGTCCAGCACCAGCAGGTCGTAGCGCTCGCGCAGCCACAGCTTGTTCATGGCGGTGGCGTTTTCCGCCGTGAAGACGTTGAAGCCTTGTTCGGTCAGGTAGCGGCGCAGCAGGTCGCGCAGACGCACGTCGTCGTCCACGACCATGATCTTGGCCTGGTGGCCTTGCGCCTGGGTGGTGGTGTTGCCGGATTCAGTCGGAGTAGTGCTCATAAGCCTGCCAGATTTGTCATATTCATGTCGCTATGGTAACGTCTTAATCGTCCCGCGAAAACGGCTGCGGCGACCCATTACAAAGTGTTACAAACTTTACCCATTCAGTCTTACCAGTAGGGATAAAGCATCATACACTCTGCCCATAGCCGTACAAGCGGGCACCACCCTGATAGGAACACCATGTCGATCGACCACAAGAAAATTTACGCTGCAGCTGGCGCATCTTTGTGCGTGCGATTTTCCGTGGGTTCGCTGGCGGTGTGCTGCGGCTTGCTGGGCTCTTTGGCCCATGCCGATGATGGCGATCGCGGCGACCATGGCGGTCGGCACGATGCGCCCGTGCGCGAAGTCTCGCGCGACATGCAGCGCGAAATGATGATGCAGCGCGGCCAGCCGCCGGCCCCGCGCAGTGCGGAGCAGCCGCAGGGACAGGCCATGCAGCAGCGCCAGATCGACCCCCGCAGCTACGAGGGGCGCGCCGAAGAGCAGCGCCGCGCCATGCAGGAAAGCAGCCATAACGCCGAAATGAACCGCCGCGCCGGACGTCTCACGCCCGACGAGCGCCGCGACCTGCGCCGCCAGATCAATGAAGTGGGCCAGGACCTGTACGCCAATCCGCCCCGCCATTAAGCCACCACTGAGCTTCACTGCGCTGCCGTCCCCTTTTACCGCAAGTTGGTTGATATTCAGCAACAGAACAGCGCTTTTCTGTCTGCTTTCCACACTTTTGTACGATTGACAGAGGTTAGCGTGTAATAATAATTTATTACACGCAATGCCCGCTGGATTTCACATTGCCGCGCGGGCGGCTGGCTGGAGGAATACCGTGGTAGAAGAAAAAAGCGCACCGCTGCCCGCTGGACTGATCCTGCGTGAGGACGGCATTTACCTGGAAGGGACGGCGTCCGCCGCCACCTTGCTGGCGGCTGTCGACGCGGTGTTCGCTTCGCGCTTCTACTTCCGCGGCCTCGATTACCGTACCCTGATGGACGCCTTGTTCCCCCTGCGTCCCGCCGCCGAGGGCCTGCGTCCGCCCGTGCGTGTGGCCGATGGCGTGTCGCGCTTCGACGCCGAGCGCCAGCCTCTGTACAAGAAGCCCAAGATGGGCCGCGGCTATGCCGAGTACTACTTCGAGCCCCTGTGGCTGGAGGAGGTCGAACTGCCCGATGGCACCATCATCCCCGAGCGCCAGACCCGCCTCGACGTGGACGAATTCGTGGCCGACATGTGGCTCAAGGGCATACGCTTCGGCGTTGACGTCAAGGCGGTAGCCGCCGCCATCCAGGCCGGCAAGCCGGAACGCATCACCGTGGCGCAGGACCTCGATCCCACGCCGGGCCAGGACGCCATCGTGGTCGAGGTGTCGGAAGAGCTGCACCGCAGCGACGCGCCGCGCGACCGGGGCGACGGCCGGGTGGACCTGCTCAGCTTCCAGAACCGCTTCCCGCAGATCCAGGAGAATATGCGCCTGCTGAAGAAGGAGCCGCCCATCCCCGGCCTGCCGGGCTACGACATGGCGGGCCGCGCCACGCCGCCCGCGCCGCCCAAGGATCTGGTGCTGGGCAACTGGGGCGGCGACGGCACGCGGGTGGAGAAGTATCCGGAAGGTGAATTCCTCGTCTCGCTGCGGGTCGGCTTCCTGAACGTGGATGCCAAGTCCAACCGCATCTCCATCACCGACAAGATCGTCAGCAAGGAAGGTGTGAGCAGCCGCACCACGGGCAACCTGGAGCTGTCCGGCGCCTTCGAGGAATTCGGCGACATCCAGGAGCTGCGCGAAGTGACGGGCAGCGACATCACCGTGCACGGCCAGGTCTACGGCGACATCAATTCGCGCGGCGGCCGCGTGGTGCTGGGCAAGAACCTCGTGGGCGGCAGCGTGCATAACGCGGACGGCGACATCGAGATCAAGGGCGTCGCCTCCGGCGCCGTGATCCACAGCCGCACGGGTCGCATCGTCGTCAGCCGCGCCGAGAACTGCGTGATCAGCGCGCCCAAGGTCAAGGTGGAGGAAGCCTCCAACTGCGAGATCGTGGCCGACGAAATCCTGATCTCCATGGCCGAGGGCTGCGCCATCGCCGGCCGCAACGTGGAGATCGAGAACTGCGGCCCGCGCAAGCGCATGGAGATGATGATCTACGTGCTGGTGCGCGACGTGGCCAGCTTCGACGCTGAAATCGAGGACCTGGAAGGGCGCGTGGCCGGTTTCGCCAGCGCCAACGCGGAGAACCAGGCTGAGATCGAGCGTATCAGCGCCTTGCCCGATGTGCGGCGCTACCTGGCGCTGGCCGTCAAGCTGCGCAACCAGGAACTGACCCTGACGCCGGAACAGGGCCAGCACCTGCGCAAGATCGCCGGCGCGGTGGCGGCGGAGCTGCAGGCCATCGCCAAGCACACGCAGGAACTGCAGGCGGGCCAGACCCAGCACAAGCTGCTGTCGGACCGGCTGGAGCGGGTGATCGAGCAGAAGATCGAGGCGGCCGGCCATGCGCGCTGCGGCCTGCACATGCTGTCCGGCGAGACGACGGTGCGCTCCATGCTGTACCAGGGCGAGGCCGAGCCGCTGTACTTCCTGCCGCCGAAGGAGATCAAGCAGCGCCTGCGCGGCACGCCCAGCGGCGACCTGCTGCACTCGGCCAGCGCGGGCTCGCTGGACTGGCACCTGGACGTGCGCACCCGGCCGGTCCGGCCCAATTGAGCATATGGCCCATAGGCGGCGCGCACGGTTCATGCTACTCTAGAGAATATTAAATAAGTGGAAGAGCGTGTCACATATTCGATGCGCGCCGACGAAGATTCTGGAGGATGATGGTGTCGAACGACACTACGGTGGCGGAACAACATGCGGACGGAGGACTGCCCTCGGCGATCGTCAAACGCGCGAACGGCGTCTACTTCGATGCCAAGGCGTCGGCATTGGCTTGCCAGGCCGCCGTCAACCAGGTCTTCCTTGGCAGCGCCTTTTTCACCGGACTCGATTACCCCATCTTCATCCGTGCCCTGTACCACTGCGGTCCCGAGCTGCCGGACGCGATGAAGGAGGCGCCGCTGCTGCGCTTCGCCGACGGCGTCGAGCCTTTCCCCGCGCCGCGGCGGGAGCTGTACAAGTCCGTCAAGATCATCAACGGCGAGGCGGAATACTATTTCGAGCCCGTGTTCTTCGAGGTGCCGGACATGCCGCCGCAGCCGGCGCGGCTGAAGTTCGACGAGTTCGTGGCCGACATGTGGGTCAAGGGCATACGCTTCGGCATCGACGCGCCGGCGGTGAAGGAGGCCGTGGCCTCGGGCCGCGTGTCACGCATCACGGTGGCGCGCCGTCTCGGCGCCACGCCGGGGCGCGATGCGCACATCGTCGAAGTCTCGCCCGATATCCATCGCAGCAATGCGCCCAAGGAGCTGGCCGACGGCCGCTTCGACTGGAACACTTTCCAGAACCGCTTCCCGCAGGTGAAGCCCAATGTGCGCCTGCTGCGCAAGGTGCCCAGTACGGCGGGCGTGCGCGGCTTCGAGCTGTCCGGCATCGTGATCGAGCCGCCGCTGCCCAAGGACATCGAGCTGACCGGCGTGGCAGGTCCCGGCACGGTGATCGAGAACCACGCGGAGGGCGAGTTCCTCGTCTCCGCCACCGAGGGCTTCATCAGCGTCGATTCCGGCAAGCGCATCTCCATCGGCCCCAAGATCGTCAGCCGCGAGGGCGTGAGCACGCGCACCACGGGCAATCTGCAGCTGACGGGCGAGTACGAGGAATTCGGCGAGGTGCAGGAGCAGCGCGTGGTCGAAGGCGGCAACATCACCATCCACGGCGACGTGTTCGGCAATATCAATTCGCGTGGCGGGAATATTGTCCTCAGCCGCAATCTGGTGGGCGGCACGGCCACCAATGCCGAAGGCAATATCAGCGTCAAGGGCGTGGCCTCGGGCGCCGTGCTGCAGACGAAGAAGGGCGAAGTGGTGCTGGCGCGGGCGGAGAGCTGCGTCATCTCCGGCAGCCGCGTCATCATCGGCGAGGCCAGCAATTGCGAGATCATCGCCGGCGAGGTGGTGATCAAGACGGCGGAAGGCTGCGCCATCGCCGCGCGCAAGCTGGAAATCGTCAGCACGGCGCCGCGGCGGCAGACGGAGATGCTGCTGTATCCCCTGGTGCCGGACACCTCCAAGTACGACAAGAAGATCGCCGAGCTGACGGCGGAGGTGACGCAGTGCGAGCGCGACGTCCAGCAGCGCAAGGCGGAGATCGACGCCATCACGGGCCAGCAGGAAGTGCGCAACTACCTGACCCTGGCCACGCGCGTGCGCAAGCAGGAAGTGACGCTGACGCCGGAGCAGGAGCCGCTGTTCCACAAGATGGCGGCGCAGGTGGGCCCCTCGCTGCGGCAGGTGGCCAAGCTCTCGCTGAATCTGAAGGCGGCGCAGGCGCAGTTGCAGCAGGCGCAGGAACAGGTCGACCTGGTGCAGCGGCAGAAGACGACGGTGGTGCGCGGCTCGCGCTGTTCGGTGGCGGCGGTGATGGGCGAGACCCTGGTGCGCACCATGAGCTTCAATCCCGACCTGGGCGTGCCCTACGACCGCGCGCCGAAGGAGATCAAGGCCAAGCTGCGCACCAGCACGGCGGGCCTGACCACGGTCTTCTCCGGCGCCAGCGGCACGGTGGAGTGGGGCGGCGAATCCGAGTGAGCGTGCAGTAAGCGCTGATTGATTCCTGTCAACAACGGCGGGGGGCGGGGCGGTTAGGATGGCATCTGCTGCCATTGCCGTCGAAAGGATCAACATGTCCGCTACCAACAAGCCACTAGCGCCCGCCGCGCAGGAACCGGTGCAGTACCTGGTGTTCCGCCTGGGCGGCCTGGAATATGCGCTGGACTTCCGCAAGGTGCAGGAACTGCGCCCGCTCAAGGCGCTGGAACGCTTTGCCACGGATGGAGAGATCATCAGCGGCGTGGCCATCTCGCGCGGCGTGATCATGCCCATCGTCGACATGCGCATCGCCTTCGGGCCGCGCCCGCGGCAGCACGATCCGCTGACGGATGTGATCATCCTCAAGCTGTCGAGCTGCGTGATGGGGATGGTGGTGGATGGCGTGACCGATATCGTGTCGCTGGCGCCGGACAGCATCCAGCCGATACCGGGCGCCGGCGCGGGGCAGACGGTGGACTATCTGCTCGGCCTGGGCGAGACGGAGGGACGGCGCCTGATCGTGGTCGATATCGACCGGCTGATGTCGATCCGTAAAATCGCCCTGGGCTCGCGCCAGGCCGCGTAGGCCCGGCGCGATGGCCGCGATGGCTGCTCTGGTCCGTCAGGCCGCCAGCGCTTCCAGCTGCTCCTGCAGCTCCAGCCATTCGCCTTCCAGCTGCTCCAGGTCCTTGGTATAGAAGGCCTGGTCCGACAGCAGCTGCTTCAGCTTCGGCTTGTTGGCCGCGTCGTAGATGGACGGCTCCGCCAGGGCCGCGTCGACATCCGTTTTCTGCGCGCTGCGCTTGGCGATCTGCTCGTCCAGGCGCTTGATCTTTTGCTCGATCGGCTTGCGCAGGGCGGACAGGCGCTGGCGCTGCTCCGCCTCCAGCCGCTTCTGTTCCTTGCTGTTGACGGCCGGCGTGGACGGCGGCGCGACAGGCGAGGCGACGGGATAGTCGGTCTTGTTGGCCTTGCCGGCGGCGGGCAGCACGTCGGTGCCTTTCCCCAGCTTGGTCTGCAGCAGCCACTCCTTGTATTCATCGAGGTTGCCGTCGAAGGGTTGCAGCTTGCCGTCGGCGACGATGATGAACTGGTCGGTGGTGGCGCGCAGCAGGTGGCGGTCGTGGGAGACCACCACCAGCGTGCCTTCGAACTGGGCCAGCGCCTCGGTCAGGGCCTCGCGCGTTTCCAGGTCCAGGTGGTTGGTCGGTTCGTCCAGCAGCAGCAGGTTGGGGCGCTGCCAGACGATCATGGCCAGCGCCAGGCGCGCCTTTTCGCCGCCGGAGAAGGGCGCGATGGGGCTGGTGACCATGGTGCCCGGGAAGTTGAAGCCGCCGAGGAAGTTGCGCAGCTCCTGCTCGCGCACATTCGGCGCCAGCTTCACCAGGTGCCACAGGGGCGACTCGTCATGGCGCAGCATCTCCACCTGGTGCTGGGCGAAGTAGCCGATGGTCAGGCCCTTGCCGGTGGTGGATTCGCCCGTCAGCGGCGCCAGCTCGCCGGCGATGGTCTTGATCAGGGTCGATTTGCCGGCGCCGTTCACGCCCAGCAGGCCGATACGCTGGCCGATCTGCAGCGAGAAGTTGATGTTGTGGACGATGCTCTTTTCCGAGATGGCGCCCGTCTTCTGGTCTTCGCTGCGGTAGCCGGCGTTGACGTCTTCCATCACCAGCAGGGGATTTGGCGCGCTCAGCGGCTCGCGGAACTCGAAGGAGAATTCGGCGGCGGCGCGCAGGGGCGCCAGTTCTTCCATCTTGGCCAGCGCCTTCATCCGGCTCTGCGCCTGGCGCGCCTTGGAGGCCTTGGCCTTGAAGCGCTCGATGAAGGATTGCAGGTGGGCGCGCTTGCGCTGCTGCTTTTCCAGGGCGCCGGCGGCCAGCGCCATCTGCGCCGCGCGCTGGCGCTCGAAGGCGGAGTAGTTGCCCGAGTAGCGCTTCAGCTTGCGCTCGTCGATATGCACCACCACGTTCACCACTTCGTCGAGGAAGTCGCGGTCGTGGGAGATGATGATCAGGGTGCCGGCATAGCGTTTCAGCCAGTCTTCCAGCCAGATGATGGCGTCCAGGTCCAGGTGGTTGGTCGGTTCGTCCAGCAGCAGCAGGTCGGAGGGGCACATCAGGGCCTGCGCCAGGTTCAGGCGCATGCGCCAGCCGCCGGAGAAGCTGGACACGGGACGCTGCATCTGCTCCAGCGAGAAGCCAAGGCCCAGCAGCAGCTGTTCGCCGCGCGACTGCACGGTGTAGGCGTCGGCGTCGGCCAGGGCGCTGTAGATTTCGCCCATGGCGATGCCGTTTTCCGTCGTCTCGGGCAGGCCTTGCAGGCGTTCCAGCTCCGCTTCCAGCTTGCGCAGGTTGACGTCGCCGTCGATGGCGTAATCGAGGGCCGCGCGCTCCAGCGGCGGCGTTTCCTGCGCCACGTGGGCCATGCGCCACTTGGCGGGGAAGTCGATGTCGCCCTGGTCCGGATGCAGCTCGCCGCGCAGCATGGCGAACAGGCTGGATTTGCCGGCGCCATTGGCGCCAATGAGGCCGATCTTGTCGCCCGGGTTGAGGGTGACGTCGACTTGTTCCAGCAGCGGCTTCACGCCGCGCATCAGGCTTACTTGGATAAAACGGATCATGGGCGATTACAGCTTCAATTGGTCAGCGGTCAGCAGGAACACCGCGCCGTCGCCGGCGCTGGTGGTGAGCCAGGTCAGGCCCAGGTGGCCGAAGGCCGCTTCCGCATATTCATATTCATTGCCGATTTCGACGATCAGCAGGCCGTCGTCGGTGAGGCGCTGCGCCGCGCCTTCGACGATCTTGCGCACCAGGTCCATGCCGTCCTTGCCGCCGTCCAGCGCCAGTTCCGGCTCGGCGCGGTATTCCATCGGCAGCTTGCTCATCGAGGCCGAATTCACATACGGCGGATTGGTGATGATCAGGTCGTACTTCTTGTCCGGCACATTGGCGTACAGGTCGGACTGGATCAGGGTCAGGCGGTCTTCCAGCTCGTAGCTGGCGACGTTCTTCTTGGCCACTTCCAGCGCGTCGGCCGAGATGTCGACCGCGTCGACCTGCGCGTCGGGGAAGGCGTCGGCCATCATGATGGCCAGGCAGCCGGAACCCGTGCACAGTTCCAGGATGTTGGAGACATTCTCAGGCTCCGACACCCACGGCGCGAAGTATTCGGGAATCAGCTCGGCGATGAAGGAGCGCGGCACGATGGTGCGCTCGTCCACGTAGAACTTGTAGCTGCCCAGCCAGGCCTCGTTTGTGATGTAGGCGGCCGGGATGCGCTGCGTCGTGCGGCGCTCGATCACGGCCAGCACGGCCGCCACTTCTTCCGGCAGCAGCCGCGCGTCGAGGAAGGGTTCCAGCTTGTCCAGCGGGAGCTTGAGCGTGTGCAGGATCAGGTAGGCCGCCTCGTCGAAGGCTTCCGCGCTGCCGTGGCCGAAGAACAGCTGGGCGGTGTTGAAGCGGGTGACGGCGTAGCGCAGCAGGTCGCGCGGCGTGGTGAACAGGGTGGTGGTCATGGTCGTCTCGTAGGGCCAGCGTCAGGCCAGCAGTTTTTCCAGCGTGCGGCGGTAAATGTTTTTGAGCGGGTCGATGAAGCGCAGTTCGATGTGCTCGTCGATCTTGTGGATGCTGGCGTTGGGCGGGCCGAATTCTATCACCTGGGGGCAGATCTGCGCGATGAAGCGGCCGTCCGACGTGCCGCCCGTGGTCGACAGTTCCGTCTCCACGCCCGTTTCCGCCTTGATGGCGGCCGACAGGGCGTCGCTCAGCGAGCCGCGCAGGGTGAGGAAGGGCAGGCCGCTCAGCACCCACTGCAGCTCGTAGTGCAGATTGTGCTTGTCGAGGATGGCGTGCACGCGCTTCTTCAGGCCTTCGTGCGTGCTGGCGGTGGAGAAGCGGAAGTTGAAGTCGATGACCATCTCGCCTGGGATGACGTTGTTGGCGCCCGTGCCGCCGTTAATGTTCGACATCTGGAAGGAGGTCGGCAGGTAGTACTCGTTGCCGGCGTCCCACTGCTCGGCCACCAGCTCGGCCAGCGCGGGCGCGGCCAGGTGGATGGGGTTCTTGGCCAGCTGCGGATAGGCGATGTGGCCCTGCACGCCCTTCACGGCAAGGCGGCCGGAGAGCGAGCCGCGGCGGCCGTTCTTGATCATGTCGCCCAGGGTTTCGTCGGAAGTCGGTTCGCCCACGATGCAGTAGTCGAGCTGCTCGCCGCGCTCCTTCAGCATATTGCAGACGACCACGGTGCCGTCAACGGCGGGGCCTTCCTCGTCGCTGGTGATGAGGAAACCGATCGAGCCATTGTGGTCGGGATGCGCGTGGATGAATTCTTCGCTGGCGACAACGAAGGCGGCGATGGAGGTCTTCATGTCCGCCGCGCCGCGGCCATACAGTTTGCCGTCGCGGTGGGTGGGGTTGAAGGGCTCCGAGCGCCATTGCTCGACGGGGCCGGTCGGCACCACGTCGGTATGGCCGGCGAAGACCAGCAGCGGCGCCGTCGTGCCCTTGCGCGCCCACAGATTGGTGACGCCGTTCGATTCGATCGTCTCGCAGACGAAGCCCAGCGGCGACAGCAGGTCGATCAGGTGCTGCTGGCAGCCCTTGTCGTCGGGCGTGATGGAGGACAGCGCGATCAGTTTTTCGGTCAGCGCCAGGGTCTTGGATGGGGTCATGGTTTAGCTATTAAAAATCTGTTGGTACTGGTCGGCGCTGAAGCTGACGGCGAAGGCGCCGTCCTTGTCCAGCACCGGACGCTTGATCACGGACGGGAATTCCAGCATCAGCTCGATGGCGCTGGCGTCGTCCACGATGGCGGCCTTGCGTTCGTCGGGCAGGCCGCGCCAGGTGGTGCCTTTTTTATTCACCAGCACGTCGCGCGACAGGTGCTGTAGCCAGCCAGCCACGATGTCGCGGCTCAGGCCTTGCTTTTTAAAATCGTGGAAGACGAAGTCCTGTTGCTGTTCCGCCAGCCAGACGCGGGCTTTTTTGACGGTGTCGCAGTTGGGAATGCCGTAGAGGGTAGTGGTCATGATGCGGTGCTGGCGGGGTGAACGTAACCCGTTAGCATACCACGCCGGGGCTGTCCGCTGGGAGGGGAAGCGCTCGCCTTGCCCTATGATAGTCGCAACCTATGTCCGTTGGGCGCACATCAGAAATTATTAAATTGCTACCGACCCGGGAGTTTGAAATACTGGCGGGAGTGGTCCAATAAAAACAAAGTGGGATGTCATGAAATCAAGAATAATTGCATGGTCCTTCTTCATGGCGTGCAGCGCCGCACAGGCGGGAATCAACGGCTTCAACCAGGCTCCGGTCACGGAGGGCGACAGCACGATGGTCGCCAGCCTTGCGGGTTGCGGTCAACACAGCGATGGCGCGCCGTCCAGCGGCGCGGCCTCGTCTTCGGAAAACGGGATCTGCATCGAACCACAGGGCAGCGCCGCCGACAGCGATAGTGTTGTCGCCTCGCCGGTGCCGGAGCCTGCGGTCTTCCTCATGATGCTGGTCGGGCTGATACTGGTGGGCGGAATCGCGAAGCATCAAAAGCCGGAGCTGTTCAGGAAGGAAGAGTAACGGCTTCCCAGCGCCACGCCTGTTGCAGGCGGATTTGCAGATAATCGACAAAGGCTCGCACGCGCGGCGCCAGGTTCTGGCTGTGCGGGAAAATGGCCTGTAGCGGCGCCGTCGGCATGGACAGCGCCGGCAGCACCCTTTGCAGGCGGCCTTGCAGCAGGTCGTCGCCCACGTCCCAGATCGACTTCACCACAATGCCCGCGCCCTGCACGGCGAAGGCGTGGGCCGCCTGTCCGTCGTTGGTGACGATGGCGCCCGTCACGCGCACCGTCACCGGTTCCGTGCCCTCCGTCCCCTGAAAGCGCCATTCGGCGCGGCGCTGGTCTCCGATCAGGATGCAGCGGTGCTGGCCCAGCTCCGCCGGATGCGTGGGCGCGCCGTATTGCGCCAGGTAGGCGGGCGAGGCGCAGGCCACGCGGTAGTTGGGCGCCAGGCGGCGCGCGATCATGGTGGAGTCCTGCAGGCTACCGAAGCGGATCGCCAGGTCCTGTCCCGTTTCCAGCAGGTTGACCACGGTGTCGGTCAGCTCCAGCTGCACCGCCAGCGCCGGATGCAGGCGTTGGAAATCCGCCACGATGGGCACGATATGCTGGCGGCCGAATTCCCCCGGCGCCGTCACCCGTAGCAGGCCCGCCACCTCTTGCCGGCTGCGCGTGAGCAGCAATTCAGCCTGTTCCACTTCTTCCAGGATGCGCAGCACGCGCAGGTGGAACTGCGCGCCTTCCTCGGTCAGCGTCTGGCGCCGCGTGGTGCGCTGGAGCAGGCGCACGCCGACCGTCTTCTCCAGCTGGGCCAGCCGCTTGCTGACCACCGACAGCGGCAGCTCGAGCTCGCGCGCGGCGGCGGACATGCTGCCCGCGCTGACAATGCGGGCGAAGGCGGCGAGGGCGGGCAGGTCGTCCAGCATTCTTCGTGATTTGGAAAATATAAATCCGCGAAACAGGGCTATTTCACAGTAATTCCCCATCCTATCATGGCTCCATCGCAGTTCAACTTTTTCCGAAGGAGATATGATGAAACGCCTGACAGCAACCCTGCTGACCACCCTGGCCCTTGGCGCGGGCGCCGCCCACGCCGCCACGGACGAACAACTGGTCCGTCCCCTGGTGCAGATTGTCGATCCCACGCTGAGCGCCGTCCAGGCCGAAGCCAGCGTGCTGGCAGCCCGCCGCTACGGCTCGTTCTGGAACAACGGCGATGAAGCGTATGCCCGCGCCGCGCTGGCCGCCAACTTCACCGACCGCACGCTGCCGCCGGGCCGCGCGCAAGGGCTGGAAGGCCCGCTGGCCGCGTCGAAGTTCGTGCGTGGTGCGGTCCCCGATCTGCACGCGGATATCGAGCAGCTGATCGTGACGGGCGACCGGGTGGTGGTGCATCTGCGCTTCCAGGGCCATTTCACGGGCAGCTTCAAGGGCGTGCAGGGCAAAGGCCAGACGGTCGACTTCATCGCCACCGATATCTACCGCGTGGTCGACGGCCGCATCGCCGACAACTGGCATATCGAAGACAACCTGACCTTCCTTCAACAACTTGGCGTCATCGGAGGCTAACCATGGACCACAATATCAATCAATCGCGCCGCGGCTTCATGGCGCAGGCGGGCAGCGGCGCGCTGGCGGTGGGCGGCCTGGTGGCCGGCAGCGTGGGCGCCGAAGTGGCTGCTGACATGGCCGGCGGCGCCTCGGCCCAGGCGGCGGAGGTCGCGCAGGGCGGAGCCTTCTGGCCCGGCGGCGCGCGGCTCGTGATCTCCGTCTCCATGCAGTTCGAGGCGGGCGGTCAGCCGCCGAAGGGCACCGACAGCCCCTTCCCGAAAATCGACTACCCGGCCGGCATGCAGTCCGACCCGGTGGCCAACACCTGGTTCGCCTACGGCTACCGCGAAGGCGTCCCGCGCATGCTGGACCTGTGGGACAAGCATGGCGTCAAGGTCACCTCGCACATGATCGGCGAAGCGGCGCGCCGCCATCCCGAGCTGGCGCGCGAAATCGTCAAGCGCGGCCACGAGGCGGCGGGACACGGACCGCGCTGGAGTTCGCAGTACGCCATGACCCGCGCGCAGGAGCGCCAGTTCCTCAGCGAGGCGGCCAGCATGGTGCAGGAGGTGACGGGCCAGCGCCCCGTGGGCTACAACGCCAACTGGCTGCGGCGCGGACCGAACACGCTGTCGCTGCTGCAGGAGCTGGGCTATGCCTATCACATTGATGACTTGAGCCGCGACGAGCCCTTCATCGAGCAGGTCAACGGCAAGGACTTCGTGGTGGTGCCCTACACGCTGCGCAACAACGACATCCTGCTGATCGAGGGCCGCAACTACTCGCCGTCGCAGTTCCTCGAGCAGATCAAGCTGGATTTCGACCAGCTGTACGAGGAAGGCGCCACGCGCCGCCGCATGATGTCGCTCAGCACCCACGACCGCATCAGCGGCACGCCGCAAATGGTGCGCGTGCTGGACGAATTCCTGCGCTACGCTAAGTCGCATCCCGGTGTAGCCTTCATGCGCAAGGACGAGATTGCGCGCTATGCGCTGGGCAGCCCGCTCACCGTGCGCGAAACGGAAACCATTTAATTTAATTCAAGGAGCTGAATATGAATACTCTGCAAGGACAAAAAGTGCTGGTGGTGGGCGGCAGCTCGGGCATCGGCGCTGCGGCGGCCAAGTCGCTGGCGGCGCTCGGCGCGGAAGTGACCATCGCCTCGCGCAACGCAGGCAAGCTGGAAGAAGCGGCGGCACATATCGGCGGCGCCGTGCGTACGGCCATTCTCGACACCTCGGACGACGCGGCGCTGGAAGCCTTCTTTGCCGCCCAGGGCAGCTTCGATCACGTCGTGGTGTCCGCCGCGCAGACGGCGTCCGGCCCCGTGAAGCAGTTGCCGCTGGTGGACGCCTACGCGGCCATGAACAGCAAGTTCTGGGGCGCTTACCGCGTGGCGCGGGCGGCGCAGATCAACGAGGGCGGCTCGCTGACGCTGGTGTCGGGCTTCCTCAGCGTCCGTCCCAGCAAGACCTCGGTGCTGCAGGGCGCGATCAACGCCGCGCTGGAGGCGCTGGTGCGCGGACTGGCCCTGGAGCTGTCGCCGGTGCGGGTGAATGCCGTGTCGCCGGGCCTGGTGGCCACGCCGCTGTGGGCCGGCATGAACGAGGAAAAGCGCTCGGCCATGTTCGCAGGCGCGGCGGAACGCCTGCCCGCGCGCCGCGTGGGGCAGCCGGAAGACCTGGCCAACGCCATCGTCTATCTGGTGACGACACCCTTCGCCACCGGCTCCACTGTGCTGGTGGATGGCGGCGGGGCGATCGCCTGATTAATTATCGAGCGTGAACTCAGTGAAGGAGGCCTCGGAGGCGGCGCCGCCGGCCGGCTTGGCTTCCTCTTCCGCCTTGGCGATCTTCGAGTCGGGGCCGTTGTTGAGCAGCCAGAGGAGGTTGGTGGCCGAATCGGCATTCGCCAGCGCTTCTTCCTGGCTCACCAGGCCGTCCTGCACCAGCTTGAGCAAGGCCATTTCAAACGACTGCGAGCCGGGGGAGAGCGACTTCTCCATCGCTTCCTTGATCTGGCCGATCTCGCCTTTCTCGATCAGGTCCGCCACATAGCGCGTGTTGACCATCACCTCCACCGCCGGCGTGCGCATGCCGCCGTTGATGGAGCGGATCAGACGCTGCGAGACGATGGCCTTCACCGTCGACGACAGGTCCTGCAGCAGCGCCGCGCGGTTCTCGATCGGGTAGAAGCTGATGATGCGGTTCAGCGCGTTGTAGCTGTTATTCGCGTGCAGCGTGGCCAGCACCAGGTGGCCCGACTGGGCGTAGGCCAGTGCGGCGGCCATGGTTTCCTTGTCGCGGATCTCGCCGATCAGGATGCAGTCAGGCGCCTGGCGCATGGAGTTGCGCAGGGCGGTGTAGAAGTCCTTGGCGTCGCTGCCGATCTCGCGCTGGTTGACGATGGACTTCTTGTTCTTGAACAGATATTCGATCGGGTCTTCCAGCGTGAGGATATGGCCCGGTTTCAGTTCGTTGCGGTGGTCCAGCATGGAGGCGATGCTGGTCGACTTGCCGGAACCGGTGGAGCCGACCAGCAGCAGCAGGCCGCGCTTTTCCATGATCAGCTCCGCCAGCACGGGCGGCAGCTGCAGGTCCGCCAGCACGGGGATGTTGGCGGGGACGAAGCGGAACACGGCGGAGATGCTGCCGCGCTGGCGGAAGGCCGACAGGCGGAAGCGTCCCAGCGCGGGCACGGAGACGCCCATATTCAGTTCGTTCTCGCGCTCCAGCTCCGCCATCTGCTCGGGCGAGGCGACTTCCGCCAGCAGGGCCATGATGTTCTCCGGCTCCAGCTTTTGCTGATTGATGGGGATCAGATTGCCGTTGATCTTGATATGCACGGGTGAGTTCACCGCGAAGAACATATCGGAGGCGTTCTTTTCCTTCATCAGCTGAAACAGGCGTTCCATGGCCATGGCGGCAGCTCCTTAGATTCCGCGCAGCAGTTCGTTGATGCCGGTCTTGGAGCGGGTCTGTGCGTCGACGCGCTTGACGATCACGGCGCAGTACAGCGAGTACTTGCCGTCGTCCGATGGCAGCGAGCCGGAAACGACGACCGAGCCGGCAGGCACGCGGCCGTAGCTGATTTCGCCCGTGGTGCGGTCGTAGATCTTGGTCGACTGGCCGATGTACACGCCCATCGAGATGACCGAGTTCTCTTCCACGATCACGCCTTCCACGATCTCCGAGCGGGCGCCGATGAAGCAGTTGTCTTCGATGATGGTCGGATTGGCCTGCATCGGCTCCAGCACGCCGCCGATGCCCACGCCGCCCGACAGGTGGACGTTCTTGCCGATCTGCGCGCAGGAGCCGACGGTGGCCCAGGTGTCGACCATGGCGCCTTCATCGACGTAGGCGCCGATGTTGACGTAGGAAGGCATCAGCACCACGTTTTTGGCGATGAAGGAGCCGCGGCGCGCCACGGCGGGCGGCACCACGCGGAAGCCGCCCTTGGCGAAATCTTCGGCCGTGTAGTTGGCGAACTTGGTCGGCACCTTGTCGTAGAACTGCATGGTGCCGTCGGACGGCATGGCGACGTTGTTCTCCAGGCGGAAGGACAGCAGCACGGCCTTCTTCACCCATTGGTTGACGACCCAGCTGCCCGTCGCCTTGTCGGCCACGCGGATCGTGCCCGCGTCCAGGCCGGCCAGCACGTGGCCGACGGCGTCGCGCAGTTCGGCGCTGCCGTTCGATGGGTTGATATTGGCGCGGTCTTCCCAGGCCTGGTCGATGATCTGTTCGAGTTGTTGGGTCATGATGTTTATTGAGTCAGGTTTTTACAGAATTGGACAATGCGCTGCGCAGCTTCCAGGCCTTCCGCCGTTTCGGCCACCAGCGCCATGCGGATACGGTTGTGGCCCGGGTTGATGCCGTGGGCGTCGCGCGCCAGGTAGCGGCCCGGCAGTACCGTCACATTATATTCGGCGTACAGGCGCTGCGCGAATTCGGTGTCGGACAGGCCGGTGCGGCTGACGTCCGCCCACAGGTAGAAGCCGGCGTCAGGCAGTTCCACATCCAGCACTTCCTTCAGCAGCGGGGTGATGGCGTTGAACTTGGCGCGGTATTGGGCGCGGTTGTCTTCGACGTGGGTTTCGTCGTTCCAGGCCGCGACCGACGCAGCCTGCACGGGAGGGCTCATGGCGCCGCCGTGGTAGGTGCGGTACAACAGGAATTTTTTCAGCACTTCGGCATCGCCGGCCACGAAGCCCGAGCGCATGCCCGGCACGTTGGAGCGCTTGGACAGGCTGCTGAACACCACCAGCCGCGCATAGGGCCGGTCGATGGTGGACAGTCCCAGCATGTGGGCCGCCTGCAGGGCGCCCAGCGGGGCCTCGTCGCCGTGGTAGATCTCGGAATAGCACTCGTCGCTGGCGATGACGAAGTTGTAGCGCTCGGACAGGGCGAACAGATGCTCCCAGTCGGTCAGCGTCAGCACGGCGCCGGTGGGATTGCCGGGCGAGCAGAGATACAGCAGCTGCACGCGCTTCCACACTTCATCCGGCACGCTGTCGTAATCGCAGGCGAAGTTGCGCGCCGGGTCGGAGTTGACGAAGTAGGGCTGGGCGCCGGCCAGGTAGGCCGCGCCTTCGTAGATCTGGTAAAACGGGTTGGGGCAGACTACCACTGCCTTATTGTCGCTGGCTGCGGCGGGATCAATGACAGTCTGCGCCAGCGCAAACAAGGCTTCGCGCGAGCCGTTCACTGGCAGCACCTGCGTGGCAGAATTCAGGGCCGGGATGCCGTAGCGGCGCTCCAGCCAGCCCGCGATGGCGCGGCGCAGGTCTTCGCTGCCGGCGGTGAGCGGGTAGTTGGCCAGGCCGGCCAGATTGTCGACCAGCGCCTGCTTGATGAAGCCGGGCGTCGGATGCTTGGGTTCTCCCATCCCGAGGCTGATGGCTTTGTACTGCGGATTGGCGCTCACCTGGGCAAACAGCTGGCGCAGTTTTTCAAACGGATAGGGTTGCAGTTTGTCGAGATGTGGATTCACAGGCAGGCCGAAACAGGTCGATTATCGGGGTATACAACTTTTCCATTATAGCGTTTGGCGCCGGGCGTGACATAATCGTGCTATTTCATCAATGTTAAGGATGCGGCATGCTGGATGAACCGACTTCCGCCGAGACTTCGCTGGGCGCCATGGTGACGCGGCGCGTGATGCTGCTGCGGCTCGCGACAGGGCTGGCGCAAGGCCTGCTGCTGTATTGGCTCTATATCAGCGGCAAGAACGGCGTGTGGCCGGCCACCGAGCCTTATCTGATCGTGCCGCTGCTGTTCGCGGGCGCCATTCTGCCCGTGCTGCTCATCTCCGGCATGGGCCATATGGCGCCGCGTACGGCCATGCGCTGGATGCTGTTTGCGCTGCTGATCATGCTGGTGCTGGCGGCGCACGATGTGTGGCGCTGGGCCGAAGCGGTCCTACCCGCGCAGCAGGGCGTCAAGATGCCGCATAAGTATCTGCCGTCTGCCTATCTGGGCGTGTTCGGCGCGGGATTCTTCTACATCTCCCATTCGCTGGCGCTGGCCGGCGCGCAGGACGGCCGCTTCGTGGCGCGCTATACAACTTACTTTGAAACGGCGTGGAAGCTGCTTATCCAGCTCAAATTCTCGGCGCTGTTTGCGCTGGCTTTGTGGCTGGTGCTGTGGCTGGGCAGCGCGCTGTTCATGCTGGTCAAGCTGGAATTCCTGCGCCATCTGCTGGAGGAATCGTGGTTCGTGGTGCCAGTGCTGTCGCTGGCGTTTTCCTGGGCCATGCATATTACGGATGTGCGTCCCGCCATCGTGCGCGGCATCCGTACGCTGCTGCTGGTGCTGATGTCGTGGATACTGCCGCTGGCGGCGGTGCTGATGACGGGCTTCCTGTGCAGCCTTCCGTTCACGGGGCTGGGCGCGCTGTGGGCCACGCGGCACGCCACCTCAGTGCTGCTGTCGGCATGCGCCGTGCTGCTATTGCTGATCAACGCCGCCTTCCAGAACGGCGAAGCGGCTGGCAGCGTGGCGGCCGTGGTGCGCGTGAGCGCGCGCGCCGCCTCGGTGCTGCTATTGCCGCTGACAGTGATCGCCATCTACGCGCTGGGACTGCGCGTGCACGAATACGGATGGACGTCCGACCGCGTGATCGCCGCCGCCTGTCTGGTGGTGGCGACATGCTACGCCGTAGGTTATATCTGGGCCGCCTACGCGCAGGGCGGCTGGCTGGAGCTGATCGCGCCGGTCAACGTGATCGCCGCCTTCCTCGTGCTGGCTGTGCTGCTGGCGCTATTTACGCCGATTGCCGACCCGGCGCGTATCGCCGTCAACGACCAGATGGCGCGGCTGGCAAAAGGCCGTGTGACTGCGGATACGCTCGACTATCGCTATCTGCGCTTTGAGGGCGCCCGCTACGGCCGGGAAGCGCTGCAGCAGCTGGCCTCCAGCGCCACCGGTCCGGACGCGGCCCTGCTGCGCCAGAAGGCCACCGCTGCGCTGACGGACACCAATCGCTGGACCCACAATGCGAAGGAGGTGACGCCGGCCACGCTCGCCAGCAATGTGCAGGTCTGGCCCGCTGGCGCGCATCTGCCGGACAGCTTCCTGCGCCAGCAGTGGGATAGCTACAGCATGCTGGGGCAACAACTGCCGCGCTGTCTGAGCGACGGCACCGCACACTGCGACGCCTTCCTGCTCGATATGAACGGCGACGGCAAGCCGGAGGTGCTGATCTACAGCGGCATCCTGGGCATGCCGGGGACGCTGCTGACGGAGCAGGCGACGGGCAAGTGGCAGATCATGGGCACCTTGTCCTACGCCCTCAGCGAATGTCCGCCGCTGCTGGACAAGCTCAAAGCCGGCCAGTTCAAGCTGGTCCCCGCCGCGCTGCGCGACCTGGAAATCGGCGGCCTGCGCATCCCGCTGGAGCGCCGCATCGACAACGAAGTTCGCTGCGACGCGCTCAAGTAGCAACCCGCGCCTCAGCCCAGCTTTTGCGTCAGGTAGTCGATAAAGGCGCGGACTTTGGCGGGTTGCTGCTGGCGGCTGGGGTAGTAGACGTACAAATCGGCTGACGGGATGCTGTAATCGTCCAGCACCACTTGCAGGCGTCCGCTGGCGATGTATTTGGCGGCGTCCCATTCGGAGCGCAGCAGGATGCCGTGGCCGTCCAAGGCCCAGCCCAGCACCACGTCGCCGTCGTTGCTGGACAAGGCGCCGCGCACTTTCACCGTCTCCGTCTTGCGGCCTTTTTGCAGCTTCCACATGCCATAGGCGTCGTCGTTCTGGCGGTGCAGGATGCAGTCGTGCTGCGTCAGGTCGTGCGGCGCGCGCGGGACACCGCGCCGCTTCAGATAGGCCGGCGACGCGCACAGGAAGCGCCGGTTGGACATGATCTTGCGCGCGCTCAGGCGCGTATCCGGCAGCTCTCCAAACCGGATGCCGAGGTCATAGCCTTCTTCCACCAGATTCAGCGCGCGGTCGGTCAGCTGGAGCTGGACTTCCACCTCCGGATATCGCCGCGCGAACGCCGACACCAGTGGCGCGATCGCCGTGCGGCCGAAGCCCAGCGTGGCGTTCACCCGCAGCAGCCCTTTGGGCGCGGCGCGGCTGCTCGATACCGATTCCTCCATCTCGCGGATCTCGCCCAGGATGCGGCCAGCCTGCAGCAGATAGGTTTCGCCCTCGCTGGTGAGGCTGACGCGGCGCGTGGTGCGGTTCAGCAGACGCACGCCCAGGCGCTGCTCCATTAGTTGCAGGCGCTTGGTGACAGCGGGCGGGGTGATGCCCAGCTCGCGCCCCGTGGCCGCCAGGCTGCCCAGCTTGGCCAGCAGCACGAAGAAGGACATTTCGGAGACGATATCGTTATTCACTTGAAATGAATTAAGGATTGAATATTGGTGAATTATAGCGCCGGAGATGAAGAGTAAGCTGTCAGCATTCCTTCCTTGGAGCTTCCCATGAAAATCGTCGAAATCCGCGAAAAGACCTTCCCCATCAGTTCTCCCATCCGTAACGCCTACATCGACTTCAGCAAGATGACGCTTAGCCTCGTGGCGGTCATCACCGATGTGATCCGCGACGGCAAGCCGGTCGTGGGCTACGGCTTCAACTCGAACGGCCGCTATGGACAGGGCACGCTGATGCGCGAACGCTTCATCCCCCGCATCCTGGCCGCCGATTCCGCCTCGCTGATGAACGACGCGGGCGACAACCTCGATCCGCACAAGATCTGGGACTGCATGTACACCAACGAAAAGCCGGGCGGCCACGGCGAGCGCTCGGTCGCCATCGGTACCATCGACATGGCGGTGTGGGACGCGGTGGCGAAGATCGCCAACAAGCCGCTGTTCCAGCTGTTGGCGGAACGCTATGGCAGCGGCGCGCCGGAGCGGAAGGTCTTCGTCTATGCGGCGGGCGGCTACTACTATCCGGGCCAGAGCCACGACGCGCTGAAGGACGAGATGCGCAGCTATATCGACCGCGGCTACACGGTGGTGAAGAAGAAGATCGGCGGCGCGTCGCTGGACGAAGACCTGCGCCGCATCGACTCCATCCTCAGCGTGCTGGGCGACGGCCAGAAGCTGGCGGTGGACGCCAATGGCCGCTTCGACATGGACACGGCCATCGCCTACGCCAAGGCGCTGTCGCAGTACGATCTGTTCTGGTACGAGGAAGCGGGCGATCCGCTCGACTTCGAGCTGCAGGCGGCCCTGCGCAATTACTACAACAAGCCGATGGCGACGGGCGAGAACCTGTTCTCCATGCAGGATGCGCGCAACCTGATCCGCTACGGCGGCATGCGTCCCGACCGCGATTGGCTGCAGTTCGACTGCGCGCTGAGCTACGGCCTGGTGGAGTATCTGCGCACGCTGGACATGCTGCACCAGCATGGCTGGTCGCGCACGCGCTGCATCCCGCATGGCGGGCACCAGATGTCGCTGAATATCGCGGCGGGCCTGGGCTTGGGCGGCAACGAGTCCTACCCGGACCTGTTCCAGCCCTTCGGCGGCTTCCCCGACGGCGTACAGGTGGACAACGGCTACATCACCATGCCGGACCTGCCGGGCATCGGCTTCGAGGGCAAGTCCAACCTGTTCAGCGAGATGGCGGCGCTGAGCGCGTAATTACGCGGCCTTGCGCAGGGCTTGCGGCTTGCTCCACACCTGCTGCGCCACGCGCATCATGTTGCGGCCCATGACCAGCTCCACTTCGGCGTCGCTCATGCCGACCTTGCGCAGGGCGACGGCCATCTGGCGCCACACGGATGGCGGCGTGAAGGTAGGCGGCTGGCCGGCGCGGTAGCCCGCCGATTCCGGCCACCAGTAGGAAGGATCGAAGTCTCCCGGCGGCGTATCGTCCAGCTGCGGCTGGGGGAAACCGATATCGAGGCCAATGCCCACATGGGTCGCGCCGACCAGATCGGCGACGTAGGCCGCGTGGCGCGCCACGTCGTCGGCGTCCGGATTCTCGCGGCCCAGGAACCACGACAGGCCGGATACGCATACCACGCCGCCCGTTGCGGCGCAGGCCCGGATCTGCTCATCGGTCACATTGCGGCCATGCTGCACCAGCGTGAAGGGATTGGCGTGGCTGAAGATCACCGGCTGCGACGACACTGCCATGATATCGAGGCTGCACTTGCGGCCCGTATGCGAGCAGTCCATCAGGATGCCGGCATCGTTGACAGCGGTGACCATGCGCCGGCCCAGCGTAGTGAGTCCGCGCGGCGTGTCGTGGCAGCCGTCGGCCACGTTGTTGTTGCGGTTGTAGGCGAAGTGGATCTGGCGCACGCCCAGATGCGCGTACAGCGCCACCATCTCCGGCTGGTCCAGCAGCGGCATGGCGCCTTCCAGATCGAAGCCGATCGCCATGCGGCCGTCGGCGGCGGCCTGGATGATGCCGTCCACGCTATCCACCAGCACGTAGCGGTCCGGGTCGGAAGCGATGCTGGCGCGGTAGCCGGCGATCACGGACATCACCTGCGACAGGGGATTCATGTCCGCGCCCACGTTGAGCGAGACGTAATTCACCCCGGCGGCGTGCAGCTGGCGGACGGGCGTGAAGTCGGCTTGCGGGTGTTGTGGAAGGCAGGCGTGGGCATCCCAGTTGATCATCTTGTCTCTTTCAGTCGTTATTTTATAAATACCTATAATCCCACGAATGGGAGGGGAGGGCAACGCCGTGCTTTATACTGGCGGGGATTTTTAACGGATATTTGAAGGCCACCATGTCTTTTTCCTCGCTGGGCCTTGCTCCCTCCCTGCTGAACGCCATCGCCGAAATTGGCTATCAGGCGCCGACGCCCATCCAGAGCGCGGCCATTCCCCCCATTCTGCGCGGGGCCGACGTGCTGGGCGCCGCGCAAACGGGTGCCGGCAAAACGGCGGCCTTCGCGCTGCCGCTGATTCAATCGCTGCTGGACAAGCGCAACGGGGCGAGTCCGCGCCGCCTGCATGGCCTGGTGCTGGTGCCCACGCGCGAGCTGGCGGTGCAGGTGGGCGAGTCGATCCGCAAGCTGGTGTCGCATCTGCCGACGACGATCAAGGTGTCGGTGGTGTTTGGCGGCGTGTCCATCAATCCGCAGATGATGGCGCTGCGCGGCGGGACGCATATCGTGGTGGCCACGCCGGGGCGCCTGCTGGACCTGGTCGATCATAACGCGCTCGATATCGGGCAGACGTCCGTACTGGTGCTGGACGAGGCGGACCGCTTGCTGGACCTGGGCTTCAGCGAGGAGCTGGGGCGCATCCTGGAGCTGCTGCCCAAGCAGCGCCAAAGCCTGTTCTTCTCCGCCACCTTCCCGCCGGCCGTACAGGCGCTGGCGGACTCCATGCTGCGCGACCCGGTCAAGGTGGAGGTGTTGTCGCAGGCGGTCAGCAAGCCGGATATCGCGCAGCGCGCGGTCATGGTGGACGTGCCGCGCCGGACCATGCTGCTCAAGCATCTGATCCAGCAGCATAAATGGAGCAGGGTGCTGGTCTTCGTGGCGACCAAGTACGCGGCGGACCATGTGGCGGATAAGCTGCGCAGCAATGGCATCAAGGCGGACGCCTTCCACGGCGATTTCAGCCAGGGCGCGCGGACGGAGATTCTGGACGACTTCAAGGCCAGCCGCATCCAGGTGGTGGTGGCGACGGACGTGGCGGCGCGGGGGATTGATATCGCTGGCCTGCCGGCGGTGGTCAACTACGACCTGCCGCGCAGCGCGGTCGACTACACGCACCGCATCGGCCGCACGGGACGGGCGGGGGAGAGCGGCGTGGCGGTCAGCTTCGTCAGCGCGAGCACGGAAGCGCATTTCCGCCTGATCGAGAAGCGACAAGGGGACCGCGTGCCGCGCGAGCAGGTGGCGGGCTTCGAGCCGACGGAGAAGCTCGCGCCGCCGGCCAGCCCGGCGACGGATACGCTCAACGGCGGCATCAAGGGCAAGCGCAAGAGCAAGAAGGACAAGCTGCGCGAGGCCGCAGCGGCGGCCCAGGACGCGGCCCTGCGCCGCTGAGATCAGCCGCCGACGCGCTTCGGCTTGTAGCCTTGCTGCTGCAAGGCCTGCATCACGCGCTCGCAGTGGTCGCCCTGGATCTCGACCACGCCATCTTTCACCGTGCCGCCGGAGCCGCAGGCGCTGCGCAGCTGCTTGCCCAGCGCCGCCAGCGCGTCCGCGTCGAGCGGCAGGCCGCGCACCAGGGTTACGGTCTTGCCGCCCCGTCCCTTCGATTCGCGCGACACGCGCACATTGCCGTCGCCCGCTGGTTTCGCCTTGGCGGCCGCTTTGCAGATGCAGTCCGCAAGCGGCTTGCGGCATTCGGGGCAGATGCGTCCCGTTTCGGTGGAGTAGACAAGGCTCATAAATATTCCGTCAATGTTCAGGGAAGCAGGCGATGATGGCGTCCGCCGCCGCGCGCACGCGGGCGCTGCGATTCAGGTCGCCGTGCATCACCAGCCAGACATAATAATGGTCCGCCCGCTCGGGCCAGATGCGCACCAGCGCCGGATCCGAATCGGCCATGTGGCAGGGCAGTTCCGCGATACCCAGCCCGGCGCGCGCCGCCTCCAGCATCGCTATCCCGCTATTCACCTCGATCGCCACGCGCGCCCCGGAAACGGGTTCAAGACAGAGCTTCTCCTGATGGCGCGGCGCCACGCTGGCCTGATAAATCACGATGTCATGCCCGGCCAGCGCGGTGCCTGGCCTGGGCTCCCCATGCGCCCGAAGATAGTCGGGCGACGCGTACAGCCCCATGCTGCGCCTGGTGAGGCGGCGCGAAACCAGGTCCGGGCTGGTCGGCTTCAGCGTGCGTACCGCCAGGTCGGCCTCGCGCCGCGTCAGGTTGGTGATGTCGTTGCTGGTGCTGAGGTGGATACGGATGTCGGGATGCGCCTCGTGCAGGCGGCGCATGGCGTCGATGACGAAGGCCTGGGCCATGGTGTCGGAGGTGGTCACGCGCACGGTGCCGGACAGCCGGTTGTCTATGCCCTGCATCTCGCGCTGGAACTGCAAGGCTGCGTTTTCCATCTTCTCCGCCGCGCGCACGGCCAGGTCGCCCGCCGGCGTGGCCACATAGCCGGACGGCGTGCGCAGGAACAGGCGCGCGCCCAGCGACTTTTCCAGCGTGGCGAGGCGGCGGCCGACCGTGGCCTGGTCGACGTCGAGCGCGGCGGCGGCCGAGCGCAGGGTGCCGGCGCGGTAGATGGCGAGGAAGATGCGGGCGTGGTCCCAGTCCATGGCGTTCAAGGGCAGTGAGGCTGATGCAGTTTTGCATCAGAGTGCTGATCTTATGCGTATTTACTGCATCAGGCAAGCGGCCTAGGATGAGCTATATATTTCCCTTCGCAGGACTCCTATCATGAGCAAGACCTCTCCTTCCCTGACGGTGGCGGCGTATACCGTGCCGCCAATTGTCATGTTGTTCACGCTGGCCACCGGCTTTGTGATGGCCATGATCGACGTCACCGCCGTCAACACCGCCTTGTCCGACATCGCGGCCAGCCTGGGCGCGCCGCTCACGGTGCTGGTGTGGGTGGTGGACGGTTATACGCTGACCTTTGCCGCGCTGCTGCTGGCCGGCGGCGCGCTGGCCGACCGCTTCGGCCCCAAGAACGTCTACCAGGGCGGCCTGGCCGTGTTCATTCTCGGCTCCATCCTGTGCGCCGTGGCGCCCGGCGGCGCGGCCCTGGTGGGCGCGCGCCTGCTGCAAGGCCTGGGCGCGGCGCTGTTCATGCCCAGCTCCCTCAGCCTGATGAGCCACACCTATGAAGATGAAAAGACGCGCACCGCGATGCTGGGCACCTGGTCCGCCATCGTCGGCGCCTCGTCGGCCATGGGGCCACTGGTCGGCGGCATCCTGGTGCACAGTTTCGGCTGGCGCAGCGTGTTCTGGGTCAACGTGCCGCTTGGCCTGATCGGCATCGTGCTGACGCAGGTGCTGGCGCCGGCCACGCCGCGCCACGAGCGTTCGCTGTCCCTGTGGAGCCATGCGCTGGGCGTGGTGGCGCTGGCCGCGCTGAGCGTGGTGCTGATCGAAGGCCCGGCGCTTGGCTGGACCTCGGCCACCGTGCTGACGGCCGCCGTGGCGACGGTGGCAGCCGTGGCCCTGCTGGTGCGGCGCGAGCGCACGGGCAGCCACCCGCTGCTGCCGCGCGGGCTGTTCGCCACCACCACCTTTGCCGCCACCAATGGCGTCGGCTTCCTGATCAATTTCGCCGTCTTCGGCCAGCTGTTCCTGCTCAGCCTTTTCCTCCAGCGCTCGGACGCCGAGGACGCCCTGCAGACGGGCCTCAAGCTGCTGCCGATGATGGCCTCCTTCGCCATCGGCAATGTGACGTCGACCCGTATTTCCTCGCGCGCCGGCACGCGCAAGACCATGCTGTGGGGACTGACGGTGGGCCTGTCGGTGGCCGTGCTGCTGCTTGTCGGCCTGCGTCCGGAAACGCCGTATGCGCTGCTGGTGGCCGGCACCATCGCCATGAATATCTCCATCGGCATCGCCATCCCCAGCATGACGGCGACCGTGATGCTGGTTGCGGGACGCGCCTACGCCAACAGCGCGGCGGCGGCCCTCAACGCCAACCGCCAGATCGGCGCCCTGGTCGGGGTGGCGATCATGGGCACCATCCTGCACATGGCGCAGGACTGGCACTGGCGCCTGCCGCTGGCCTTCGTGCTGATCGCAGCGGCGTATGCCGGCGCCCTGGGCCTGGTCTACCGCTATGTGAGGCTGCAGAAGTAGATAGCGCAAGTGGGCGAATTTGGTGTACTGTGACGTTCCTGTTGTCTTTTATGCATTCAAATGAGCCTCCACTTTTTGCGTACCCTGGCCGGCGCCCTCGCGCTGGCCTGCAGTCTGCTGGCGCAAGGCGCTGACGCCACTCAAACTCCCCTCGACCTGAATGCGGTCATTCCTCCCGGCCCGCAGGTCAAGGTCGGCAAGCTGGCGAACGGGCTGACTTACTACATTCAGAAGAACAAGCGCCCCGAAAAGCGGCTGGAGCTGCGGCTGGTGGTGAAGGCCGGCTCGGTGCTGGAAGACGAGGACCAGCAAGGACTGGCCCACTTCACGGAGCACATGGCCTTCAACGGCTCCACCCATTTCAAGCGCCACGAGCTGATCTCCTATCTGCAGTCGGCCGGCGTCAAGTTCGGCGCGGACCTCAACGCCTACACGAGCTTCAACGAGACGGTCTACATCCTGCCGCTGCCGACCGACAAGCGCGAAGTGGTGGAGCAGGGCTTCCAGGTGCTGGAGGACTGGGCCCACGGCCTGACCCTGAACGACGCCGACATCGACAGCGAACGGGGCATCGTGCTGGAAGAGCTCCGCATCGGCAAGGGCGTGGACGACCGCATGAACAAGGTGATCCTGCCCAAGTTCTACAACGGCTCGCTGTACGCCGACCGTCTGCCCATCGGCAAGGAAGAGATACTCAAGACCTTCAAGTACGACACGCTGCGCCGCTTCTACCGCGACTGGTACCGCCCGGACCTGATGGCGGTGATGGTGGTCGGCGACATCGAGCCGGCCGATGCGCAAAAGCTGGTGGAGAGCCATTTCAGCGGCCTGGTCAACCCACCCAACGAGCGTCCGCGCAATTATCCCGTCATCCCGCCGCGCAAGACGTCGGAAGCCGTGGTGGTGACGGACAAGGAGGCCAGCTACAACACCATCGCCGTGCGCTATCCCATGGAATACAAGCCGGCGACGGGAACGCTGGCGGAATACCGCGAAAAGATGATCGAGAGCCTGTATACCTCCATGCTGGGCCAGCGCATGTATGAATTGACGCAGCAGGCCAATCCGCCCTTCATCCAGGGCGGTTCGGAGATGTCGAAACCGGCGCCCGGCTACCACTACTTCAAGTCCTACGCGGTGGTGGGCAAGGGCGGCGTGGTCCCGGCCATCGACGCGCTGATGCAGGAAAACGAGCGCGCGCGCCAGTTCGGCTTTACCGCGTCGGAAGTGGAGCGCGCCCGCCTCAACGTCATGCGCCTGTTCGAACGCTATTACAGCGAGCGCGAAAAGACCGATTCCTCCTCCTATGTGGACGAGTACACGCGCAATTTCCTTGAGCAGGAATCCATTCCCGGCATCGAGGCCGAGTACCGCTTTGTCCACCAGCTGCTGCCCGGCGTGACGGTGGAAGAGGTCAACGCGCTGGCGCGGCGCGACATTCCCGACGGCGGCGCCAAGCTGGTGGTCTACACGGGCACGGACCGCGCCGACACGCCGCCGCCCAAGGCGGGCGAGATGGTGGCGCTGGTGGAGGCGGCGCAAAAAGTCGCCGTCAAGGCGCGCGAGGAAAAGGTCTACGCCAGCAAGCTGATGGACTCGCCGCGCGGCGGCCGCATCGTGGCGGAGACGCATGACGCGAAAATCGGCACGACGGAACTCACCATGAGCAACGGCGTGAAGGTGATCCTCAAGCCGACCGACTTCAATAACGACCAGGTGCTGCTGGCCGGCCAGCGCTTCGGCGGCCAGTCGCTGTTCGACTACGCCGATATCTACAACGCGCGTTATGCCAGCGCCGTCGCCGACCAGATGGGCATCCTCGATTACTCGCCCGCCGACTTGAGCAAGGTCCTGGCGGGCAAGGTGGCAGGGGCTAACTTCAGCCTGAGCGACATCATGGAAGCGTTGGGCGGCTATTCGGGCGGCGCCGACATCGAAAGCATGCTGCAGCTGGCCTACCTGCGCGTGACCGCCCAGCGCCGCGATCCGGCCATCTTCGCCTCCTTCATCAACAAGCAGCGCGACGTGGCGCAGAACAGCCTCTCGCGGCCGGAGTCGGTGTTCGCCGACACGGTCACGGGCACGCTGTTCAACAACAACCCGCGCGTGTTCCGCGTCGCGCGGCCGGAGGACTTCGACCATGTGCAGCTGGACCGGCTGCTGGAAATCTACCGCGCCCGCTCCGCCAGCGCGGCGGGCTTCACCTTCTACCTGGTCGGCAGCTTCGACGTGGAAAAGGTCAAGCCGCTGCTGGCGACTTACCTGGGTGGCCTGCCCGCGGCCAAGGTGCCGGCCATGTACGTGGAGCGCGGCGTGCGTCCCGTGCGCGGTGTGGTGAAGAAGGAGGTGCGGGCGGGGACTGAGCCCAAGAGCATGATCAGCATCACCTTCACCGGCGAAGCCAAATACTCCACGCTGGAGCAGATGCGCATGGAGGCGCTGACGGAAGTCATGAACATCAAGCTGATCGAAGTCCTGCGAGAAAAGATGGGCGCGATCTATGGCGGCGGCATGTCGGGCACGCTGTCCAAGGTCCCGTATGAGAACTACTCGGTCGGCATCTCCTTGCCCTGCGCGCCGGAGAACGTGGACAAGGTGATCGCCGCCACCTTCGCCGAGCTGCAGAAGATCAAGGACAACGGTCCGGACGCGGCGGACCTGGCCAAGGTCAAGGCGGCGTGGGACAAGAACTACCGCCGCAACCTGCGCGAGAACCGCTACTGGCTGAGCCAACTGCGCGGCCCGGAAATCAACGGCACCGGCCGCGATGACGTGCTGTCCTACGGCGCCTGGTTCGACAGCCTGACGGCGGACGACCTGCGGCAGGCCGCGCGCCGCTACTTCGACCTGGAGAACTACGTGCAGGTGGTGCTGTACCCGGCAAAATGAACTGAGCATATTGACAAGATTTCGGGGTATAGTAGCGGCGGAGACTCATACCACGAACCGATTCCCGAGAGAGGAACAGCATGGTCAAAGCCAGTATGCAAGCCGTCTCGCCCGCCGCTGCCGCCGTGGCCGTGGGCTCGCCGCCAGCGCCCGCGCCGCGCCGCATCGCCGATCTGCCCGGCCCGAAAGGCCATCCCATCCTCGGCTGCGCGCGCGAGATCAATGCGCGGCCCTTTCACCAGGTGCTGGAGGACTGGGGCCGCGAATTCGGCCTCATGTTCCGCTTCCGTATCATGCGCACCCAGTTCCTGGCCACCTCCGACCGCGACCTGATCGCCAGCCTGCTGCGCGACCGTCCCGAAGCCTTGCGCCGCTCCCGCCGTTCGGCGGACGTGCTGGAGGAAATGGGCACGCGCGGCCTGTTCACGGCCGAAGGCGACGAGTGGCGCCGCCAGCGCAAGATGGTGATGCGGGCACTGACGCCGGAAGTGATCCACAACTTCTTCCCCACGCTGACCATGCTGACGGAACGCCTGCGCCGCCGCTGGGAGGCCGCCATCGCCGCCGGCCATCCCGTGGACGTGGCGCGCGACCTGAAGGCCTACACGCTGGACGTCACCATCGGCCTGGCCATGGGGCAGGACATCAACACGCTGGAAGTGGAAGACAATCCCCTCCAGCGCGACATCGAATTCCTGTTCAGCCGCGTCGCCCGCCGTCTGACTTCGCCCGTGCCTTACTGGCGCGTGCCCGTGCTGAAGCGTTCCGTGGACCGTCAGGCCGACGCCGCCGCGGCCCGCATCCAGCAGGCCATCTTCGGCTTCATCGCAGAGGCGCGGCGCAAGCTGGACGCCGATCCCGCGTTGCGGCAGAAGCCGGCCAACCTGCTGGAGGCGCTGATCGTGGCCTGCGACGAGGAGGGCTCCGGCTTCACCGACGCCACGGTGGTGGGCAACGCCATCACCATGGTGTTCGCGGGCGAGGACACCACGTCCAACACGACGGCCTGGCTGATCGACTTCCTCAGCACCCATCCCCAGGCCGCGGCCGGCATGGCGCGGGAGGCGGACGAGGTGCTGGGCGAGGCGCGCGTGCTGCACGACTTCCACCTGCTGGAGCGCATGCGCTACACCGACGCCGCCACGCGCGAGGCGATGCGGCTGAAGCCCGTGGCGCCGCTGATGGCCGTGCAGCCCACGAGCGAAACAGTGATCGGCGGCGTGACAGTGCCCACGTCGGCCGTCGTCTTCCTCCTGCTGCGGCTTTCGTCCGAGCGCGATTCGGGCCTGGACCGTCCGGAGGAATTCCTGCCCGAGCGCTGGCTGGTTTCCGGCGAGAGCGGCGACGATCCGGCGCGCAAGCTGTTCCCCTTTGGCGGCGGGCCGCGCTTCTGCCCCGGGCGCTATCTGGCCATGGCCGAGATCAAGATGGCGATGTCCATGCTGGCGCGGAATTTCGAGGTGGTGCGCGTGGAAGGCGCGCCGGCCGCGCAGGAAACCTTCAACTTCACCATGACGCCGAGCGCCTTGCCGGTGCGCCTGAAGGCGCGGACAGCATAACCGTTACAGAGAAGGGGAGTTCATGTTCAAGAAGATTTTACTGGGCCTGGTGGTCATCGTCGTGATCATCCTGGGCATCGCCGCCATGCAGCCGGACAGCTACCATGTGCAGCGCGCGGTGACGATCAAGGCGCCGCCGGAAAAGATCCAGCCCCTGATCAGCGACTTCCACAACTGGGCCTCCTGGTCGCCGTGGGAAAAGCTGGACCCGGCCATGAAGCGCACCTTCAGCGGCGCGCCCCGGGACCAGGGCGCCATCTATGCCTGGGACGGCAACGACCATGTGGGCGCGGGCCGCATGGAGATCACCGAGCTGGCGCCGGCTTCCCACGTCGGCATCAAGCTCGATTTCCTGCGTCCCTTCGAGTCGCACTGCCAGACCGACTTCAACCTGCAGCCCAACGGCGACGGCACCACCGTCAGCTGGACCATGTCCGGCCCCAGCAACTTCATGACCAAGCTGATGGGAATGTTCGTCAGCATGGACAGCATGATAGGCAAGGATTTCGAGCGCGGTCTGGCCAGCATGAAGGCGGTGGCGGAAAAGTAGCGGGCCTGATTGCGCCTGCGAGGCTGGCGGTGCCCGGCGCGGTTTACGTGTAAGATGAAACAAAAACCGCCGGAGGACAGCCATGAAGACGTCTCCACGGGCCGTGCTGACCCTCGCGGCCGCATTGGCCTTCCAGCTCCCCGGCGCGGCCGGGGCCAAGCCCCTGCGCCAGGACCATCCCCTGATCGGCACCTGGCAGATCACGCTGCCGGACGGCTCCTGCCAGGAGGTCTACCGCTTCCACAGCGACGGCACCACCCTCGTCACCAGCGCGCAGGAGGTGGCCGAATCAAACTTCGACATCGCCGACGAGCCGGATGCGGACGGCTTCTACAAGCAGGTCGACATCGTGGTCAAGGACAACGGCAAGCTCGATTGTTCGGGCGAAGTGACCAAGGTGGGGCACAAGAACACCAGCTATATCCTGTTCCACCCTAGCGGCAATATGTTCCTGATGTGCCTGGAGCGCGATATGCGCAGCTGCATCGGCCCCTTTATCCGCGTCCACGGCCGGGAGACGTGAGCAGGGCGCCGATCAGGCCCGGTAAGCGCCCGGATTCACCCCGGCCCATTCCTTGAACGCGTGATTGAACGCGCTCTGCTCCTGGTAACCCAGCAGGAAGGCGATATCGACCAGGCTCAGTTCCGGCTGGCGCAGATATTCCTTGGCCAGCGCAAAGCGGGCCTGGTCCAGCACCTGCTGGAAAGTGGCGCCAGACTCGCTCAGCTTGCGCTGCAGGGTGCGCGGCGACAGTTTCAGCTCATCGGCGATGGAGGCCAGCCGCACCTGTCCTTGCGCCAGATTGCGCACGATGGCATCGTGCACCTGCTGGGTGACGCCGCTGTTGGCCTGGGCGCGCAGCTTGAGCAGCTGGTCGGCGTGCTGCTGCAAAACGGGATAAAGGCTGACGTCCGCGTTGGGCACGGGCCAGGAGAGCAGCTGGGCGTCGAAGCTGGCCACGTTGGCGGGCGCGCCGAAGCGCGGCAGTACGCCGAACAGGCGCAGATATTCGCCGTGGCCGGACGGGTCGCCGCCGTCGTGGGTCAGCGTCAGCTGGGCCGGCGGCAGGGACATCCCCGCCAGCCAGTTGCCGAACACGCGGATCCCGGCGAAGACGCTGTCGGCCAGGTGGCGCTGGGCGGCGCCGTAGTTGCTGCGCCAGGTGTAGTGGGCCACGCCGTCCACCACTTCCAGCGCGGAGCGGCCAAGGTCGTGGGCCAGCTGCTCGTAGCGCATGGTCTGCTCGAAGGCCTGGCCGAAATCGCGGCAGCTGAGCAGGATCAGACCATAGACGCTATAGGTGCCCAGCTTGAAGCGCTCGCCCACATGCAGGCCGAAATGGGGATCGTCCGCCAGCCTGGCGCCGATGTCGAGCAGGCGCACATAGTCGTCGGCGGCCAGCGATTCCGGCAGCGGGGCCAGCGCGCCGGCGGGCAGGCCGGCGGCCCGTTCCAGCGCCACGGCCGGCACGCCGCGCGCGGCGGCCGCTTCCATCAGCGGCTGCAGATAGGCGCCCGCCACGCGGCCGCCATTCAGCGGACGGGTTGCGGGTTTGGCATGATCGAACAAGGCGGTTGTCATGAAAGCGCAATACCGGGGCGGTGATCTCTTTTAAGCTGGCTTTTATTATCAGCCTGGTGCGCGTCAGTATATCGCAAGCGCATCGCAATATAGACAGGAAAACAATGAGACGCTGGAACGGTTGGGGTGACGATACGGTTGAATTTGCGTTGAACGAGGATGCCTTGGCCTTTCTGGCCCAGCGCATCGGGCCGGGAACGGGCTTTGCGGACGCCGGATTCGAGCAGGCGTGCGCGCAGATCCGGCCTTCGCGGCTGGCGCCGGCGGGGCAGGTTCAGCGTCTGATCGACACCACAGCGGCCGTCCGCCTGCGCAATGCGCTGGGACAGAGCCTGCCGGACTGGCTGCGCCTGCGCTATGGCGTGATCGACTCGGCGCCGGACGGCGTGGCCTATCCGGAGAGCGCGCAGGATGTGCGCGAGCTGCTGGCCTATGCGCGCGAGCACGGCGTGGTGCTGATCCCGCAAGGCGGCGGCACCAGTGTGGCGGGGCATCTGACGGCGCCGGCCGGCCCGCGTCCCGTGCTGACGGTGAACCTGACGCGCCTGCGCCAGCTGCACAATCTGGACAAGACGTCGCAACTGGCCACCTTCGGCGCGGGCGTGCTGGGGCCGGACCTGGAGGCGCAGCTGCGGGCGTACGGCTACACGCTGGGCCACTTCCCGCAATCCTTCGAATACGCCTCGCTGGGCGGCTGGATCGTGACCCGCTCGTCGGGGCAGCAGTCGCTGCGCTATGGCCGCATCGAGCAGATGTTCAAGGGCGGCACGGTGGAGACGCCCGCCGGCACGCTGGACATTCCCACCTTTCCCGCGTCGGCGGCGGGCACGGACTTGCGCGAGATGGTGCTGGGTTCCGAGGGCCGACTGGGCATCCTGACCGAGGCCACAGTGCGCGTGACGCCGATGGCGGAATACGAGTCCTTCCACGCCGTGTTCTTCCCCAGCTGGGATCAGGCGGAGCAGGCGGTGCGCGCCATCGTGCAGGCGGGATTGTCGCTGTCGATGCTGCGCCTGTCGAATCCACTGGAGACGGTGACCATGCTGGCGCTGGCGGGCCACAAGCGTTTGATCGGATTGCTGGAAAGCTGGCTGTCGCTGCGCGGCTGCGGTGATGGAAAATGCATGCTGATGATAGGCGTTAGCGGACGCAAGGCCGCCGCGCGCGCGTCCCTGCGCGAAGCGCTGGCGATCGCCCGCGCGCAGGGACGCGGCGGCGTGCATATCGGCCGCTATATGGGCGAGAAGTGGAAGCAGAACCGCTTCCGCAACGTCTATCTGCGCAATGCGGCCTGGGGCTACGGCTACGCCATCGACACGGTGGAGACGGCGGTGGACTGGCCGCGCGTGAAAGGCATGATGCAGGCGGTGGAGGGCGCGGCCACGGCGGCGCTGGCGCAGCATGGAGAGAAGGTGCATGCCTACACCCACCTGTCGCACCTGTATGCGCAGGGCGCGAGCGTGTATTCGACCTTTGTCTATCGCCTGAGCGGCAATTACGAGAAGGACCTGGCGCGCTGGCGCACGCTCAAGCATGCGGTCAGCACGGCGATTGTCGATAACGGCGGCACCATCAGCCATCAACATGGCGTGGGCAGCGACCATGCGCCTTATCTGAAGGCGGAAAAGGGCGAGCTGGGATTGTCGGCCATGGGGGCGCTGTTCCGCCACTTCGATCCGCAGCAGATCATGAATCCCGGTAAATTGCTGCCGGAAGAGGGCGTGACATCGTGAGCGGCGGCCTGTGGGCACGCGGCGGCCGCGCGGCGCTGCCGGAATTGCTGGCGCGCGAGTGGGATCTGGTCGTGATCGGCGGCGGGATCACGGGCGCCGGCATTCTGCTGGAGGCGTCGCGGCGCGGACTGAAGGCGCTGCTGGTGGAACAGCGCGATTTCGCCTGGGGTACGTCGAGCCGCTCGTCGAAGCTGGTGCACGGCGGCTTGCGCTATCTGAAGGAGGGCAAGTTCGGCCTGACGCGCGAGTCGGTGCATGAGCGCGAGCACCTGCTACAGCAGGCGGCCGGGCTGGTGGAGCCGCAAAGCTTTGCCTTCGGCGATTACGAAGGACGCAAGCCGGGACGGCGCGCTTTTCTGGTCGGGCTGGCGATCTATGACTTCATGGCGGGGCAGCATGGGAGGCACTATATCGAGCTGGCTGAGTTCAAGAAGCTGGCGCCCAATATATCGGACGCTGGGCTCAAGGGCGGCATGATCTACACCGACGCCAAGACCGACGATGCGCGCCTGGTGCTGCGCGTGCTGCACGAGGCGCAGCAGCAGGGTGGCACAGCGGTCAATTACATGGCCGTGCAGTCGCTGCTGCGCGAGAGCGATCAGCCGCGCGGCCAGGTGCGCGGCGTGCTGCTGCGCGATGGGCTGACAGGGCAAGAGTACAACGTGCGTGCGCGCCTCGTCGTCAGCGCGACCGGGGCCTGGGCCGACCGCCTGCGCGATCCGGAAAGCGTCGGCGGGGACACTAGTGGCACCGGCCGCAAGCTGCGTCCCTTGCGCGGCAGCCATCTCGTGCTGCCCGCATGGCGTCTGCCGCTGGCGCAAGCCGTGAGCCTGATGCATCCGGCCGATGGACGCCCTGTGTTCGCGTTTCCGTGGGAGGGCGTGACCCTGGTCGGCACGACGGACGTCGATCACAAGGAAGACATGTCCTTCGAGGCGGCCATCACGCGGGCCGAAGTGGATTACCTGATGGCGGCCCTGCATGACCAGTTCCCGCAACTGGACCTGAAAGAGAGCGACATCATCGCCACTTACGCCGGTGTGCGTCCCGTAATCGACACGGGACAGTCCGATCCCTCCAAGGAAGGCCGCGACCACGCCCTGTGGCTGGAAGACGGCCTGCTGACCGTCACCGGCGGCAAGCTGACCACCTTCCGCGTGATCGCGCTGGATGTGCTCAAACAGGCCGCTGCGCTGCTGCCGGACTGGCATGCCGATCTGGCGCCGCAGCCCGTCTTTGGCGAGCCGCTGCCACTGCACTACAATCGCCGCCTGAGCAGCGGCGAAGCGCGCCGTCTGCAAGGCCGCTACGGCGCGCAGACCCAGGCCCTGATCGACGCCGCCGCTGCCGGCGAACTGGAACTGATCCCCGGCACGGAAACCATCTGGGCCCAACTGCGCTGGGCCGCGCGCGGCGAATCGGTGCAGAAGCTGGAAGACCTGATGCTGCGCCGTAGCCGCCTGGGCATCCAGCTGCGCGGCGGCGGCGCCGACATCATGGACCGTATCCGCGCCATCTGCCAGCCGGAACTTGGCTGGTCCGATGAGCGCTGGGACGCCGAGCTGGCGGCCTATCTGGCATTATGGAACAAGCACTACAGCCTTCCGGGCGCCGACAACAATAACTAAAGAGACCTCATGTCCAAAGACCAGTACCTTCTTTCCATCGACAATGGCACGCAGAGCGTGCGCGCCTTGCTGTTCGACCTGGATGGCAATCTCGCCGCCAAATCGCAGGTCTTTCTTGAAGCTTATTTCTCCGACCATCCCGGCTGGGCCGAGCATGACGCTGAGGGCTACTGGCAGGCCGTGTGCGAAGCCTGCCGCCAGCTGTGGGCGCAAACGGATATCCCGCGCAGCGCGATCAAGGGCGTGGCCGTCACCACGCAGCGCGGCACGGTGGTCAATGTCGACAAGGACGGCCAGGCGCTGCGTCCCGCGATCACCTGGCTAGACCAGCGCCGTGTGGAGGATGTGCCCAAGCTGCCGTTCTGGTGGAGCGCCGCCTTCAAGCTGGCCGGCGTGGAGAGCACCATCAACTACTTCCAGCGCGAGGCGGAGGTCAACTGGATCTCGCAGCGCCAGCCGGAGATCTGGGCGCGCACGCACAAGGTGCTGCTTCTGTCGGGCTTCCTGACCCTGCGGCTGTGCGACAAGTACGTGGATTCGATCGGCTCGCAGGTGGCCTATCTGCCGTTCGACTACAAGAAGCACAAATGGGCCGCCGCCAGCGACTGGAAGTGGAGCGCGCTGACCATTCGTCCCGACATGCTGCCGGAGCTGGTCGCGCCGGGCACCGTCATCGGCGCGATCACGGCGGCCGCCGCCGAGGCGACCGGCATCCCGGCCGGGACGCCGCTGGTGGCCGCCGCCGCCGACAAGGCTTGCGAAGTGATCGGCTCCGGCGCCTCGGAACCGCATATCGGCTGCCTCAGTTACGGCACCACGGCGACCATCAACACCACCAGCCGCAAATACGTGGAAGCGACGCCCTTCCTGCCGCCGTATCCAGCCGCCGTGCCGGGCGCGTACAGCACGGAGGTGCAGATCTTCCGCGGCTACTGGATGGTCAACTGGTTCAAGGAGCAGTTCGGCCACCTGGAGCAGCATGCGGCCAGCGCGAACGGACTGCCGCCTGAAGCGCTGTTCGATCAGCTGGTGAACCAGGTGCCGCCCGGCTCCATGGGGCTGATGCTGCAGCCGTACTGGAGTCCCGGCATCCGTGTGCCGGGGCCGGAGGCGAAGGGCGCCATGATCGGCTTTGGCGATGTGCACACGCGGGCCCACATGTACCGTGCGATTCTGGAAGGCCTTGCGTATGCGCTGCGCGAGGGGCGGGAGCGCATCGAGCGCCGCAGCGGCGTGAAGGTGACGGAGCTGCGCGTGGCGGGTGGCGGCTCGCAAAGCGATGCGGCGATGCAGCTGACGGCCGACATCTTCGGCCTGCCCGCCGCGCGCGCGCATGTGTACGAGACTTCCGGCCTTGGCGCGGCGATCGCCATCGCGGCGGGCCTGGGCCTGCACAAGGACTTCGACACTGCCACCCGCGCCATGACGCGTCCCGGCCGCGTGTTCCAGCCCATCGCCGCCAACCAGGAAATCTACGACCGCCTGTATCGCCGCGTCTACCTGAAGATGTACAAGCGCCTGCAACCCATGTATGCCGAAATCGCCGACATCACGGGCTATCCTGAGCAGCTATAAAAAACCGGGGTCAGTTCCGGCAATCGGACACAGACCCGTCCGTGGAACAAACCCCGGAATTGCCAGGCGCGTGCTATGCGCGTGCTATGCGCCGGCGCAGGCTTGCTACCGCCAGTGCGCCGATCGCCAGCAGACCAGTCGTGCCCGGTTCCGGCACTCCCGCTGTCGAGCCATTGGGGTCGGAGTAGTAGAAGGCGCCATTCAGGCTGGCTTTGACAAGGCCGCTTGCATCTATCGAATCCAGCGACTGGAATCCGTTGCCTACATTCGCCAGAAACTTCACGTTCGCAGTGAAGTTTTGCCCGGACGATAAATCGACCAGTGCGCCGAGGTTTGAGTTCAGCCCCAGGCTGGATGCCGTGACCCAAGGCGTTGCGCCAAGGCCGCCGATGTCGATCAACATTTCCACCGAGACGTTGGTATTGTTGGTATTGGTGTTGTGGTTAAACCAGCTCGTCGTGCCCAGCCAGGTGGCCGTTGTTCCCGAGGTGCTGGAAAAGCTCAGGGTGTGCGCTGTGCCGTCGAGGCCCGCGCCAGGCAGCGAGCTTGAGTCGCTGCCCCAGTACAGCGTCGAGAAGGCGCTGGTATTAAAGCTGCCATAAGAGCGGGTGGCGCCGGCAGCTGATATCTGTGAGCCGCTGCTTGAAAAGCTATTGCCGCCCGGAGCCGGGTACGTTGGGCCGATCAGCGCGGCCGATGCGTAGCCTGTCGAGAAGGCCAGCGCACCCGCCACACACGCTCGGATCAGCTTGCCCGATTTGACGTGATTTGCCGCCGAAAGCTTGCTTACATATTTCCTCTCCACGATTCTGAATGACATTTATTCCTCCATTTTGGTTGGAATAGCATCGTTTGGGATCCCTGGTTGTGAAACAAGAAGACAGGCCCGTAAGGCGCTGCCTTCACTATTTCCTAAGCAAAATATATGCCCCTAGGAAAAATCCCAAAGAAAACAATGTCATAAGCTTTTAGAACGGAAACTTTTAAGTTGCTATTTGTAAAGAAAGCTGACAGCGCCGCGGGGCTTGTTCTTAGCGGGCGGTCAGGGCCTTGACGGCTTCCATCGCGCTGGTGCTGGAGTCGGTGGCGCGGACCTGGTTGCGGCCGGCCTCCTTGGCCACGTACATGGCGCGGTCGGCGGCGACGAACAGGGACTCCGTCATGTCGCTTTGCGTCGGGCGCAGGGTGGCCACGCCGATGCTGACCGTGATCCACGCCGACGATGGCGAACGGGGATGGGGAATCTGCAGCGATTCGATATGCGAACGGATCGACTCCGCCAGCAGATAGGCCGAATCGCCCGAGGTCTCGGCAAACAGCAGCACGAATTCTTCGCCGCCGTAGCGGGCCGCCAGGTCGGTCGGACGCAGGGCATGGGAGGCGAGGGCCTGCGCCACCTGCTGCAGGCAGACGTCGCCCGCCGCGTGGCCCAGCGTGTCGTTGTACAGCTTGAAGTGGTCGACGTCCATCACCACCAGCGACAGCGGCTGTCCGCTACGGATGGCGCGCTGCCATTCCTTCTCGAGGAAGCTGTCGAAGTGGCGGCGGTTGGCGATCTGGGTCAGCGGGTCGACCATCGCCGCGCGCTGCAGGGCGTCTTCCGACAGTTTGTGGTGGGTGATGTCGTGCAGCAGGCCGATGAACAGAGGCTGGCGCAGATACATGGGCGTCAAGGTCAGATCCATGCACACGGAGCTGCCGTTACGGTGCCGGATGATGACTTCGCGCGTGCCGTGGTTATGCGCGCTCTCCGGCGCCGCCGCGTAGCGCTCGAAATACTCCAGGTATTCCTGCGCCACCATGGGATTGAGCAGCTCGGAGATCGAGCGTCCCGCCAGCTCGCCGGCCGGATAGCCCAGGTATTTGTCGCAGGCCGGATTGGTGAACTGGATGCGGCCGTCGGCCTCGATGATCAGCAGTCCCTCGGCCATATTGTTGACGATGGTGCGCAGGCGTTCCGACTGTTCCTCCTGCGTCTCGTTGCGGCTGCGGATCTGCAGCTGCGTGCGCACGCGGGCGCACACCTCGGCCATGCGCAGCGGCTTGCCGATGTAGTCGACGGCGCCGATGTCGAAGCCGGCCACCACGTCTTCCGCCTCGTTCCTGGCGCTCATGAAGATCACGGGGATACGCTGGGTGGCGGCCTGGTTTTTCAGCTGGCGGCAAGTCTCGTAGCCATCCATGCCGGGCATGACCACGTCGAGCAGAATCAGGTCCGGATGCACGCGGCGGGCGATCTTCAGCGCCCGTTCGCCGGAATTGGCGACGAAGGTCTGGTAGCCCTGCTGCACCATCAGCTTGCGCAGCATACTCAGGTTTTCCGGGGCATCGTCAACGATCAGGATGGCGGCGTCGCGCCGGGTGGCGTACGCGAGGCTGCCGGGGAGGGCGGTTGCGCGGGAGGAATCTGCTGATGGGAACAAAGTCTGGCCTGGCTGGATAATAATGCTGTCCAGATCATACCGCTTTGCTATCGGGAAATGTTGAAATAAGTGGGCCGAAATTCGAGCTTGGCCTCTAGGCTGTTGTATTTCGATACGGCGGCTTGTTCTGGACAAGCCGCCGTTTTTCATTACATCAGATCTTGGCGGCGATCAGCTTGCCCAGGATCTCGATGCCGGTACGGATGCGCTCCGGCGGCACGGTGACGAAGGACAGGCGGAAGGTGTTCTTGGCCGGTTCGTTGGCGTAGAACGGCGCGCCGGGCACGAAGGCCACATTCTGCTTGATCGCTTCGTCCAGCAGGGACATGGCGTCCATGTGCTTGGGCAGGGTGACCCAGATGAACATGCCGCCTTCCGGCTTGGTCCACTCGACGCCGGCGGGGAAGTGCTGGGCGATGGCGTCCAGCATGACCTGGCACTGGTCGCCGTACAGCTGGCGGATTTCCGGAATGTGGCGGTCGAGGAAGCCGTCCTTGACCACATGGTGCACCACCATCTGCGTCAGCTGGGCGGTGTGCAGGTCGGCTGCCTGCTTGGCCAGCTCCAGGCGGCGCACCAGCGGCAGCGGGGCCACCACGTAGCCCAGGCGGATACCGGGGGTCAGCACCTTGGAGAAGGAGCCCATGTAGATCACGCCGTCCGGGTTCATGGCCACCATCTTCGGCGATGGCTCGCCCTTGTAGCTCAGGGCGCCGTAAGGATCGTCCTCGATCAGCGGCACGCCGAGGCGGGCGCAGGTTTCCACCAGCTGCTGGCGGCGTTCCACAGACAGCGAGCGGCCGGTCGGGTTCTGGAAGTTGGGCAGGGCGTACAGCAGGCGCGCGCCTTGGGCCACCTTGTCCAGCGACTGCGGCACCAGGCCGTGGTCGTCCGTTTCCACCGACACGAATTCAGGACGGTAGACGGAGAAGGCCTGCAGGGCGCCCAGGTAGGACGGGGTCTCAACCAGCACCTTGCTGCCTTCGTCGATCAGCACCTTGCCCAGCAGGTCCAGCGCCTGCTGCGAGCCGGAGGTCATCAGCACCTGTTCCGGCACGATCTTGGCGCCGTTGGTGGACAGCGAGTTGGCGATCCACTGGCGCAGCGGCATATAGCCGTCGGTCGGGCCGTATTGCAGGGCGACCTTGCCGGTGGTGGACAGCACGTGGTCAAACGCGGCCTTCATGGTGTCGACCGGGAAGGTGGCCGGCGAAGGCAGGCCGCCAGCGAAGGAGATGATCTCCGGCTGCTGGGTGATCTTCAGGATTTCACGGATGAAGGATGGCTGCATCTGGTTGGCGCGCTCGGAGAACTGCCACTGCATGGGATTCTGGCTTTCGTTTTTCATGATGCTGGTCTCTTGATTCGGTCTCTTGGTTTATCAGATTTTTTATCAGGCTACTTCGACGATCATTTCGATCTCGACGCAGGCGCCCAGCGGGATCTGGGCCACGCCGAAGGCCGAGCGGGCGTGCTTGCCGGCGTCGCCGAACACTTCGCCCAGCAGCTCGGAGCAGCCGTTGGTGACCAGGTGCTGCTCGGTGAAGTCGGGCGTGGAGTTCACCAGGCTCATGACCTTGACGATGCGCTTGACGCGCGTCAGGTCGCCGCCCACGGCGCTTTGCAGGGTGCCCATCAGGTCGATGGCGATGGCGCGCGCGGCGGCCTTGCCTTCGGCGGTGTCGATGTTCTTGCCCAGCTGGCCCACCCACACGCTGCCGTCGGCCTTCTTGGCGATATGGCCGGAGAGGAATACCAGGTTGCCCGTCTGGACGTGCATGACGTAGGCGGCAGCGGGCGTGGCTGGCGCGGCCAGGGTGATGTCGAGGGCTTTCAGTTTTTCGTAGACAGACATGGGAAATCCAGTAACGTGTTGGTGTTGGACCATTATTGTACGTCGAGTGCAATGGTCTGCCCATAAAACAGCCGAAATCAAGATACTCTACGGTGCAAACCCCGCTTCCTCCATATTTTTCGCACCGCAGCGGCCCTTGCGGGCATCTTGATTGCGGACGGCATTGGCGCGCGCCGGGCATGGGTGTATGCTAAGCGACAATCCCAGTACAGTACCAGTACACCTTTCGAGATAATCTTACGGACTGTGTCGGCAAAATGAACAATACACTTTCCATGCGCCCCGCGCCGGGGCCCATGTTTGAGCTGCTGTCGCGCGAATCGGGCGAGTCACTGATCGACCAGATCGTGCGCTCCGTCGCCGCCCGCATCGATGACCGCGTGCTGCGGGGTGGGGCGCGCATGCCCTCGATCCGCCAGTTCGCGGCCAGCCATGGCGTGTCGCCGTTCACCGTGGTGGCGGGCTACGACAAGCTGGTGGCGCGCGGCTATCTGGAGTCGCGCCGCGGCGCGGGCTTCTATGTGCGCGAGCGGCCGACCATGGTGCCGCCGGCGCGCCATGGCAACGGCAGCGGCGGGGCGGAGGAGCGCGCCTTCGATTCGCGCTCGCCGGACGTGGTCTGGCTGATCCGGAATATGTTCCGCCAGGTGCCTTACCAGCAGATGCCCGGCTCCGGCGTGCTGCCCGGCGAATGGCTGGACGGGACGGCCATCGCCAACGCCTTGCGCGCCGTCAGTCGCCAACCGGCCAGCCTGCTGCTCAATTACGGCGTGCCGCAGGGCTTTCTGCCCCTGCGCCAGCAGCTGCAGCACAAGCTGGCCGAACTCGAAATCAGCGCCGCGCCGGAGCAGATCGTCACCACCGTGGGCGTGACCCAGGGCCTGGACCTGGTGGCGCGCGAATTCGCCCATCCCGGCGACACCATCTTCGTCGACGATCCGGCCTGGTTCCTCATGTTCGGCTCCTTCGCCGCCATGGGCCTGAAGGTGGTCGGCATCCCGCGCCAGGCCGACGGGCCGGATATCGCGCGCTTGGCGGAGATGGCGGCCCTGCACAAGCCGCGCCTGTACGTCATCAACTCGGTGCTGCACAATCCCAGTTCCACCTCGCTGTCGGCGGCCAAGGCCTTCCAGGTGCTGAAGCTGGCCGAGGAACATGGCTTCATCGTGGTGGAGGACGACATCTACTGCGACATCCACCCCGGCAGCGCCGTGCAGCCGGCCACGCGCATGGCGGCGCTGGACCAGCTGCGCAATGTGATCTACCTGGGCGGCTTCTCCAAGACCATGGCGGCCAATCTGCGTGTGGGCTTCATCGCCACCTCGGCGGAGAGGGCGGAGCGCCTGGCCGACCGCAAGATGCTGGCCACGCTGACCACCAGCGAGATCGGCGAGCGCGTCGTGTACAAGGTGCTGTCCGAAGGCTCCTACCGCAAGCACACGGACCGCATCCGTTCGCGCCTGGACGGACTGCGGGCCAAGACCATACGCCAGATGGAGCGCGTGGGCCTGAAGGTGGAAGCGGCCACGCCGGCCGGCCTGTTCGTATGGGTGGACGCGGGCCGCGACACCAACGCCATGACGGCGCGCGCCTCGGCCCAGGGCCTGCTGCTGGCGCCGGGCAGCCTGTTCTCGCCCTCGCAGCTGCCGTCCACGCGCATGCGCCTGAACGTGGCGGCGATGCAGGAGCCGGCAGTGTGGCGCTTCCTGGAACGCGAGTTGGCCACATGAACTGGGCGAAGCTTGAAATCGTTCGTATAATCCCCATCTGCCAGAAATCTGAGCAATAAATCAACTTGAGGTAAAAATGGAAAAACAAACTCTGGGTTTTCAAGCTGAAGTCAAACAGCTGCTGCAACTGATGATCCACTCCTTGTACTCGAACAAGGAGATTTTCCTGCGTGAGCTCATTTCCAACGCTTCCGACGCTTCCGACAAGCTGCGCTTCGAAGCCATCAACAATGACGCCCTGTACGGCAACGACCATGAGCTGAAGATCAAGGTCAGCTTCGACAAGGCGGCGCGCACCGTCACCATTTCCGACAACGGCATCGGCATGAGCCGCGACGAGGCCATCGCCCACCTGGGCACCATCGCCAAATCGGGCACCAAGGAATTCTTCGGCAAGCTGTCGGGCGACCAGCAGAAGGACGCGGCCCTGATCGGCCAGTTCGGCGTGGGCTTCTACTCGGGCTTCATCGTGGCCGACAAGATCACCGTCGAAACCCGCCGCGCGGGCCTGGACGCCGCCGACGGCGTGCGCTGGGAATCGGCGGGCGAGGGCGATTACTCGGTCGAGCAGATCGACAAGCCATCGCGCGGCACGGACATCATCCTGCACCTGCGCGAAGGCGAGGACGAGCTGCTGTCGTCGTGGAAGCTCAAGTCCATCATCCGTAAATACTCCGACCATATCTCGCTGCCTATCCAGATGCAGAAAGAGGAATGGGACGAAGAGAAAAAGGAAACCGTCGTCAAGGACGAGCTGGAAACCATCAACCAGGCCAGCGCCCTGTGGGCCCGCAACCGCTCCGACATCACGCCGGAACAGTATGAAGAGTTCTACAAGCACGTCTCGCACGATTTCCAGGCGCCGCTGACCTTCACCCACAACCGCGTGGAAGGCCGCAGCGAATACACCCAGCTGCTGTACATCCCGGCCAAGGCGCCGTTCGACCTGTGGGACCGCAACAAGCGCGGCGGCATCAAACTGTACGTCAAGCGCGTGTTCATCATGGACGACGCCGAGCAGCTGATGCCGACCTATCTGCGCTTCGTCAAGGGCGTGATCGACTCGGCCGACCTGCCGCTGAACGTCTCGCGCGAAATCCTGCAGGAGTCGCGCGACGTGAAGGTGATCCGCGACGGCTCGACCAAGCGCGTGATCGGCATGCTGGAAGAACTGGCCAACGCCGACGAGCAGGAAAAGAAGGACAAGTACGCCACCTTCTGGACCGAATTCGGCCAGGTGCTGAAAGAGGGCGTGGGCGAAGACCACGCCAACAAGGACCGTCTGGCCAAGCTGCTGCGCTTCGCCTCGACCGCCAACGAGAACGATGCGCAGAACGTCTCGCTGGAGCAGTACATCGCGCGCATGAAGGAAGGCCAGGACAAGATCTTCTACGCCACGGCCGATAACTACGTGGCTGCGAAGAACAGCCCGCACCTGGAAATCTTCCGCAAGAAGGGCGTGGAAGTGCTGCTGATGACGGACCGCGTGGACGAGTGGATGCTGTCCTTCCTGACCGAGTTTGAAGGCAAGGAGCTGGTGTCCGTGGCCAAGGGCGGCCTGGATCTGGGCAAGCTGGAAGACGAAGCGGAAAAGAAAGAGCACGAAGAAACCGAAGCCGATTACAAGGACCTCGTCGCCAAGATGAAGGAAGCCCTGTCGGACAAGGCCAAGGACGTGCGCGTGACCTTCCGTCTGACCGATTCGCCAGCCTGCCTGGTGGCGGACGAGCATGAGCTGTCGGGCAATCTGCTGCGCATGCTGAAGGCGGCGGGCCAGAGCGCGCCGGAGTCCAAGCCTATCCTGGAAATCAATCCGAACCACCCGCTGGTGACGCGCCTGAAGTACGAGGAGTCGGGCACCCTGTTCGGCGACTGGTCGCACATCCTGTTCGATCAGGCCCTGCTGGCGGAAGGCGGTTCGCTCAGCGATCCAGCCACCTTCGTCAAGCGCCTGAACGAGATGCTGCTGTCGAAGTAATCGGCTTAGCCCAATAAAAACGGCGCCTGCTCGCAAAGCGGCGCCGTTTTTTTATGCGCGCGATGTCACTTGCGCCAGCGCCGCGCAATGGCGATTATGACGATCCCGGCCGCCAGCATGGCGATACTCGGAGGTTCCGGCAGTGGCGTTACGATCAGCGGGACGGCGGTGTCGTCGCCGACTGCGATGATGGGGTGGATGTCGAGGTCTGCCGCGCCGGCCGTGGCGCCGTCAAGGATTCCGGTGAAAGAGGCGTGCCAAGTGGCGGCGTCGAAGGTGGCGCAGCGCGATAAGTGCCTCATGGCATTACCTCCAACTATTTCTTCGTATTATCAGACGAACCGGTGCCGCCCACGCGAACGAAGGCGGCTTTAGCACTCACTATAGGATAAATAGTTCAGACTGCAATGGTCATGCAGTATCGTTGCGGCGACGGCGCCGCGCCAGGGCGATCACAGGGATGCCTGCAATCAACATCGCCAGACTGGCCGGTTCCGGCACGGCGCTGACGGGCTTGAGGAAACCGCGAATTTCGCCGGTGGGCGAAGTCGTGGTGTGGATGTTGAGATAGGCTTCGCCCGCCATCAGGCCCGCATTGAAGGCCGCTTCCGCGCCCGCCGCCGTGCCGCCGTTGGCGCTCAGGAAGCCGGAGCTCCAGGTGCTGGCCATGGACGTGTCATAGGTATGCGAAAACGCGCCCGTTGTCACGCCCAGGGGGAAGTTGGCAAAGGTTGGCGTTTCGGTCGCGATGCCGGCCGTGCCCGTACCGGCCATCGTGGTGCAGCAGTGGATATGCGAGGCCGTGCTGTCCGATGCGAGCCCGGCAAACGCCACGTTGACCAGCAGCGTATGGGCCACGTCGTCAAAGGTGACGCTGGTGGCGCCAATGCCCATGGAGGCGTTGGGTGGGGACTCGTTCGGCCCGGTGAGGACGGCCGTGTAGGTGACGGGAGCTGCCTGGACTGCTGCCATCGCTGACAGCAGCCCCAACGCTGCAATTCCCTTGCGGACTTGCTTGGTCATATTTTTCTCCTTTCCTTATTCGGACGTGCGGAAGCACGCAGCGGTTAGACGCTGCATGCCGAAAGGAGTTCATGACTTTTAATGCGCGGCGGTGGAAATACTGGGCGGTGCGGCCGAGGGCGCCGCAGCCCAGGCTTTGTTGGGCTTGTCCTGCATGAAGAATTCCAGCGTGCCGCCGGCGACGATGTCCTGGTGCGTGATGTAGCTGCGCTCCAGCGGCTTGCCGTTGAGGAGCACGCGCTGCACGTAGAAGTTCTTGTCGCTGAGGTTATGGGCGAGCATGGTGAACTGCTTGCCATCGGCCAGCTTCATCACTGCGCGCTCCAGGCGCGGCGTGCCGATCACGTAAGTCAGGTTGTTCGGCGCGACGGGATAGAAGCCCATGGCGCTGAACATATACCAGGCCGACATCTGGCCGATGTCGTCATTGCCGGGCAGGCCGTCGGGACGGTTGAAGTACATGGTCTGCATCACCTGGTGGATGCGTTCCTGCGTCTTCCACGGCTGGCCGGCGTAGTTATACAGGTAGGCGATGTGGTGGCTGGGCTCATTGCCCTGCACGTATTGGCCGATCAGGCCGACGATGTCTTCCCGTTCCTCGATCTTTTCCTTCGCCACTTCGGTGTCGAACACGGCGTCAAGGCGCTGGACGAATTTCTGATTGCCGCCCATGAGGGTGATCAGGTGCTGCACGTCGTGCGGCGCGTACCAGGAGTACTGCATCGAACTGCCTTCGGTGAAGGCACTGTGCTGGGCGGCCAGTTCGGGATCGAAGGGAGTCTCCCACGAACCGTCGGACATGCGGCCGCGCATGAAGCCCACGCTGGCGTCGAAGGTGTTGCGGTAGTTGAGCGAGCGTTTCAGGTAATGCTGGTAGTCCGCTTCCTTGCCCAGGGCCTTGGCGAATTGGGCGATGGCGAAATCGTCGTAGGCATATTCGGCGGTTTTGGAGGCGGCTTCGTTTTCCTGGTCGTAGGCGACGTAGCCGCGGTCCAGATAGGAATCGAGGCCGGCGAAGTCGCGGCGGTTGGCCGTGTCGGTGACGGCCTTCCACGCCAGTTCGGCGTCGAAGTTGCGGTAGCCTTTGACGTAGGCGTCGGCGATGACGGAGACGGCGTGGTAGCCGATCATGGTGCCCGTCTCGTTGCCGTGGAAGACCCAGATGGGCAGCATGTGCACGGGGCTTTGCTGGTAGTGCTCCAGCATGGAGGTGATCATGTCGCCCACCTTGTCCGGCTGGGTGTAGGTGAACAGGGGATGCAGGGCGCGGTAGGTGTCCCACAGCGAGAAGATGGTGTAGGTGGTGCGGTCGCTGTGATGGATGTTCTGGTCCAGGCCTCGGTAGTTGCCGTCCACGTCGTTGTACACCACGGGGCCCAGCACGGAGTGGTAGAGCGAGGTGTAGAACTGGCCCATGTTCTCCGGCGTGCCCTGGATCTCGAACTTGTTCAGCTCCTTCTGCCACTGCTGCTTGGCCTGTGCGCGCACGCGGTCGAAATCCCAGTCAGGCACTTCGGCCTTCAGGTTTTTCAGCGCGCCTTCGGGGCTGACGTAGGAGATGGCGACTTTCACCAGTATCTGTTCGCCTTCATTGGTCTTGAAGTCGACGTAGGCTTTCAGGGCGCGGCCCTGCACCTCGGGCGCCACGATGGGCGCGTCCTTGATGGCGTCGGAGTGGCTGCGCGGCTGCTGGCCGTAGCGGTGCAGGTCCTCTTTCGCGATGCCATAGCGCTCGAAGGGCTTGGAGAATTCCAGCGCAAAGTAGATGGGCTTGAACTTGGCCCAGCCGGTGGTCATGCGGTAGCCGGTGATGGTCTTGTGGTCGACCACGCGGAGGGAGCTCCACAGCACCTTGTCTTCCGTGTTGTAGATGGCGTGCTGCAGGTCGAGGATGATGTGCGCGGCCTCGGACTTGGGGAAGGTGTAGCGGTGGACGCCGACGCGGGCGGTGGCGGTCAGCTCGGCCTTGATGCCGTAGTCCTTCAGGCCGACGGCGTAGTAGCCCGGCTGCGCCGTTTCATCGCCGTGGCTGAAACGGGAGCGGTAGCCGGGCGTGTGCTCGTCGCCGGGCTGCAGGTTCAGCGCGCCCGTCGTGGGCATGACGAGGATGTCGCCGAAGTCGGAGTGGCCGGTGCCGCTGAAGTGGGTGTGGCTGAAGCCATAGATCACCGTGTCTTCATAGCGGTAGCCGGCGGACCAGGCATAGCAGCATTCGCGGAAGCTGGTGGTGAAGACGCGGTTGCTGGTGTCGGGGCTCAGCTGCACCAGGCCGAAGGGGACGGTGGCGCCGGGATAGGTGTGGCCCTCGCCGCCCGTGCCGATCATGGGATTGGCGTAGTCGTAGGCTTCTTTCGGCGCCGGGCCTGCGCTTGCCGCATGCGGCTCGCCTAGCAGCGCCAGGAGAATCAGGGGGATGAATCCAACTTTCTTCATTGACGCTTGCATGGCTCTCCTTGCAGTTTAGAGTTCGGTCCGCAGCGCGAACAGTTCGGGGAACAGCACCACGTCGAGCATCTTGCGCAGATAGCTGACGCCCGCCGTGCCGCCCGTGCCGGTCTTGAAGCCGATGATGCGCTCCACCGTGGTTACATGGCGGAAGCGCCAGAAGCGGAAGGCTGTTTCCATATCGACCAGCTTTTCGGCCAGCTCGTACAGGGCCCAGTAGCGGGTGGTGTCTTTATAGACTTCCAGCCAGGCGGCTTTGACGGAATCATCCAGCCGGGTCGGCTGGCTGCAGTCGGCGTTCAGGCGCTCGGCGGATACCGGCAGGCCGTTGCGGGCCAGCAGATGGATCGCTTCGTCGTAGATGGATGGCGTGTTCAGCGCGGTGGTGAGCAGGGCGTGGGTGTCTGGCGTTTGCTCATGGACGGCCAGCAGCTTGGCGTTCTTGTTCCCGAGGATGAACTCGATCTCCCGGTACTGGTGCGACTGGAAGCCGGATGAGGCGCCCAGGTAGGGACGGATGGCCGTGTATTCGGGCGGCGTCATGGTGGCCAGCACGTCCCAGGCGTGCACCAGCTGGTCCATGATGCGGGCCACGCGCGCCAGCATCTTGAAGGCGGGCGGCAGGTCGTTGGCGCGCAGATGTTCGCGCACGGCGTGCAGCTCGTGCAGCATGAGCTTCATCCACAGCTCGCTCGTCTGGTGCTGGACGATGAACAGCATCTCGTTGTGGTCGGGCGAGAGCGGGTGCTGGGCGTTGAGGATCTGGTTCAGGCCCAGATAGTCGCCGTAGCTCATGGATTTGCTGAAATCCATTTGTGCGCCATGCCATTGCGTGTCCTGGCCGGAGGCGGCCGGAGCAGGGGCAGCGGCGGCGCCACTGAACGGGCAGCCTGCTTCTTTTTTATCTGTCATATCAATCTCTGCTAAATCAGGTTACTGCGTCACGCTTGGCGTTGACGTCATAGTCTTTGCGGTCGAGGATGTCGCGCAGGATCTCCACCGCGTCCCAGACGTCGGCGAAGCTGGTGTACAGCGGCGTGAAGCCGAAGCGCATGATGGACGGCTCGCGGTAGTCGCCGATCACGCCGCGCGCGATCAGGGCCGACATCACGGCATAGCCATGTGGATGGGCGAAGCTGACCTGGCTGCCGCGGCGGGCATGCTCGCGCGGCGTTACGAGCTCCAGCGGGTGGGCGGCGCAGCGCTGCTCCACCAGCCCGATGAACAGGTCGGTCAGGGCCAGAGACTTGGCGCGGATCGCCGCCATGGTGGTCTGGCCGAAGACATCGAGGCCGCATTCGATCATCGCCAGCGAGGCGACGGGCTGGGTGCCGCACAGGGCGCGGCCGATGCCTTCCGTCGGCGCGAAGTGGGGCGCCATGGCGAAAGGCGCGGCGTGGCCCCACCAGCCGGACAGCGGCTGCTGGAAGCGGGCCTGGTGCGTCTTCGGCACCCAGATGAAGGCGGGCGAGCCGGGACCGCCATTCAGATACTTATATGTGCAGCCCACGGCCAGGTCGGCGCCATCGGCGTTCAGGTCCACGGGCACGGCGCCGGCGGAGTGGCACAGGTCCCACACGATCAGCGCGCCCGCCGCGTGGGCGAGGGCGCTGACGGCGCGCATATCGTGCTGGTAGCCGGTGCGGTAGTTGACGTGGGTGAGCATGACGACGGCGGTGTTGCTGTCCACTGCCGTGGACAGTTCTTCCACCGAGTCGATCAGCTTGACCGTGTAGCCGCGATCGAGCCAGCCGCTCAGGCCCTGGGCCATATAGATATCGGTGGGGAAGTTGGTGCGCTCGGTGACGATCACGCGGCGCGCGGCGCGCGCGGGATCGCCCGCCTGCATGTGCAGGGCGGCCGCCAGGGCCTTGAACAGATTAATAGAGGTGGTGTCGGTAACCACCACTTCGCCATCCTCGCCGCCGATGAGGGAGGCCAGCTTGTCGCCCAGGCGGCGCGGCATGTCGAACCAGCCGGCCTTGTTCCAGCTGCGGATCAGGTCCTGGCCCCATTCCTGCTCCACCACCTGCTGTACGCGGGCGAGGGCGGCCTTGGGGCGGGCGCCCAGAGAGTTGCCATCCAGATAAATCACGCCAGCCGGGAGGTCGAACTGGCCGCGCAGGGCGGCGAGCGGGTCTTGCGCGTCGCGTTCCAGGCAATCGTTGCGAGTTGTCATTTAGTACTTTCTTAAATACTTGAAGCTTCATCTAGTTTGAAGCCGATGCGGGAGTGTAGCAATGGAGGAGGAGGTTTCGAAAAAATTTTAAAAATTTTTTCGAAACCCCCTAAAGTTCCCCAAAACCTTGCCGTTACCCGTTCTAGATGTGCGGGAAAGTATCTTTAAGGTAACGAAAAATTTTTAAAAAAATTTTCGAAAAACCCTAAAGTTCCCAAAATCGATGCCGTTAAGAGTTTAGATGTTGCAAAAAAGACTCGCGCGACACAAATTTTTTAGCTCAGGATCAGGACTTTTTTGAAGTACCCGGACCCCTCAAAACCCGCGCCAATAGGGCGTCGGCAACCGATCTGCGTGTGTTTGTAAGACGAACACCGACAGGTCGCGTCTCCTATTTCCCGACACAAAATACAGCGATTCACCGCTTCTCGTATTTTTGTTGCTCCCGCAGAATGTATCTCACTGGAAACGCAAACGCGCTTCTGCACTGAACCAAACGCATCTGGGAGATGGAAATGACCGCTAACGACATGATGGCTGAAATTCGCGACGCAAACCTGAGCTACCTGATGCTGGCTCAGCAAATGATCCGCGCGGACAAGGTAACGGCGATCTTCCGCCTCGGCATCTCGGCCGACATCGCTGACCTGATCGAAGGCATGAGCAACGCCCAGATCCTGAAACTGGCAGGCGGCAACATGATGCTGGCCCGCTTCCGCTTCGACGACGGCGCCATCCTGTCCATGCTGACCAACTACAACAAGGACCGCGTGCTGGCCCAGTCCCACGCCGCTATCCTGATGGCCGGCCAGGACGTGGAAGAAATCGCTTAATAAGTATCACAGCAAGCATCACAGCAAGCATCACGGCGGAGCGAGCATCATGAGCAAGAAAAGTGTAGTGACCGAAGCGCAAGAAATTCAGCTGGCGATTGAACTGATCCAGTTGGGCGCGCGCCTCCAGCTGCTGGAATCGGAAGTGTCGCTGTCGCGCGAACGCCTGCTCAAGCTGTACAAGGAGCTGAAGGGCGTCTCCCCGCCCAAGGGCATGCTGCCGTTCTCGACGGACTGGTTCCTCACCTGGCAGCCGAATATCCACTCCTCGCTGTTCATGAATATCCACTCCTTCCTGGTGGAGCATGCGGGCGCCAGCGGCATTCACGCCGTGATGAAGGCCTACCAGCTCTATCTGGAACAAATGCCGCCCGAGCCGGGCCAGGAACCGCTGCTGTCGCTGACGCGCGCCTGGACCCTGGTGCGCTTCTTCGGCAGCAAGATGCTGGAGCTGAAGCCTTGCGGCAAATGCCAGGGCAAGTTTGTCGTCAATTCCATGGATCTGAACGGCAGCTATGTCTGCGGTCTGTGCCACATGCCCTCGCGCGCCGGCAAGACCAAGAAGGCCCGCGATACCGACGCGCTCGCCGCGTGACCCATCCCCAGCCAGAGCATCGCTGGTCGCGCCTGCTGCGCGCGCCCGGCGTGCAGGCCATGCTGATCCAGTGCGCCGCCGCGCCGCTGACGGTGGCCGTGGTCTATATCCTGGCCGCATTCCACTTCGAAGCGAATTATCTGACCGCCGCCCTGGCCCAGGGTGCGGTGGCCGCCATCATCACTTATAAAATGGATATGGCGCCCTGGTGGCGCCTGATCCAGTTCCTGTTTCCCCTGGCCGTGCTGACGGCCTTGGCCCTGCATCTGCCGTCCTGGCTGTTCCTGCTGCTGTTCCTGCTGCTGCTGGGACTGTATTGGTCGACCTTCCGCACCCAGGTGCCGTACTACCCCTCGCACGCCGCCGTATGGGATGCCTTGCGCCAGCTGCTGCCGGCGGAAGAGGGCAGGCCACTGCGCCTGATCGACATCGGCAGCGGCCTGGGCGGCGCGACCCTCTATCTGTCCCGCGTGCGCCCCGGCGCGGAGTGCACGGGCATCGAGCTGGCGCCTTTGCCCTGGCTGTATAGCTGGCTGCGCGCCAAACTGTCCGGCAGCCGCGCCCGCTTCGTGCTGGGCGATTATGAACAGCTCGATTTTGCCCAATACGACCTGGTGTTCGCCTACCTGTCGCCGGCGCCGATGGCGGCCCTGTGGCGCAAGGCCAGCGCCGAGCTGAAGCGGGGCGCCATGCTGGTCAGTTATGAATTTGATATTCCCGGCCATCCCCCGGCCAAGACCCTGCAGCCCACCGAGGACGGCCCCGCCCTCTATATATGGTACTTTTAAGCATCATTTGAGCTGAATTGCTTGCCCCATTGCCCCGAGTCACGCTATTGTAGTTCTACGTGTATATATATTATTTGTCATTGACACGATGGCAGGTTATAGTCCGCGCGTTATGGTCACAATTTTGGGGAGTCAGGGCACTTGTTAGTCATAATCGGATATATCGTCGTCTGCGTCGGCGTGTTCGGCGGCTTTGCGATGAACGGCGGTCACCTGGCCGCACTGCTGCAGCCTCTGGAACTGGTCATGATCGGCGGCGGCGCCGCTGGCGCTTTCCTCGTCGGCAATAACGGCAAGGCGATCAAGGCCACCCTGGCCGCCATTCCTTCCCTGTTCAAAGGCTCCCGCTACACCAAGGATCTGTACATGGAGCTGATGTCGCTCCTGTTTGACGTGCTGTCCAAGGTGCGCAAGGAGGGCTTGATGTCGATCGAAGGCGATATTGACTCGCCGCATGATAGCCCCCTGTTCAGCAAGTATCCTAGCGTGCTGCACGACCACCATATCGTGGAATTCATGACCGATTACTTGCGCCTGATGGTGTCGGGCAATATGGACGCCTTCCAGATCGAAAACCTGATGGACAATGAGATCGAAACCCACCACCACGAGGGCGCCGTGCCGGCCCACGCCATCGCCAAGCTGGGCGACGGCATGCCGGCCTTCGGCATCGTGGCGGCGGTGATGGGCGTCGTGCACACCATGGAGTCGGTGGGCATTCCTCCGGCCGAGCTGGGCATCCTGATCGCCCACGCCCTGGTCGGCACCTTCCTCGGGATTCTGCTGGCCTATGGCTTCATCGGCCCGCTGGCGTCCCTGCTGGAACAGAAATTGGAAGAATCGACCAAGATGTTCCAGTGCGTGAAAGTGACCTTGTTGGCCAGCCTGAACGGCTACGCGCCGGCCCTGGCGGTGGAATTCGGCCGCAAGGTGCTGTACTCGACCGAGCGCCCGACCTTCTCCGAGTTAGAGGATCACATCAAAAAATCGAAGTCCAAGTAAGCCGGACTGCGCGATATCATGATGCTAGTTAAGAACACAGGAACAGACCATGGCTGAAGAAGGCCTGCGGCCGATTATCGTCAAGCGGATCAAGAAGAATGCCCACGGCGCTCACGGCGGCGCCTGGAAGATCGCCTATGCCGACTTCGTGACGGCGATGATGGCCTTCTTCTTGCTGATGTGGCTGCTCGGCTCGACCACCAAAGGCGACCTGAACGGCATCTCCGAGTACTTCAAGACCCCGCTCAAGGTGGCGATGGAGGGCGGCAGCGGCAGCGGCGACAGCTCGTCCCTGATCAAGGGCGGCGGCAAGGACTTGTCGCGCCAGGAGGGCCAGGTGCGCGCCACCGACGATCCGGCCGTGAAGAAAACCTTCAACCTGACGGCCGCCAAGCAGGCGGTGGAGGCGGAAGAGCAGCGCCGCCTGCAGGCGCTGAAGGAAAAGATGCAGGCCAAGATCGACACCAATCCCCTGCTGAAGAAGTACAAGAACCAGCTGCTGCTCGATATCACCAGCGAAGGCTTGCGCATCCAGATCGTGGACGAGCAGAACCGCCCCATGTTCGCCCTCGCCAGCGCCGCCCTGCAGCCCTACACCAAGGACATCCTGCACGAGATCGGCGCCGTGCTGAACGACGTGCCGAACAAGATCGGCCTGTCCGGCCACACGGACTCCACCCCCTACCTGAGCGACGCCGGCTACAGCAACTGGGAGTTGTCGGCCGACCGCGCCAACGCTTCGCGGCGCGAGCTGATCGCCGGCGGCATGAACGAGGACAAGATCCTGCGCGTGGTGGGCCTGGCCTCGGCCGCCCACCTGGACCGCAAGGACCCGTTCAACCCTATCAACCGCCGCATCAGCATCATTGTGATGAACAAGCGGACGGAAGAAAATGTGATGCGCGACGGCGCCAAGCTGGATGTCGGCGCCGAGGAGGCACCGCAGGCGCAGCCGGCAGCGCCTGCTCCAGCCCCGGCCGCCACCAAATAGCATAGCAACGAGATTCTTATGACGAGAAAAAAGATACTGGGTTCCCATGTCAAGCGCCTGCTGTCCGGCGTGTCGGATCACGGTAGACGGCACCTGACGGAAGTGGAGACGGACCTGATCCAGACCGGCCTGCTGCTGGAGGAGGCGATTGAAAAGCTGTCCTTCAACTTCATGGCCATCCACCAGGCGGTGGAGGCGGAAAAGGACACCATCAAGCTGCTGCTGGCCGGCGGCACGCCCACGCCCGAGCAGCGCGAGAAGCTGGAGTCTCTGCACGGCCAGGTGGCGACCTATGTCAACGCGGCCGTCACCAGCCTGCAGTTCCAGGACATGACCAGCCAGCTGCTGGACCGCACCCTGAAGCGGGTGACGGGCCTGCGCGAATTCCTCGGCACCCTGGGCGCCCACGGCGCGGAAATGCTGCCGGAAAGCGACAACGACGAGATTGTCGAGCTGCTGGGCAAAGTCAGCATGGCGCTGGCGATCCAGAGCCTGGAGCTGCGCAGCGTGCTGCGCAAGGCCGTCAGCCAGAAACACATGGAGAGCGGCGACATCGAACTGTTCTAGTTCGGCGCCCGCCCTAGCGGATTTTTAAAGTACTTACGAGTGAGAGCAAACGATGGCCAAGACAATACTTGCGGTTGATGATTCCAGTTCCCTGCGCCAGATGGTGGCCTTCAGCCTGAAGGCTGCCGGCTACCAGGTGGTGGAGGCCGTGGACGGCCAGGACGGGCTGGAAAAAGCCAAGCAGCAGGCGGTGGACCTGGTGCTGACCGACCAGAACATGCCGCGCATGGACGGCCTGCAGCTGATCAAGCATCTGCGCGAACTGCCCACCTACGCCAAGACTCCGATTCTGATGCTGACCACCGAATCTTCGGACGAGATGAAAGCCAAGGGCCGCGCCGCCGGCGCCAATGGCTGGCTGGTCAAGCCTTTCGATCCCCAGCGGCTTATCGAGGTGGTCAAGAAGGTCATCGGCTGATACTGCCATGCGGATCGAATTACACGGAGTATCACCATGACCATCGACATTAGCCAGTTCTACCAGGTCTTCTTCGATGAGGCCGAGGAACTGCTGGCTGAAATGGAGCGGCTGCTGCTGGCCGTCGATGTCGAGGCGCCCGATGCCGAGGATCTGAACGCGATCTTCCGCACCGCCCATTCCGTCAAGGGCGGCGCCTCCACCTTCGGCGTGACCGACATGAGCGAAGTGACCCACATCCTGGAGTCGCTGCTGGACCGCATCCGTAAGGGCGAGATGGCTCTCACTTCCGAGCACGTGGACGCCTTCCTGGCGGCCAAGGACATTCTCAAGATGCAGCTGGACGGCCACCGCAACGGGGCCGAGGTGGACCAGGACGCCGTGGGCGATGTGCGCATGATGCTGCAGTCGCTGTCGCAGGACGCGCCGGTGGCGGCCCTGGCGCCCATCGCGCCGGCCTTCCACTCGGCCGAGGCCAAGGTGGCGGACCATAGCGGTGGCAAGCGCTACCGCCTGGAGCTGCCGGCCATGGCCCACCGCGAGGTGACGGCGCTGGGCGAGGAGCTGGGCCTGATGGCCCACGTCTCCATCACGCCGCTGGACAAGGACCGCAACGCGATGGTCGTCACCACGCATGAAAGCCTGGACGACATCATCGCCATCTGCTCCTTCGTGCTCAATCCGGACGAAATGAAAGTGACGGAACTGCCACCGCTGACGGACCGCCAGGCCAGGATGGAAAACGCGGAGCGCTCGAAAGTGGAGGCGGAGCTGGGCTACGGCTTCTTCGACGCGCAGGAGCTGAATCCCGTCGGCAGCGAGGGCAACCCGGGCTACGGCTTCTTCCAGCCGCTGGAGGAAATCCGCGCCAACGCGGAAGCGTCGGGCGACGACGCGCGCGGCTATGGCTTCTTCCAGCCGCTGGAGCAGATCCGCGCCGCGGCCGGCGTCAAGGCGGAAGCGCCGGCGCCCGTGGCGGCGCAGCAGGCCGCCGCTGAAGATCACGAGAAAAAGCCGAAGAAGGAAGACAAGGGCGCCGCCCATGCCCACGGCCAGGGCAGCGAATCGTCCTCGATCCGGGTCTCGGTGGAGAAGGTTGACCAGCTGATCAACCTGGTGGGCGAACTGGTGATCACCCAGGCCATGCTGGAGCAGCGCATGTCGGCCCTCGATCCGATGGAGCATGAGCGCATCCTGAACGGCGTCAGCCAGCTTTCGCGCAACACGCGCGACCTGCAGGAGGCCGTGATGTCGATCCGCATGATGCCGATGGACTTCGTCTTCTCGCGCTTCCCGCGCATGGTGCGCGACCTGGCGGCAAAGCTGGGCAAGAAGGTGGACTTCATCACCAACGGCGCGGCGACGGAACTGGACAAGGGCCTGATCGAGCGCATCGTCGATCCGCTGACCCACCTGGTGCGCAATTCCATCGACCACGGCATCGAGATGCCGGACGTGCGCCGCGCGGCGGGCAAGAGCGAGTCGGGACGGCTGTTCCTGTCCGCTTCCCACCAGGGCGGCAACATCATCATCGAAGTGTCGGACGACGGCGGCGGCCTGAATCGGGAAAAGATCCTGGCCAAGGCCACGCAGAACGGCCTGCCCGTGGCGGAGAACATGAGCGACGCCGACGTGTGGCAGCTGATCTTCGCCCCCGGCTTCTCCACCGCCGACGTGGTGACCGACGTTTCCGGCCGCGGCGTGGGCATGGACGTGGTCAAGAGGAACATCACGGCCATGGGCGGCGTGGTGGATATCCGCTCGGCCAAGGGCTTCGGCACCACCATCTCCATCTCGCTGCCGTTGACGCTGGCGATCCTGGACGGCATGTCGATCCGCGTGGGCGAGGAGGTGTATATCCTGCCGCTGGGCTTCGTCATCGAATCGCTGCAGCCGGCGCCGGAGGATGTGAAGGAAATCTCCGGCAAGGGCAAGGTGGTCAAGGTGCGCGGCGAGTATCTGCCGCTGGTGCCGCTGTACCAGATGTTCGGCATCACGCCCCGTTTCACCGACCCGTCCGAAGGAATCACCGTCATCATCGAGACGGAGGGCCGCAAGGCCTGCCTGTTCATCGACGAACTGGTGGGGCAGCAGCAGGTCGTGGTCAAGAACCTGGAATCGAATTACCGCAAGGTGGCCGGCATTTCCGGCGCCACCATCCTGGGCGACGGCGGTGTGTCGCTCATCCTGGACGTGACGGCGCTGATCCGCTCTTCGCGCCAGCTCGCCGATGAATCCATATTCTCGTAAATAGGAAAACTCCAATGGCTGACACTCTGACTCCCGGCGCCAACGACATCGCCGGCCACGAATTCCTGGCTTTCACCCTCGGCTCCGAGGAATACGGCATTGACATCCTCAAGGTGCAGGAGATCCGCGGCTACGAAGCCGTGACCCGTATCGCCAACGCGCCGGAATTCATCAAGGGCGTGATCAACCTGCGCGGCATCATCATCCCGGTGGTGGACATGCGTATCAAATTCAACCTGGGCACGGTGACTTACGATCAATTCACCGTGGTCATCATCCTCAACATCAACGGCCGTATCGTCGGCATGGTGGTGGATTCGGTGTCCGACGTTACCACGTTGACGCCTGAGCAGGTCAAGCCGGCGCCGGAAATGGGCACCGCTTTCAGCACCGATTACATGATCGGCCTGGGCACCATCGACGAGCGCATGCTGATCCTGGTGGACATCGACAAGCTGATGTCGAGTTCCGAAATGGGCTTGATGGAGCAGCTGGCGGCATAAAACAACAGGCACCGAGCCGGCGCGCGACCGGCAGGTGGGAACAATAAAGAGGGGACGGAAATGGATTTGCGTGACTTTAAGATTGGGACTCGCCTGCGTATCGGCTTCGGCAGCATCTTGCTGATCCTGGTGGCGATGGTCTTGATGACCAACTATCTCAATTACAGCAACAAGGGCAAGCTGACCAAGGGGCTGGAAACGACGACCGCCAAGAACCTGCAGGCGGCCATCATGAAGAGCACGATGCTGGAAACGGGCATCGCCATGCGTAACATCGGCTTGCAGTCGGACGTGAGCCTGATGCAGAAGGAAGAGGACAAGGTCAAGGAATTCCGCAAGCGCTACGACAAGGCGATCGCCGACCTGAAGAGCGAGGGCCTGGACGAGGATGAGCAGAAGGTGATGGCCGACCTGGCCGCGCTGGACGCGGAAACCGACGCCGCCTTCAAGGAAGCCATCGGCCAGATCCTGGCCTTCAACAGCGAGGGCGGCATCAAGGTGATCTCGGGCCGCATCGACCCGCTCAACCAGAAGTCGCTGGCCCTGATCAACAAGCTGGTGGATATGCAGCAGGCGGAGGCCAAGGACGTGATGGACGGTTCAGTCAAGTCGGACCGCAACCTGATGCTGATGCTGTTCGGCCTGGGCGGCGCGGCGGTGGCCATCGGCGTCGTCGGCGCGGCGCTGATCACGCGTTCGATCACGGCGCCCCTGTCCGGCGCGCTGGGCGTGGCGCAGAAGGTGGCCGCCGGCGAACTGACTTGCCAGGTGAATGTGGAAGGGCAGGACGAGACGAGCGAATTGCAGCAGGCGCTGAAGGACATGACCACCAGCTTGAGCAAGACGGTGGGCGATGTGCGCTCCGGGACGGAGATGATTTCGACCGCCTCGCAGGAAATCGCTTCGGGCAATGCTGATCTGTCAGCCCGTACTGAATCGCAAGCCAGTTCGCTGGAAGAGACGGCGTCCTCGATGGAGGAACTGACGTCGACCGTGCGGCAGAACGCGGACAATGCGCGCCAGGCCAATCAGCTGGCCGTGTCGGCATCGTCGGTGGCGGAGAAGGGCGGCAGCGTGGTGTCGCAGGTGGTGGACACCATGGGCTCGATCAAGGAAAGCTCGCGCAAGATTTTCGATATCATCGGCGTCATCGACGGTATCGCCTTCCAGACCAATATCCTGGCGCTGAACGCGGCGGTGGAGGCGGCGCGTGCCGGGGAGCAGGGCCGCGGCTTCGCCGTGGTGGCGACCGAGGTGCGCAATCTGGCCCAGCGCTCGGCCAACGCGGCCAAGGAGATCAAGGAATTGATCGGCGACTCGGTGGAGAAGGTAGAGGCGGGCAGCAAGCTGGTGGACGAGGCGGGACAGACCATGGGACTGATTGTCACCTCCATCAAGCAGGTGGCTGATATCATGGGCGAGATCACGGCCGCGACCCAGGAGCAGAGCAACGGCATCGAGGAAGTCAATCAGGCCATCGGCCAGATGGATGAAATGACGCAGCAGAATGCGGCCCTGGTGGAAGAGGCGGCAGCGGCGGCGGAAAGCATGCAGGAACAGGCGGAGCTGCTGGCGCAGGCGGTCAGCATCTTCAAGCTGTCGCATGACGCGGTGGCGCGCCCGGTGGCGCGTCCGGCGCCGCGCGTGGCGGCTGCTCCGGCGGCGGCCCGCGCCCCGGCTTTGACGCAGGCTCCGGCCGCAGCGACGAAGCCGGCCGCCAAGCCAGCCAGCAAGCCGGCAGCGCCGAAAAAACTGGCCGCCGCACCCAGCGCGCCGGACGAGTGGGAAGAGTTTTAAGGTAATACCCCGCCTGTGCCGCTTGTCGGCGGCGCGGGCGGGGCGCAATAATGGCATTGTTCCAGCAGTTTGATGAAGGGTTTGACAAATGCCGCTAACAAAAGACACCGTCAAGGAGTTTGATTTCAACGCCAAGGACTTTGAACGCGTCCGTGGGCTGATCTACAAACGGGCCGGCATCTCGCTGGCCGACAGCAAGCAGGAGATGGTGTACAGCCGCCTGGCGCGGCGCTTGCGCGCGACCGGCATCTCGTCGTTCGCCAGGTACCTGGACGACCTGGAGGCGGGCCGCCTGGGCGACGAGGAGTGGGAATCCTTCACCAACGCCCTGACCACCAACCTGACCTCCTTCTTCCGCGAGGCGCACCACTTCCCCCTGCTGGCCGAGCATATCCGCCACAAGCGCGAACCGATCACCATCTGGTGCTCGGCCGCCTCCACGGGCGAGGAACCGTATTCGATCGCGATGACGGCCTGCGAGGCCTTCAACACGCTGACGCCGCCCGTCACCATCGTCGCCACCGACATCGACACCAATGTGCTGGCCCACGGCGCCAACGGCGTGTATTCAATGGACCGGCTGGACAAGATGGCGCCCGAACGCGCGCGCCGCTTTTTCCTGAAGGGGAAGGGCGACCGTGAAGGCTTTGCCCGTGTGCGGCCGGAGCTGCGCAATATGATCACCTTCAAGCAGCTCAACCTGCTGGCCGACGGTTGGCCCATCAGCGGCCAGTTCGATGTGATATTTTGTCGTAACGTGATGATTTACTTCGACAAAGCGACCCAGCGCAAGATCCTGGCCCGCTTTGTCCCCTTGATGAAACCGGACGCCTTGCTGTTCGCGGGCCATTCGGAGAATTTCCTGTACGTGTCAGAGTCGCTCAAACTTCGCGGCAAGACGGTGTACGAGCTGGATGACCACCACCGTAGCGCTGCAAAAGCATCGCAACGCACATGAGAAGACACTATGGACCTCGAACAATTTGCCACGAACGTCTACTACGACAGGACGTTCGACTGCGAAGCCGCCAAGATCCTGCCGGGCGAGTACTACTACACCAACAAGGATATGCTGATCGTGACGGTGCTGGGGTCCTGCGTCTCGGCCTGCATCCGTGACCGCACCACGGGCCTGGGCGGCATGAACCACTTCATGCTGCCGGACGGCGGCGACGCCAACAGCCCCGTCTCGGCCTCGGCCCGCTACGGCAGCTATGCAATGGAAATCCTGATCAACGACCTGCTGAAGGCGGGCGCCAAGCGCGAGAACATGGAGGCCAAGGTGTTCGGCGGCGGCGCCGTGCTGAAAGGCTTCACGGCGATTAACGTGGGCGAGCGCAACGCGGCCTTCGTCCTGAATTTCCTCAAGACGGAGCGGATCCGCGTGGTGGCGGAGGACCTGAACGACATCCATCCCCGCAAAGTGTATTTTTTCCCCCGCACGGGCAAGGTGCTGGTCAAGAAGCTGATGCAGACCCATAACGACACCGTCGCCAAGCGCGAAACCGAATACGCCAGCCGCCTCAAGGCGGCGCCGGTGGGTGGCGACATCGATCTGTTCTGACCTGTTCTGATGTATGGGCAAACGCCCGGAAAGTAGCGTTTTATGAAAACCAAAGTCCTGATCTGTGACGACTCTGCGCTGATCCGCAGCGTCATGACCGAGATCATCAACAGCCAGCCCGACATGGAAGTGGTGGCGGTGGCGCCCGATCCCCTGGTGGCGCGCGAACTGATCAAGCAGCACAACCCGGACGTGCTGACCCTGGACGTGGAGATGCCGAAAATGGACGGCCTCGACTTCCTGGAAAAGCTGATGCGGCTGCGGCCCATGCCGGTGGTGATGGTGTCCTCGCTGACCGAGCGCGGCTCGGAAATCACCATGCGCGCGCTGGAACTGGGCGCCGTCGATTTCGTCACCAAGCCGAAGATTTCCATCCAGGCCGGCATGCGCGAGTACACCGAGCTGATCACGGACAAGATCCGCGCCGCGTCCAAGGCGCGGGTGCAGGCGCGCCGGCTGCCGCAGCCGGGCGAGCACGGGCATGCGCCCCTGTCGGCCCTGCGCAATCCGCTGCTGTCGTCGGAAAAGCTGATCATCGTCGGCGCCTCCACCGGCGGCACCGAGGCGATCCGCGAATTCCTGATGCAGATGCCGTCCGACTGCCCCGGCATCCTGATCACCCAGCACATGCCGGAAGGCTTCACCCGCTCCTTCGCCAAGCGGCTGGACTCGCTGTGCAAGATTTCCGTGGTCGAAGCGCAAGGCAACGAGCGCGTGCTGCCCGGCCACGCCTATATCGCGCCCGGCCACTCGCACCTGCTGCTGACCCGTAGCGGCGCCAACTACATGACCAAGATCGAGCAGAGCGAGCCGGTCAACCGCCACCGGCCGTCGGTGGACGTGCTGTTCCGTTCGGCGGCCCAGGCGGCGGGCAAGAATGCGGTCGGCGTGATCCTGACCGGCATGGGCAAGGATGGGGCGGCCGGCATGCTGGAGATGAAAACGGCAGGGGCGTATAATTTCGCGCAGGATGAAGCCAGCTGCGTCGTGTTCGGCATGCCGCGCGAGGCCATCGCGGTGGGCGCCACCCACGAAGTGGGCGCCCTGCAGGCCCTGCCGGGCATGGTGCTGGGCTACCTGGCGACGCACGGCATGCGGGCGCTGCGCGTGTAAATCTGTATCAGGATGACGTTTTATGGCGACTTTGTTCGCCTTAAAGCAACGAAAATGCTATCCTACAACTTGCTGGCAATTGCTGACACTATTAACCACCGCCTAGAGAAACAACGGAGTAATTCATGGCTGATCCAAAGATGAAATTTTTAGTCGTTGACGATTTTTCGACGATGCGCCGCATTGTCCGGAATCTGTTGAAAGAACTGGGTTATGCCAATGTCGACGAGGCTGAGGACGGCGTGATGGCGCTGGCCAAGCTGCGTTCGGAACAATTCGACTTCGTCGTGTCCGACTGGAACATGCCAAACATGGACGGCCTGACGATGTTGCAAAACATCCGTGCCGATCCCGCTCTGGCCAAGCTGCCCGTGCTGATGGTGACGGCCGAAGCCAAGAAGGAAAACATCATCGCGGCGGCCCAGGCCGGCGCCAATGGCTATGTGGTGAAGCCCTTCACCGCCGCCACCCTGGACGAAAAGCTGAACAAGATCTTCGAAAAACTCGGAGCCTGATGTTGGGCAACCCCGCCGCCGGCGTCCTTCCCGTGCAGGGGAGCGCGCCGCTGCAGGCGTTTCTGCCGCGATAGATCATGCATCAAACCAATTTCCTCGTCCGCGAGCCCCTGCTGGACCCCAAGCAGGGCGTGGTGGGCTATGAAATCCGCTGGCAGGACGCCGGCGCCCCCGTGACCACTTCCGATCTGGAAGCCCTGGTCGGCTTTGTCGCCTCGCAAGTCAATGACGACGCGCAGGGCTGGCTGCTGCGGGACAAGATTCTTTTCCTTGAAGCCGTGCCGGCCATGCTGTCCACGGATGCGCTGTACAACATGCCGCCCGAGCACACGGTGCTCTCCATCAAGACCAGCGAGCTGGCCAATCCCGATACCTTGTCTGCCGTGCAAGCCTTGCGCGCGGGCGGCGTGGGCGTGCTGCTGCGCGAGGCCGATCTGGCCCGCATCGGCAGCCGCCTGGGCAGTATTTGCTCCTATGTGGAGGTGCGCTTCGCGGGCGCCGATGTGGCGGCCCAGGCGCGCGTGTATGCGGGCCTGAAGCAGTCCACCGTGCGCATGGTGGGCCGTCCGGTGGCCAGCTGGACCGATTTCGACGCCTGCTCGGCGCTGGGCATCGAAGCCTTTGTCGGCAAGCTGCACCTGACGCCGCGTCCGGGGCCGGAAGTGAAGGGCATGAACCCCGCGCAGACGCTGATCATGCAGCTGATGCAGATGGTGAAGCAGGAGGCGGACATCGCCCAGCTGGAAGGCGTGCTGAAGCGTGATGCGACTTTGTCTTACAAGCTGCTGCGCTTTATCAACTCGGCCGGTTTCGGCGCGGGAAGGGAAGTGACTTCGCTGCGCCAGGCGCTGGCGCTGCTGGGCTATCAGCCGCTGTACCGCTGGCTGACCCTGCTGCTGGCGACGGCCAGCACCAGCGGCTATTCGCCCGTGCTGCTGGAAACGGCCGTCGTCCGTGGACGTCTGGCCGAGCTGCTGGGCGTGGCGGCGCTGGGCAAGGCGGAGGCGGAGAATACCTTCGTGGCCGGCATGTTCTCGCTGCTGGACCGTCTGTTGGGCATCCCCATGAAGGAAGTGCTGGAAGCGGTGCAGCTGTCCGACGATGTGGTGGAGGCCTTGCTGTCGCGCGGCGGCAAGTACGGGCCTTACCTGGCGCTGGCCGAGGCCTGCGAGCTGAATTCCAACCTGGTGGCTTCCCTGGCCGCCTCGCTGAACCTGAGTCCGCTGGACGTCAACAAGGCCCACCTGCAAGCCCTGTGCTGGGCGCAGAACGTCGCTTCCTGATCTGGCTCAAGCGTGCAGCTTGAGCTTGCTTGACAGTGCCATATTCGCGGCGGAATATGGCCTGATGAACGATAACTGCGCAAAAGACTATATCGACGCGAAGGCCGAGGCCTTGAAGGTTTCGCAGGATAGCTTGCGGGTCGAACTGGACGAGCGATTCAGGGCAATCGTTGGCGAGTTCCGCGCGGAAATGCACACGAATACGGCGGACGTGATCAAGTGGATGGTGGGCTTGACCATTAGCTCGCTGGCGATCTTTATCTCGTTCATGGCACTCATGCTGAATAATGTGAATGTGACCCTGAACGCGGCCCTCAAGGCAGCAGCTGCGGCGTCGCCGACTGTGCAGCAACCGGCCGCTCCCATCATCATTCAAATGCCGCCGTATCCTCCGGCGGCGCCCAAGCCTTAGATTTCCAGATTGTCGATCAGGCGGGTCGTGCCCAGCTTGGCGGCGGCCAGCACCACCAGCGGCTCGCCTTGCGCCAGGTCGCCTGCGTTAGGCGGCTGCAGGTCGGCGCGCTTGCGGATCGAGATGTAGTCCGGCTTCCAGCCGCGGGCGCGCAGGTCGTCCATGGCCTTGTGCTCGAGCTGGAACACGTCCAGGTGGCCCGAGCGCACTTCATTGGCGACGGAATTCAGGGTCTGGTACAGGGCAGGCGCTTCTGCGCGCTCCTGTTCCGACAGGTACATATTGCGCGAAGACAGGGCCAGGCCATCGTCCGCGCGCCAGGTTTCGGCGGCCACGATCGAGGTCGGCAGGGCGAACTGGCGCGCCATATTGCGCACGATCATGAGCTGCTGGTAATCCTTCTTGCCGAACACGGCCACCTTGGGCTGGACGCAGGAGAACAGCTTGGTCACCACCGTGCACACGCCGTTGAAGAAGCCGGGGCGGAATTCGCCCTCCAGAATATTGCCCAGGCCGTCCGGCGGCTGCACGCGGTATTCTTGCGGCTCGGGATACAGATCCTTCTCGGTCGGCGCGAACAGCACGTAGACGCCTTCCTTCTCCAGCTTTTCCACGTCGGCCTGGAAGGTGCGCGGGTATTTATCGAAGTCTTCGTTGGGGCCGAACTGCAGGCGGTTGACGAAGATGGAGGCCACCACCGGGTCGCCATGCTTGCGCGCCAGGCGCATCAGGGACAGGTGGCCTTCATGCAGATTGCCCATGGTCGGCACAAACGCGGTGCGCAGTTGGCCGCTCAGTTGGTCGCGCAGTTCTTCGATGGAAGAGATGATTTTCATGACAGCTCGTCTTTTTATTGATAGATGCTTTCCGAGTCGCCGGAAGCGGGCGCGTAGGCCAGCCGCACATAGATCGGTGCGAACGGCTCGGCCTGGGTAATTTCGATCAGGGTTTCCTTGGCCAGTTCCAGCAGGGCGACAAAATTCACCACCACCACCGGCACGCCGCCGGCCACATCGAACAGGTCGGCGAATTCGATGAAGCGGCTCGACTGCAGCTTGCGCAGGATGCCCGTCATGTGCTCGCGCACGGACAGTTCCTCGCGGCTGATCTTGTGGTGCTGGGTCAGCTTGGCGCGCTTGATCACGTCCAGCCAGGCCGCCTGCAGATCGCCCACGGCCACCTCGGGCCAGTTGGGCACCAGGCTTTGCTCGATGAAGATCTGGGTGCGCACGAAGTCGCGGTCGACCTGGGGAATGGTGTTGAGGTCGTAGGCGGCCAGCTTGATCTGCTCGTACTCGAGCAGGCGGCGCACCAGTTCGGCGCGCGGGTCACCCGCTTCTTCCTCGGCGTCGGATTTTTTCTGCGGCAGCAGCATGCGCGACTTGATCTCGATCAGCATGGCCGCCATCAGCAGGTATTCGGCCGCCAGTTCCAGGTTGGACAGGCGGATCTGGTCGACATACTTCAGGTATTGCAGGGTGACCTGCGCCATCGGGATGTCGAGGATGTTGAAGTTCTGCTTGCGGATCAGGTAGAGCAGCAGGTCCAGCGGGCCTTCAAAGGCTTCGAGGAAGATTTCCAGCGCGTCGGGCGGGATGTAGAGGTCGTTGGGCAGCTTGAGCAGGGGCTCGCCGTAAAGGCGCGCCAACGCCGCGCCATCGGCTTCTGCCGGGGCGCTGCTGTCGGACGGTGCATCCTGCGGCGCCGACATCTCGGCCACAGCGATATCGCTGCCGGCCTCGTCCGGCCCCGCATCCCTTTGCGTCATGGCGCTCTACCGTGCAGGCGGGCTTATACCTTGTTTTGGTAGACGTAAGCCTGCTGCTTGACGGTCGACGACTTGAGGCGCTGCTGGTCGTCCAGCGAAGTCGGCTCCTGGTCCCACAGCAGGGCGCGGCCCTGGCGCTGACGGTCTTCCAGGCCAGGCTGCTGGTTGCGCAGGGACTGGATGAACTTGGTGTGGTCCGACTCGTACATGCTGTGCTGTTTGGATAATTTCATGTTTTGCAATGGCAGATGAGGAAATGACGCTTATTTTACCGCGCTCAAGGCGCGGCGGAAACTTCTCTACTCTGCCATTGCTGTTTTTCTGTCCATTTAGCGCACGGGCGGCGTCTTCTGCCGCGTATTACTGGCGTTGCGGGGCGTGCTGGTCATGTCGGCGTCGTTGCAGGGCGTGGGGCTGCGGGGATTGCGGTCGACCGTGACATGGGCGGCGGCGCGGCCCGAGCGGCCGTTGGCGCCGCCTGTGGGATCGGCGTTGCAGTCGGTGGAGTTGCTGGCCGTGCTGGGCTGGGAGGTGCCGGCGTCCGTGCTGCTGTTGTTGCTGCTGTGATGGCGGCCGCTCTTGCGCGTTTGCGTTGTGTTCGATTGGCCGGACTGGCCGCTGTCGGGCTGGGACGTGTTCGTGGTGGCGGCGGGCTGGGTGGCCGGGTTGCCGCTGCCGCCCTGGCTCTGGGCCAGCGCGCCGCTCAGGCCGGCGCTCAGGCAGAACGAGGCCAGCATAATGGTCAATTCAGCTTTCATGATGCCTTCTCCTTCATGGCTAGGAGCGGTCATTGTGGCGCGGCCGGGACGCCGACCGGGTAGGACGCTTGCCCGCGCCGGTGTCGGAATCAGCCGCCTGCCACGGCTTTAAGGGCGTCGATGAAGACGCGCACCTTCTGCTGCCGGTGCGGCGAGGCGGGGAACAGGGCGTGGATGTCGGAATGGGGCGCGGACCAGCCGGGCAGCAGGCGCAGCAGGCGGCCCGCCGCCACGTCCTCGGCCACGGAAAAGTCGGTGGCCAGCATCCAGCCCGCGCCAGCCAGGGTGGCGGCGCGGCAGCCGTAGGCGGTGTTGGTGGCGAAGGCGATGTTGCTCATGCGTAGTTCGCGCTGGCGGCCGGCGCCGTTGTCGAGGGTGCAGCGTTCGGGGTGGGGCAGCACGGTCAGGGCGACATAGGGCAGGGCGGCCAGGGCCTCGGGCTCGTTCGGCATGCCGTGGGCGGCGACAAAGGCGGGACTGGCCACCAGCCAGCGCGCATAGCCGCCCACGCGCACGGCCTGGTGGCCGGAGTCGGCCAGCTTGCCCAGGCGGACGGCGACGTCGATGCCCTCGGCGATGAGGTCGATCAAGTCGTCGCCGCAGACCAGTTCGATGTTCAGGCTAGGCCAGCGCTGGCGCAGCTGGGCCAGCAGGGGCGCCACCACCATCGCGCCGTAGTCGATGGGCGCGGCCACGCGCAGGGTGCCGTGCGGCGCCTCCAGGCCGGTGCGGGCCAGTTCCACGGCCTGTTCGGCGGTCTTGAGCAGCTCGAGGCAGCTGGCGTGGAAGGCCCGTCCCGCTTCGGTCAGGCCCAGGCGGCGCGTGGAGCGCAGCAGAAGGCTGACGCCCACCTCCGCCTCCAGCAGCTGCATATGCTTGCTGACCATGGTCTTGGCCAGGCCCAGGCGCTCGCCGGCGGCCGTCAGCGAGCCTGCCTCGACGACGGCGGCGAAGATCACGAGTCGGTTCAGGTTGATGGAGCTGAGGTCGGCCATGGGGCGATTATGCCTGTAATCGGGGCATTGTGGCTCGGATTGTCTACTTTTAGTGGACGGTGAATCTCTGGCCGGGCGGCTTATCAGGAGCGTCCGGCGTCCCTATACTGGTTTTCATTTTCACCATTATGTTCAGGATGCGACCATGACCACTTCCCATTCCCCTCAGCCGATGCAGCTGTACGGCACCCTGCGTTCGGGCCATGTGCACCGCGTGCAGCTCTTCCTCAATCTGCTCAAGCTGCCGTTCGAATTCGTCCCCATCGACATGGCGGCGGGGCAGAATCGCACGCCGGAATACCTCGCCCTGAATCCGCTGGGCGAAGTGCCTGTGCTGCGTGACGGCGAGGTGACGCTGGCCGATTCGACCGCCATCCTCGTCTATCTGGCGCTGAAGTACGACGCCAGCGGCCAGTGGCTGCCGCGCGAACTGGTGGCGGCGGCCAAGGTGCAGCAATGGCTGTCCAATGCCTCGGGCAAGATCGCCTACGGTCCCTGCGCGGCGCGGCTGGTGAGCGTGTTCGGCGCGCCGCTCGATCATGATCGGGCCAAGTCCATCGCCGTGCGCTTCTTCGACGTGATGGATGCGGAGCTGAAGGGCCGCCAGTTCGCCCTGGGCGATCAGCCGACCATCGCCGATATCGCGGCCTTCAGCTATATCGAGCATGCGCCGGAAGGTGGCGTATCGCTGCTGCCGTATCCGCATATCCGCGCCTGGCTGGCGCGCGTGCGGGCGCTGCCGGGCTTTGTCGCCATGCCGGCCACGGTGGCGGGACTGGCGCCGGAACCCGAACCCGTTTGAGGAGAATGGCATGGACGCCATCGACAGAGGCAGCGCGTTCCACGCGGACGAAATCGCAGCTCAGCGCCGCGTCGGCATGGACCAGCGCATGGACATCGTGGGCCGCACCAGCGTGCGCGATTACATGCCGGATCAGCACCGTGAATTCTTCGCGCAATTGCCGTTTCTGTTCGTGGCGGCGCTAGACGGGGAGGGGCAGCCGTGGGCCACGCTGATGACGGGCGAGCCGGGTTTCCTGTCTACGCCGGACGAGCGCACCTTGCGGGTGGCAGCACAGCTGCTGCCGGGCGATCCGCTGGCGGGGCAGATGCATGCGGGCGACTATATCGGCGCCCTGGGCCTGTCTCCGGCGACGCGTCGCCGCAACCGCGCGAATGGCGTGATCGAAGCGGTGGGCGATGGCGACCTGCGCATCGCTGTGCAGCAGAGCTTTGGCAACTGCCCGAAGTACATCCAGGCGCGCGGCCATCAGGCGCGGCAGGCGCCCGGCAACGAAGCGGACGCCGGTCCGCGTGTGCTGCGCAGCGCGGCGCTGTCGGACGCGGACAAGGCTTTGATCGCGCAGGCCGATACCTTCTTCATCGCGAGCGCCAATGTGGGGCCGTCTGCGGGACTCGGGCGCGGCGTGGACATGTCGCACCGTGGTGGACGGCCGGGTTTTATCCGCATCGGCGAAGATGGCGTGCTGACGGCGCCTGATTTCATGGGTAACTTCTTCTTCAACACCATCGGCAATCTGGTCGGCCACCCGCGCGCTGGGCTGCTGTTTATCGACTTCGCCAGCGGCGACATGCTGCATCTGGCGGTGGAGGCCGAGGTGGTGTGGGATGGCCCGGAAGTGCAGGCCATCGCGGGCGCCGAGCGGCTGCTGCGCTTCCGCGTGCGCGAGGTGGTGCGCAATGTGGCTGCGCTGCCTTTCCGATGGAGCGAGCCTGAGCCTTCGCCTTATCTGGATCGTCTGGAGACTGTGTTGGGCTGATATCGCCGCGCTCAGTTGCGCAGCCAGCGCCGCATCACCAGCGGCGGCGGTTCGAGAGGATTAGCGTGGCTGTATTCCAGCTCTTCCGCCAGTTCGAATTCAAACGCCGTGTAGAAGCCGATCAGCCCTGGCTGGTCGGTGCGCACGGCGAGCCGCACTTCCTCAATGCCCGCCGCTAGCGCATGGTGGATCACCGCTTCCAGCAGATGCTGGGACAGATTGCTGCCGCGATGCGTGGGCAGCACGCCCATACGGCACACTTCCCACACGTCCGGCTCCGCGTCCAGCGGCAGCCAGCGCACGGAGCCTATCGGCGTATCGTCGACCAGTAAAACAAAACCGCCGCCGGTCCGGAGATGTTCCGAGACCTGGACGGCGGTTTCGCGGTGGCCGCTGGAGGTGACGCTGACTTTGCCAGCCCACGCGGCGCGCGTGAGCTCGGCCATCAGTTTCGCATCGTCTGCAGTTGCTTCGCGTACCACGATGCCCATGCGATCGCCTTAGCTGATGCGCATGCCAGGCGTGGCGCCCGGCCATGGGTTGAGGATGTAGATGCCGGGATTGGCTTTCTCGTCGACAGCCGATGCGGCCATCACCATGCCTTCCGAGACGCCGAATTTCATCTTGCGCGGCGCGAGGTTGGCGACCAATACGGTCAGCTTGCCTATCAGGTCTTCCGGCTGGTACATCGACTTAATGCCGGAGAAGACGTTGCGCATGCGGCCTTCGCCCGCGTCCAGCGTCAGGCGCAGCAGCTTGTCCGAGCCTTCCACGTGTTCGCAGTTGACGATCCTGGCGATGCGCAGGTCGACCTTGAAGAAATCGTCGACCGAGATTTCAGGAGCGATGACTTCGATGCCGGTTTCGGTGACGGCGACGGCTGGTGCGGCTTTGGCCTTGGCGGCCTTCTCAGGCTTGGCGGCGGCGCCGGCAGCGGCGATCTGCGCGGGAGCGTCAAACAGGTCTTCGATCATCTTCGGCTCGACGCGCTTCATCAGGTGGTCGTAGGCGCCGATGGTACGGCCCAGCATCGTGTTCCATACAGCGCCGGTGGAGACTTCGGTGTCGGCCCAGACCAGCTGCTCGTCCTGCAGGAACTTCTTCACGTTGGCGGCCACGCCCGGCAGCACTGGCGACAGCAGGATGGTCAGCTGGCGGAACAGGATCAGGGCGGTGGTGCACACGTCGTGCAGCTCGGCGACTTTGGATTCATCCTTGGCCAGCACCCACGGCTTGTTGTCGTCCACGTACTGGTTGGTGATGTCGGCCACTTCCATGATTTCGCGCAGGGCTTTGCCAAATTCGCGCGCCTCGAAGTGGGCGGCGATGCTGGCCTGGCGCTCGTTGCCGGCGTCGTTCACCAGCGCGCGCTTGATCCAGGCCTGGGCGTTGTCGGACAGCGAAGAAGCCAGCTTGCCCTCGAACTTCTTGGTAATGAAACCGGCGCAGCGCGAGGCGATGTTGACGTATTTGCCGATCAGGTCCGAGTTCACGCGGGCGACGAAGTCTTCACCGGTGAAGTCCAGGTCTTCCACCTTGGAGTTCAGCTTGAAGGCGATGTAGTAGCGCAGCCATTCCGGGTTCATGCCCAGGTTCAGGTAGCGCAGCGGCGAAATACCGGTGCCGCGCGACTTGGACATCTTCTCGTTGTTGACGGTCAGGTGGCCGTGCACGTTGACCTTCAGCTTGTCGATGATCGGATGCTTGGCGAACTGCAGCATCGCGGGCCAGAACAGCAGGTGGAAGGAGACGATGTCCTTGCCGATGAAGTGGATCTGTTCCGTGGCCGGGTCGTTCAGCAGGGCCTCGTAGTCCATGCCTTTCTTCTCGCAGTAGTTCTTCAGCGAGGCCAGGTAGCCCACGGGCGCGTCCAGCCAGACGTAGAAGAACTTGCCCGGTGCGTCGGGAATCGGAATGCCGAAGTAGGGCGCGTCGCGCGAGATGTCCCAGTCGGCCAGCTTTTCGCCGGCTTCGCCCAGCCATTCGCTCACTTTGTTGACCATTTCCGGCTGCAGGCGGCCCGGCGTATTCAGCCAGTCCTTGAGGAACTGGTAGCAGCGCGGGTCGGACAGCTTAAAGAAGTACTGCTCCGAATCCTTCAGCACCGGCGTGGCGTTGGTGAAGACGGAGAAGGGGTTGATCAGTTCCGTCGGCTGGTAGGCGGCGCCGCACACTTCGCAGTTGTCGCCGTATTGGTCCTTGGCGTGGCATACCGGGCACTCGCCCTTGATGTTACGGTCGGCCAGGAACATGCCTTTTACCGGGTCGTAGAAGCGCGGCACGATCTTGGTCTCGATCAGGCCCGCCTCGCGCAGCTTGCGGTAGATGCCCTGCGACAGTTCGACGTTTTCCGGCGAATCGG